>OLOL01002394.1_pt1 | contig 13400 bp, 13 predicted proteins | sample 1673081 | NCBI WGS metagenome assembly OLOL01 (sample SAMEA3136753, study PRJEB25190) | human gut metagenome
ATCATCGTTCCATGGACGGCCATGATCCAAAGTGCGCAACTTTTCGGGCACTACCAAAAGTAGTTGCGCACTACCATCAGTAATGAAAGTAGTATTTAGAACATAAGACAGTGTCGTACGCACTGCTGAGTGTCGTTCCGTCGAGGTGCTGATGCCGAGACGCTATTTAAACTTCTGCGTGGAATACAGGTTGTTGCATTTATCGGTAATTCCTTGAATGTTAGATATACAGTTAACAGTATGAATGCTTTGAGTCCTGCCAGCATTTCTCTAAAACGCTTGGCTCCCAAGTGCGCCCATGGCAGGTGTGGTAGGTGCCGTGCCATTAGTTTTTGCAGTGTATGGCATAGAAGCTTTTTCTCACGGCCGTCAGGCAGCTGCTTGATGCAGAAGTACACTACGACCAGCTCATGCATGATATGGTAAGAGGCCTGCTTGCGGAAATTAGGGAAAAACGACGAAAAATATTCATATTCTTTTTCTCCGGACTCCATCCATGAATTGAGATTCACTGAAGGACTAGAAGCGGAATGGGAAGTTGAATCAGCGTCTTCTCGATACTGATAGCCGTTATCGCTATATACCACTATTCTCGATGCTCGAGTGCATAATTTCCCCATCATTAATGCGTCGGCACGTACTCTGAATGATTCGAACTGCAAACCGTCATATAGGGATTTGTCGACTAGCGAAGACCACATATAAGAAGGGATTTCGTTATAGAGCCATGCGCGGATAATGTCATGTTGACCAGAATAGACATATTCCCCATCTTGTTTGATGGATTGTTTACTGCGCGGATTGGCTATTGCGATAGAAGCGGCATGATTTTTTTTCGTATTATACAAATGCTCAATATATGAAGTTTCTATCGTATCGTCACTGTCTACCCAAGCAATAAGTCCGCTATGAGCGTGTGAAATCCCGGTATTCGTGCGGCTGCTTCACTGGAATTCGACTGATGTATGACGGAGATTCGATTATCTTTAGCCGACCATTGGTCGCAGACTTTTTCGCTTCCGTCCGTTGATCCATCATCAACGAGAATGATTTCTAATTCGCGATATGTTTGGCTGACAATGCTGTTTAGGCATTCGTCAAGATACTGTATGGCGTTATACACAGGGATGATTACTGCAATATCAGGATGAAAAGTAGGGGGCATGGCTCGCTATTTCCTTTGAAAGATTTAATGCAATTGCTTATAGATATAGTACGCTCCTGCCTCGTCGGTAAAAGGGTTGGCAAGCCGGTACTTCGTTTTCAACGTGTCGACGATTACCATCGTCAAATCGCCGTACTATTATGCCGCAAGCATCTTGGTGCGAGGCTGCCGCTGAGGCGTTTGCCGACGAACTGCTAGAATTGCAGGACCAATATGGTCGTTGCACTTCTAAATAGACACCGGGGTTCTACGAGAGTTGGTCGGTCTGGGGTGGCTCGCACACATAGGCTGTCGCCATATATGCGCGACGGCGGCCTTGCTGACATTGCTGTATGGCGCTCCTGCGATGAGGTGCGCATGGCAGACGATGCTCGGCATAATTACGTATTGCATGGTATGGCTGTTTGCCGGCATCGCGCTTCACGAAGAGACCGTAAGCTGGACGGTCGGCATGCTGCGGAACCTTCTAGCGAAGAGATGGTCGATTCGGAAATCTGTAACCCGTGCAAAATCCGTTCAGCCCAGATAGCTTTCCTGCACGCTGTCAAGCATGCGTTGCGATGTGAACTTATCGAGATACGTGCTGCGAATGATGTCGTAGGAGAATTTTCCATCGTGGGAACGCTCGGAAATAACACGCTCCACTTGCCGAACGCCGTCTTCCACGTCGCCGACGTTGAAAAGATAACCGTTCACGCCAGGCCGCACCACCTCGTTGCTACCGGTCACATTCGTAGCCACAATGGGCACGCCGGCACGCAATGCCTCGACTAGCGAATACGGCAGACCCTCGTATAACGAGGTCAGCAGATACACGTCGAACGCAGTGACGATACGTTCCGCATCATCACGGTAACCCAGCAGATGCACGTTGCTGCCGAGACCATGCTCCGCGACAAAGCGCGACACATCATCTTGCAGGTCGCCATCTCCCACGCAGACGAAATGCGCGAGGGGATTATGCTCGACCACTGTTTTGGCAATCCGGACGAACGTCATCGGATCTTTCTGCTTGGCAAGACGCACGGTGGAACCGATGACAACGGCCCCATGCGGCAGATCGGACAAGCCCAGCATTTCCAAGGCCTCGTCGCGTGAAGGCAACGTGATGTCGGGAATGCCGTTATACACGACCTTGAACTTATCGGGCTTGTCAATCCGATTTTGCAAAGCGATGTCGCGCTCGCCCTTCGACACGTTGAACGTGCATGTAGTCAGAAAATGGCTGCACATACGTTCGAGAAAAGCGAAGAAGCGCTTCTTTGACTCGGAGAACTCCCATGCTTGGAATGCGTACGCATGGGGTGTATAAAACACCTTTGGCACATGTCTTCCAAAGGCCGCCGAACGTCCGATGATGCCGGCTTTCGAACTGTGGCAGTGGAGAATGTCGGGTTTGATTTTCTTGATGAGCCCACGTATGCGCAGCCAGGCTTTGACATCATTGCTCATGGAGAGATCTCGGACCAGTTCGGGAACGGGAATGAGCGTCGCGTGCTGGTCCATTTCGGGGATTGCGTTGCGATAGTAGTCATCCATTCGGCTGTTTCCGTAGGCGACGGTCACATCGAATTTGCTGTGGTCGATGCCGTTGACAATATCCACGACGTTACGTCCGCAGCCGCCCATGGCTTCTTGGACGATAAGCAGCCGTTTCCTCTCCTCCATGGCCGTGCTCCCATCCCCCCTATTATTTCAGGCATTTTGATGCGTGAACGTGGTTGACACTTGCTGTCCGGTATCATACCCTCCCCTAAGTATGTTTTTTGGATTGGAGGGATTCCCTCTTTATGACTTGCCATTCGTATAGGATGAGGGAGCACGGATGGAAATAGAACGAAGGGAATACTGGGAACATGGCGGAAAACGAGTTCAGGGAATGGCCGGAAGTGCGTACCCCGAATGGGACTCATGGTGCTAGTGGCTCAAGAACCTACGATTTCCCTCTGACCGATGAAGACAGACTTGCTGGGGAGGGAGTTTCCAGAGGTCTTTCGATTGGCAGCATCGAGGGGACTGTGGAGGAAGCGGCGCAGCGAGGATTCGTATATCGTCACCGTCGTGAGCTGGTGGGGATTGTTGCGGTTGTTACGGTTGTTACGAGTGTAGCTTGGGGATTCCGCCAGCATGTCGACAGTCAAGAGGTGCTGAGTTCCTGTCAGCAATCCGTGAGCATCTATCAGGCCAATACGGAACGCTTGAAGAAAACCGTCGATGGTGCTGCTGATGATCTGCAGATTGCGGAGAGCCAGGTGCAGGATCCGAAAACTGTGACGGCACTGCATGCTGCAGTGGATGCGGGCAACGACAAGACGAAAATCGATGCAAGCTGCGATGCGTCGGCTTCGGTCGAGGACAACCAGTCCAGTGATGAGAAGATTACCGAGGCCACTCGTCGATTGGGAGACAAGGTCGAAGCGATTCTCAGTGCCAAGGCCGCGGTGGAACGTTCCAAGAATGCTCGTGACGTTTCCGTGGCCAAGGCTGATCTGGTCAACAAAGTCAATGAGGGCCAAAGCGTGCTTGGCACGGTGAAGTCCAATGATTTGAATGCCAGGCAGAATCTATCCGCTGCATTGAATGATTCACAGCAGATGGCTATTATGTCCTCTTCCGCCGATCCGAACGAATACCTTAAGCAAACCAGTAAATTGCAGAACGCCATCGACAAGCTCAACGCGACGGCAATCGCTCAATAATACAAGAGGAATAACGAGGGGGAAGCATGGCCAACCATGCGGATAATGCTCAGGTGAAGAGCCAAGCAAAGGGGAGTACGGGGAAGAAGGTCGCCATTGCGGTGGTGGCCATTCTTGGTGTCATCGTCGTTTATTGCGCGTTGTTGGTTGGGAGCGTGCTGTAAGCGAAGAAACACCTCGCCCAAGCGGTGTCCATCGTCCAATCGGCCAATATCGGTTCCGATATGACTTCCGACTTGTCCGCTTTGACGGGCAAAACAGCGCAGCTCCAGCAGGAAACCAAGGCTGCTCGATCACAGACTGATGGCATTGTGTGGCGGATTGGTACGGTGATTCCCTATTTCGGAGATGACTTGTCAGCCGCGCGCACGGCCGTGACGGCTTTGGACACCGTGTCCAATGATGTGATTCCCGAAGTGTCCGATTCATTGACCAACCTGCAGAAGAACAGCGCCGCGGGCAACACGCTGGATATCAAGTCGTTGTCATCGGCGGCGGATGCGATCGTGAAGGCGAACACGGCAGTGCAGACGCAGGCCAAAGCTTTGGAGAACGCGCCCACGCCGCATATCGGCAAGGTCCGTGACGCTTTGTCGACAGGCAGAACGTTGTTCACCAAATTGGCCGATCAAAGCGACCAAATCAGCAAGGTCGTATCCATGTTCTCCCAACTTATGAATGGGGGCGAAGGAAAGTACCTGATTCTGGTGCAAAGCAACGCGGAAGCACAAGCCGCTGGTGGTGTTCCCGGATCCGTTGGATCATTGGAGGTCAAAGATGGCAAGATTGTCGTGGGTGAGTTCCACTCCGATTCGGAATTCCAGCTTGTCAATGTTGTAAAAGGCGCTGAACAAATCAACGATTTGTATGCGATTTCACAGTTTGGCGTCAATTATGGCGGAGACATCCGTCTAGCCACCGTATCACCGAACTTCCCTGTAGTGGCCAAATATGCTGCCGGAATATGGAAGCAGCAGTCCTTCGGCACCAATGACACCATCAAAGGCGTGATGTCCCTTGATCCGTACGCATTGCAGAGCATGCTCGGCACGTTGGGCGGCGTGACGCTCAGCAATGGCGTTCAGCTCGATGGAACCAACACCGCGCAATATTTGTCGAATACGGTCTACCGTGACATTCCCGACCAGAACCAGCAGGACGCATTCTTCAAGGAATCCGCGCAACTGATTATGCAGAAGGTGTTCGGATCGTTCGATGCGAAGAATGTGCTTTCCTTGGTTAAGACCATGTCAGTGCTGGGCCAGCAGCGTCACCTCTACAATGTCAGTTTCGCCGATTCCGGCAAGAGCGGATGGAACGGCGAACTGTCCGATGATCCCAAGCAGCCGGAAACCGGATTGTTCGTCAACGAAATGGGCTGGTCGAAGATGGATTGGTACGCCAAACGCAATGCCGTGGTGACCAAGACGAAGACCAACAAGGATGGTGCAGCCACGTGGCATGTGAAATACACCATCGCCAATTCCATGAAACCGGAAGAGGTACAGTCCACGCCGGCATACATCACGTCCACGTTCCCCACCTCATTCTTTGAAGACCTTATCTCGCATGGCAGCGCGTCCGCCGAAGAGAAGACTTTCGCTAACACCATGGTTGGGAAAGCCCAACCGGGTGTGCTGTGGCACATCTATGTGATTGAACCGCCGGCAGGTGGCAGCGTTTCCGGTATCAAGGTCAGCAACAACTCCGCCTCCCAAGTGAAGGAGGGCGAACAGTTTAGGTCAATCAAATCCGATGGGCGTGAATACTACACGAACGTCGGCGTGTTCATCGATCCCGGCTGCACCGCGACCGTGGAATACGACGTGACGACCGCGGCCGGAGCCTCCGACCTCGTACTCGATCAAACGCCGGCGCCATACGCGCCGCAGATCACGTACGAGGACAACACCAAGCAGTGATTCAAATTCACAATCAGTAAAGGCCGCATCTCAAATGAGACGCGGCCTTTATGCTATTCCGGGCTAATTCGGTGGCTGCTACATTCGATGGCCAACGAATCAGCCTGTATAAGACCAGGCTATTCGGCGGCCTGTGTCGACTCTCCGCCGTTACCCGGGACCGGTGTGGGCGTTGGATCCGGATCGGGTGTGGGTGTTGGGTCTGGGTCCGGTGTGGGTGTTGGGTCTGGATCTGGAGTGGGTGTCGGGTCCGGTGTGGGTGTTGGGTCTGGATCTGGAGTGGGTGTCGGGTCCGGTGTGGGTGTCGGGTCTGGATCTGGAGTGGGTGTCGGGTCCGGTGTGGGTGTCGGGTCTGGATCTGGAGTTGGTGTGGGCTTCTCTCCATTGCCGCTGGAACTGTTGCCGCCAGTGCTGCTATTGTTAATCGCATTCTGCTTCGGTGCCGGAGCATAGATGCTTGGATTGTAATAGGTTCGATTGTTCGAATTGGAATTCGAATTGTCCTTCGGCGTCTCGTACGCCTTGGAATCAGCGTTATGTTTCGCAACGGAATCAGTGACCGCCTTCATGGCGTTCTCCACGTTCTCACGCGCCTTGGAAAGCGCCTTGATGCTTGGATTCTCACCATTCAATACCTGATTGGCCGCGTCGATGGCCTGCTGCAAGGCGGTGCGTGTCTTTTCGTCCGCCACATTGTCCTTGCTGCTGTCCATGAGACTCTTGGCCTGCTCCAACGTGGTCTGCAGCGCCTGCTTGGCGGTTTCCACACTGGAATCGGCCTTGGCGTCGCGGCTCTTGGACACCGCATCGGCGGCCTTGGTCAGCGAGACGAGGGATCGCTCCATCGCCTTGGCGTTTTTATTGTTCTGCTTCGCGGCCCGTGTCAGATTCTCGGTGGACAACGAAGCCACGCATTGGGTGGTCGGAATGAAATCATACGTATTCGACAATGCATCTTTCAACGTGCTGGCGGTATTGCCATCCGCAAGCTGGTCGGCCGGCACGTCCACCAGCAGATTCGCGTTTTGAATGGCCGCGTCATAGCGTTTCTTCACCTTGGCATACCGGGTCGCGGACTGCTTGCAGGATGAGAACGCGCTACGCTGGGCGTTGACTGATGATATGTGCCAGGCCACGGTTCCACCGACGGCCAGCAGCGCGGCCACGGCCGCAACACTGGCGATGATGATGACTTTACGTTTCTTGGATTTCTTTTCCGCGGCCACGGCCTTGTCATGAATGGACGTGTCTTCCACAATGACGGGTATCTCATCCTGCTCATCGCTTTCGCGGGACTGGACATCATTGGAAACGCCATCCGGAGTGATCAATGTCGTATTGGCGGTTTCGACCTCCGTATCGTCTTTGATGACGATGTTCGCCGGCGGCACCGCGTTGTCAAACGAGAGATCGGGTAGGGGCCAATCGCCATGGACAACATCACCATGGAAATGTGGAGGATTCTCCAACTGGGCCGTTTCCCCGGTGTTTGACGCGGCGGAGGCGGTGTTGTAGCTGATCGAACGCAGGATATTGCGGATTGCGTCGTTGGTGGCGCGTGCGGCCGACCTGAATGCTTCGAAGTTCCTGCGGTAGGGGTCTGGAATCGTGGCCGCTGGAGGTAGCATTGGACGTGCCTGCATGGACTGGTTGATCACCGATTGCAGTCGTTCCTGGATGGTGACGCCCGTAATCATGTTGTGTTGCGCGCAGTATGCGCACATGTTGGAGAAATCGGTGAGCGTGAACGTGTATGGCAACGCGGTCGGCGCGATGATGACCACATTGTGCCGCTGCTCCGGCTCGAAGCACAGAATCAGGTCCGCGTTGTTCGCGATGCTCTGCGTCAACTGCGTGGAACGGAACTGCGAGGCATCGATTCCGACGGATTCCATCAACGCGTTGCTGGACGGATCAATGGCATGCCCCACCAGACTGTGGGTCCCCGCGCTGCCGACTTTGAGCGAGGTGCCCTGCGTGTACGTACGGAAAAGGAGTTCCCCCATTGGTGACCGGCAGATATTGCCGGTGCAAATGAACAGGACGCGCATGTTTTGGATCCTTCGGCCATCGAATTACGAAAAATAAACTACCAATAGTATATATATCGCGTTGGGCATTCAACAATGAGGGGGTATTATCCTCGTGGATGATTACGTGAAGCAGGTGAATATGAAGCATGGAAACAGTGTTCTGATTCGGGACACCAGCGATGTGTTGCTGATACTGGCATTGATCACCTTGCCGGCCGACGGCACGAGACTCGGCATCACCATGCCATATTGGACACCCATCGCACCCGCGTTCCTCATCCTATACGCCCTGTGCAATTCCCGACTCTCCCTGCGCTCCATACGGCAGTATCTCGGATTCTTCCTATTCCTGCCCCTGCTGATAGCCGTATCGCTGTTCGGATGGCTGACCATCGGATTCCACGGGATGTACGTGTTCCAGACCATGTGCGCCTTGGTCTCGGGCCTTGCGTGCCTGGTGTCGTTGGATGTCGCGTTCCGTTTGAAACGGCTTGATTGGAACAAAGCGGTGACGATCGTCGTGGCCGTGTATTGGATCGCATTCGCAGTCGGCGTCCTGCAATGGATGGACTCCCGACTCGGCATCACGCCGGTCACCAGACTGTTCCAACTGCTCATGGAACGAAACTACGTGCCACGCAAACCCCAATTCTTATTCGCGGAACCAAGCTACATCGGCATGCACATATTCGGCGTGCTGCTGCCGTTGTTCTGGCTCACCAGACGTAAGTCACTGGCATTACTCACCCTCGTGTTCGCCTTCGGCTCGGCATGCATGGGCGTCGGTGTACGCATCCTGATTGATACGATGATCGCACTACTGCTCTGGGCCATGGTCGAAATCCGATGGGACCGCGCGCGCAACGTGATCGCGACGCTCGCCGGAGTCGGAGTGATCGGCGCAGACGGCACGCTGACATTGCTGCACAATGCGCGTGTGCAGAGCATGCTGCAGCACGGCCTGATGCAAGGGGATTTCTCTACGCTGGCACGTATATTCCGCTCACTGGCACCGATGCTCGCCGGACTGCACGACCCGGTACATCTCATATTCGGCTTCGGCATGGGCAACATCAAAGACGCGATGTTGCAAGGATACGACGCTGCCCGAGCCGTCATCACGGCCCAAGGTGGAAACCCGGACGGTAATGGCGAGATCAGACTGATAGCGGATACGGACAACAGCACCTACTACTTCACCATGAACGCCTACGTCAGTTTCATCACCGAATTCGGCATAGTGATGCTCGTCGCATTCCTGATTCTGCTTCTGGCCCACGTGACCCTCAACCACGCATGGAGCAAGACCACAATCTGCTGGCTGATCCTGCTGTGCTACCTCTACATCCAATTCGAAGGATACGCGTTCTACGCCCTATGGCTCTATATCTGGGCCACCGGTCTCAGGAGGCCGTTAATACATGCCGCCCGCACCGAATCCCCGCAATGATTCTGCACGTATGAGATGATTCACCGCACATAGGGAACGCCTCACGCTAAAATTTCCGTTTGCGGTGTGTCGGAGTCCTAGTGGATTTCGCATAACCGCACACGAAAGTTGGAGAAACGGTTAAGGGGTTCAGGCATGCGCATCATGTTCGTCTGTACGGGCAACATTTGTCGTTCGCCTATGGGCGAGCTGTTGATGTCGCACTACCTGACTGGTACCACCGTGCAGGTGTCCAGCGCCGGAACGCGCGGCCTGCCGATGCATCCGATCGATCCGTCAAGCGGACGCCTCATGGATAGTGTAGGCATCGAATCCTCCGGTTTCCATTCCCGACGATTGACCCGCCAGATGGCCGATGACGCCGACCTGATCCTCTGCTTCGAAAAGCAGCAGCGCAAGGACATCGTCACGTTGGCACCAGCCGCGGTGCGCTACACGTTCCTGCTGAACGATTTCGCGAACATGTGCGACTACTGCGCCCAGCACAGCATGGTCACCGGTACCACCATCCAGGAGCGGCTTGAGTCAGTGATCAGGCGCTCTTCGATGATTCGCCCGATGATTCCGCTGCCGAAAGATATCGACGACCCGCACGGCCGCGAATTCGACCAATTCTGCATCGCCGCCAACCAGACCAACGAGGCGATTCGCAGGATCCTCAAAAGCATGCGCAAACATCACGACGTGTCCCTCTCCGCCGTGCGCTCGCAGATTGTTGCCTAGCTTTTAGGCGAACCAGCTTTCAACTCGGTTGCACTGCTCGGTAAGACCTCTGCCGATTTTATCTATGAGTTTTTTTCGGTTTTCGAAAACGGAGCTATTGCTCTGGTCGAGAGCACTGACTTTCTGCAGGCAATTAATTGCTGTTGCCATGAAGGTAATGGGCATAATTTGGCTGAGCGTTTGTAACATGGAACAGCAGAACTTAAAATCCTTGCTCCCGAATGGCTCGGTAAGTTTCTGCCAATGCCTGAGCTCTATACGTTCATAGTTGTATTCGCCGCCGATACTCATGGCAAGTTTGCGTTGTTTGCGTTGGGTTTCATAGGCGTACATGGATGCGGTGTCATATAGTGGTGCGAATGATGGTTTGGCTCCGGTAGGTTCCAGCAGCGCGTAATTCTTCGCATGAGCATCGGTGCCACCGATGAGGAAATTGACGACGAGAGCTATGTAAAACTGGTCGATATCAATTTCGCTCAAATTGTTGTTTCTCATGCATTGGATGATGTCTTGGGCGGAGGGGCCACCGTCCGACTGGTATTTTTCTTGTGTTGAATGAGCGGTTGCTTGGCAGAAGTCTTCTTGGTGAATCCGCTGCACAATGGGACGGCCATTTACCGTGGAGATTTTACGGTCCCATCGTGTGCTGACGAGCGCGGGAGTCTCTCCGAACATGCGGAATGTGGTTTGTGCCACGGGAATTCCCAATGCTCCAATTGTTTTCATGCAGATATATTCGTTGAAAGCTTGCTCATGCAAGGCATGTATGCCGGGCTTGATGATGTGTGTCGTTGGTGCGGTTCCATGTGCTTCGTACCATTTGCCATTGGCATAGTGGAGCGCAATTTTGTCTTGTGCACCGTTCAACGACCAGTGCTCGTCGGAGGCTTGCCATGAGGCATCGCTTGTACCCGCGATGGAGGCGAGGCGTTGCTCTATTTCTTTTTCAGAGATAGGGACGAGTGAATACGGATCGTCTTTCACTGTCTCGATTTGCTCAGGTGGAACAAATTGCGCTCCTCCCGCACAATCCAATCCGATTGCGCTCAGCAATGCGAAAGGATTATTTCCATTGACTCCATATTGTTTGCCGATTGCTCTGCTGTTTGCCGATTGCTCTGCGCGTCATGGGGTCATCGGGTAGCACGCCATCGATATAGGCTTCTATTGGTTTGCCGGTCCAAGGCTGGGATCTTCTGGGCATGGACAGAGATAATTGTGCAGGGGCATCGGCGTCGTAAATGAAGGAATGCTTTCCGGATATGTCTTCTTGCAGGATTCCGATTCGCTGTCCTTCAAGGAATACGATGAGTTTTTGCCAGGCATGGGAAATTAAACTTCCTCGTTAGTGTTGGGTTCGTGCTCGTCGAGTTCTTTGGCTTGCTGTTCGATGAGTTTTGACCGGTTTTGCAATGCGGTATATGTGTCGGCGTAGTTCTGTCCAAAATTCTTAAGGAGTCCCCCTAGGTGTTTGCTGACTTCTGTGAGATTCGACTGTTCGATGGTTTTCCATTGTTGTATTACCGTGCTCACAGAGGGAATCATTGAAGAGGCCTGGGAGGAATGCTCTATGTTTTTTGCGAGGTTCGCGTAAGCATCGGCGAGTGCGGTAACCGTGGGGGTTGGTGGGGTTTTCTCTTCCGGTGAATCTTGCGTTGATTCGTGAATGGCATAGCTTACGGATATGCGCATTTCTAACGCATCCATGATTTTAAGAAGCTTGGTAAACCCTGGATTCTCTATATGGCCGTGTTCGAGCTGATTGATCCAGGGACGGGGAATCCCGGTGATGGTGGAGAGTTCTGTCTGGGTCATGTTTTTGGCTCTTCGTGCGTCTTGGATTGAAGTGGCCAATTGGTTGGTCGAGTTGAGCTGGGTTTGGAATTCAGTCATTGTGTACCTGTTTGATTTTTCATACAAACTATCTACTGTTTGATTATTGAAACAATACTGTACACTGTTTTGTTTCAATAATCAAACATTCAAATTGATGTTGCTTAAGGTTAGAAGCACTTTTCTTCCTTCCGTATGCGATGGCAGGGATGGTATATGTGAAGAGGTGTATTCCTGATATTGCCTCATGGGAATTACTGGAGGGGAAATGACTGAGGATTTCAATAGGTTATATGCAAGGGTCTTTTATGCCGGTGCGTATCGGCATGCTGCAGAAGTCCGGAAAGTTGCTAATAATCCCGAACGTGGCCTTCTGGGGCAATACGAGTTGCTTGATTGCTGTTATCATGCTGGTGCCGCCGTCGAGCAGTTGATGTATGGCTTACTCATTGAAAATGATGAGTTGGATCGTTTGTGGAGTAAGCCATTTAGGGGTGGCAATTGCTTTCTGTTACCGTTCCATGATTCAGGGAATAATACGGGTATCATCGGTCGCCATACACGGAATATAGGACGCATTATCAAGAATTCAAATGGTAAGGAAACTCAGATTGGTTTCAAGGGAAATGTGTTTCATGAGATTGACGCTCTTGTGAATATGCGGAATAAAGCGGTTCATGAGAACTTGATGATTGGTAACTCTGATGATGTAATCTGCAGATTCGAGATATTCAGGGACTACGTCAGGCGTGAATACTACGAATTTGGGGATGCGCTCAAGGCAATTTATCCCAAGCAGAGTGAGAACCCGTTTGCGAATGCTGAACAGGATCTTTTTCGGGAATGGCTATTGTTCCATAAGGACGGCATGCTCGTGGCCGACATGAAAGTGTTGCTTTAGAGACGGCTCGATTATCTGAAGAAAAAGATAGAATCAAAAGACGTTGGGAAATCTATCGGAATAAATGGAATGATAACAATCCTGTTTTTAGCTCATGCCGTATAGGTATCTGTAGGTGTCCAATTTAAAGATGCACCAGATGCCTTGACAGATGTGTTGCTTGTACTTCGTAAATATGCGGATGAGGAGCAGTTTGTATTTCTTTCTGCGGCAGCATTGGTAATAAAACAGGATGATGGCAGTTATGTTGTCGATGTTCAGACTGCTGGACATTTGTTCAAGCCTGACAGCTATCTGAATATAGTTAAGTCGTATGTGAAAGATAATGAGTTACAGCATAAGACCGATGGTCGGCGTGAGCAGCAGTTGTGTCATGCGGCTTATGTCTCTGCGCTCAAAGGGAATGGCACGGCAATTCAAAGCGGCAAAGTCCAGATTACTTCTGGTCAGGCGAGCAATGTCCTGAAAGATTGGGGACTCGGATTTAACTCCGATAATTCTCTATGACTGTGGTAAGGCTGGTATTAGAATCATTCTGCACCGTGCCAGAGGATAAGTCGCTGAGGCCGCGATGTTCGTAGACGTGGCGCCATATTCACATGCTTGAACTAATGCTTAGTGATATGAACTGATTTTTGTTCCGCATTTCCCCTAACTCGATGGGAGATGATGGA
>OLOL01002396.1_pt1 | contig 13392 bp, 13 predicted proteins | sample 1673081 | NCBI WGS metagenome assembly OLOL01 (sample SAMEA3136753, study PRJEB25190) | human gut metagenome
AAGTATAATCAAAAATTCATCGGCATCGGCGTTTCCGACCCGTATGGCCTGTACAGCACCAAGCGCATCACCTCTCTTGAAGACGTCAATGGCATGAAGATTGGCGCTGCCGGCATCAACCTTCAGTGGATCGAGGGATCTGGTGCTGTCGGCCTTCAGACCTCTTTGAATGACACCTACCAGAATCTGCAGACTAACGTCTGTCAGGCCACCATTCAGCCGACTCACTCCTGCGTCAATCTGAAGGTGTATGAGGTTGCGCCGTACTATCTGGATGCGAACTTCAACTGTGTGCCGTTCAACTCGCTTACCGTTAATACGGATACGTGGGATTCCCTACCGACTGAAGTGCAGAACATTTTGGCCGAGGTCGGAGACGGCTATCTGGAATATGAGGCTGACTACATCTCCAAGGTTCATGCAAAGGATCTCGAGGATATCGTCGCAAAGGGCGGCACAGTTGATACACTGAGCGAAGAAGAGCAGCAGAAGTGGGCTGCCAGCCTGCCGGATATCGTGAACAATTTGGTCAAGAGCCTGACGGATGCTGGTTACAAGGGTAGCGAGATCGTTGCCCGTTACTATGAGCTGCTTGCTGCGGAAGGCGTACAGCAGGTGCGTGATTGGAATCTGAATCTGTAATTTTCAAATTGATTTTTGGAGTGAAGGGAAAGCCGTGTCACACGGTGCGGCTTTCCCCACTCTATCCTGAAATGACAGAGGGGATGACTATTTGTGAAAATCTGGAAGAAAATAGATCATGTGCTTGAAAGTATTCTTGCGGCAATGGCTATTTTTGCTTCTGCACTCGTGTTTGTAATTATGCTGATTATCACTGTTGACGTTTTGAGCAGACTCCTTTTCAATCATCCATTTGCTGGCGTTGCAGAAATCGTAAGTTTGATGATCATCATCTTCACGTTCCTTGTTCTTCCGCATGTTACAGCGCGTAACGGTCATGTGCGTACAACGATGTTCTATGACAAGGTGAACCGAAACGGTAAGCTCATCATTGATATTCTTGCATGCATTATCGGCATCGCCGTTTATGCCTTTATCATTAAGGCGAGCTACAAGGGATTTATAAACGCAATCAACATCGGTGAAGCAGAAATCGCTGGTTCTGTCAGAATCTCCACTGTTCCTGGTCGCTTCTGCATCATCTTTGGTTCCTCGATGATGATTTTGGAAATGATTAACAAGACTGTAAAGTATATGTATTCCCTGATTACTCAAAAGGACTTTGATCAGGGCGGAATGGCTGATGAAGGAGGAAATCTGGGATGAGTATTGGATTTGTTGCGGCCGTATCTCTGATTCTTCTCCTTGTGCTGATCTTTAGCGGTATTCACCTTAGCACATCGCTCATGATTACGAGCGTTATCGGTGTGTATTTGTCCACTGGACGCATAGCGACAGCCATGAATGTTTTGGCGCAGTCGGCATGGGGAGCTGTCCGCTCTTATATGTTTGGCGTTATCCCGTTGTTTGTTCTGATGGGGTTGTTTGCCAATATGTCCGGCGCCAGCAAGGATCTGTATGACGCCGCAAGCCTGATGATGAAGCGCATCCGTGGCGGTGTTGCCATTGCGACGGTTGTTGCAAATGCTGTTTTTGCTGCAATTACGGGCGTTACCGTTGCTTCTGCAACGATTTTCACTCAGATTGCGCTTCCGCAGATGACTCGCTTAAATTATAAGCGGAAATTTTCCTTGGGCACGATTGCCGGTTCCGCCATTCTCGGTATGTTGATCCCGCCGAGCCTGCTCATGATCGTTTATGGTGCTCAGGCGGATGTCTCGATTGGTAAGCTTTTTGTTGCGGCTATTGGCCCGGGTCTTTTGATGACCCTTGCCTTTATCATCACCATTCGCGTTATTGCCATCTTCAAGCCGGAATACATTCCGGCCGCTGAGACATTGACCGAAGAGGAAAAGAAAAACTACTGGAAGATCGTGCTGAAACCGTGGCCGATCGTGCTGCTGATCGTTATATCCCTCGGCGGTATCTGGGGTGGTCTCTTTACTCCGACCGAGGCGGGTGGTGTTGGCGCCTTTGGCGCGTTCCTGTTGGTTGTTTTTAAAGGAAAGTTCAACTGGAAGGACTTCATGAAGACCATGCTGAGCGCTGGCCAGACGGCCGGCAGCGTGCTGATTCTCATGATCTCGGCTTCCACGTACTCCAAAACGCTTTCAATGTGCGGCGTTATTAATCTGCTGAGCAATTTCGTTGGCAGTCTGAATGTTGCGCCGGTTCTGGTTGTTGTGATCTTCATCTTGATCCTGATGATTCTGGGCTGCATTTTGGATTCTACATCCATCATCCTGCTGACAAGCCCGCTGATGGTTCCGATCCTTCGCAACATGGGTTATGATCTCGTTTGGTGGGGTATTGTCATGATCATTGCCATCGAAACAGGTATGATTACGCCGCCATTCGGTATGAATGTCTTTGCAGTTAAGTCTACGTTGGCGAATATGAAGGGCATGAATGACATTACAATTGGAGAAATTTTTGCCGGTTCCATGCCGTATTTAACAGCGATGATCATTGTTGACCTCATTTGCATCTTTATCCCTGCAGTTGTAACATTCCTTCCGAGCGTTATGTAATGACCTTTGGCTGCCAGCTCAAAGGAGATATAGAAAGGGGTATTTCTTATGTCTGAATTCAAAATTGCAAAGGAAAAGACTGCTATCGTTCTGATTGAACCGCAAAATGATTTTCTCTCTGAGGGTGGCACGATGTATGCCTTTATCAAGGAACAGCTTGCGGAGAGAAACGTTATTGCTAACCTTCAGGATCTGCTTGAACGCGCACGCGGTCAGGTGGCTAAGATCTTCTATGTTCCGTTCCATTCGTTTGAAGAGGGCTTTCCGGAATTGAAGAAGGGTGGCCCTGCTTATGAAGGATTGCGCGGCATTGAAATCGATATGGTTGCCGATTGGGGCAAGGGGGCATGGCTGCGCGGCACGCCGGGTCCGGAGATTATTCCGCAGTTGACCCCGAAAAAGGGAGATATTGTTGTCGAAGGCAAGAAAACACTGGATGCCTTCCATTCTACCGCACTTGATTACCTGCTTCGTGCGAATGAGATTGAGAACGTTGTATTTACTGGTTTTCATACGAATTGGTGCGTGGAGTCCAGCGCACGCTCCGCTTATGATAAGGGGTATCGTGTGATCGTGTTGGGAGACTGCACGGCTACCGATACGCAGGAAGAGCAGGACTACGCTGAGAAATTCATTTTCCGTAAAATCGGAAAGGTCATGGATCACAATACCTTCCTGAATGCTCTTGTTTAATCGAGCTAAACTCGTTTTACTGGCGAATGCTGTATCGAGTAAATCGGTTGGATTGAGTTTTCTAAAGGGTTGAAGACGAATGAAAGCACCTCGAGTTGGCATTCCGACTGGAGGTGCTTTTTAAGCGTTGAGTATAGAGAGCGTTGAATGGATGGCAGTATAATTTCTCCTCTTGAGCCTAAAAAACGAAATTGTTTTCAATGCCTTTGATTTTTGGAGGATGGATTACAATTGATGTGTTGAGAGAAAAGCGTGATTTTGCGAGTAATTCATCAGATCCATTGACGAAAAAGAGTGTTGGGAATATAATGGGTATATACATTCATTGGAGAAAGAAAAATGCAGAAAATCGTTAAGAGCAATCTTGTTAATGAGGTCTACAGCCAACTGCTGAACATGTTGGCTTCTGGTGAATATCCGGAAGGAAGCAAACTGCCGTCGGAGACGCAACTTTCTGAGCAGTTGGGTGTTAGCAGGAACACGATTCGTACAGCGATGAGCAAGTTGATCGCTTTGGGTCTTGTGGAAAATCAGCAAGGTTATGGAAATTGTGTCCGCAATATGAATATGGGCGTGTGCACAAGCGCGATTTTGCCGACTATGTTGGCGAATGCGCGCGATTTGGAAGCCATGACAGAGTTCCGAATCGGTGTGGAGAGCATGGCGGCACGTCTTGCAGCAGAACGTTCGACAGAAGAAGAAATAAGATTGCTGCATGAGTCCTATTTGCGTGCAGAAGATGCAGTTCGCTCGAATGATAAGAATTTGTTTGCCAAATATGATTTGGAATTTCACAGATTGATTGCTAAGGCATCAGGAAACCAGCTTTTTTTCCGAGCAGCAGAAATGCTTGAAGTCATGTATACGACGTGGATGGTTGGTTTTCAGCGTGTACATGGAATTGAAACAAGCTTTGAATATCACAAGAGGATCTACAAAGCGATTGCATCGCAGGAGGCGTATGATGCAATGAAGGACCATCTGGAAGATGTCCTTCGAAAAGTTAAACTGGACAGTGCCGCTGCGGGATACTGATACCCCGCAGAAACGGATTTGGAGTCTTGCCTCGTTTTGAAACGTTGAAGCGGTTACGCGGCAGGTACAGAGAAAAAGAGTGAACAAGATCATCCGAAGGGATGTTCAAGTTCACTCTTTTGCTATAGACGGATGCCAACAGAAAATTTTGCGCTTGACGCGATTTGCGATAAAGCCCAAAACAGCCGGGCAGCGCTGCGCTATTATTGCCCTTAATCCTGCACAAGGCTCCCCGCCGCCTCAGCCTCCTCCAGCTCGTGCATATACTTGTATACCGTATAGCGCGAAACATTCAGCCGCTCGGCGACAATCGCCACGGACTTTTGATAGGTGAACGCGCGGCGCTTGTAGAGCATGCGGATGATGCGCATGCGGTCGGTCTTTTTCATCGCCTCCGGCTCCTTGCCGACCGCGCTGATGCACTCGCGCAGCAGCTCCTCGAGCTGGCTTCGGGCGTCCTGCATGAGCGTCTGCTGCAAATCGCCGCTGGTGGCGGTCAGCTCGCTGAGCATCTGCCCGGCGCGCACCATGTTCGTGATATCCAGATTGATGCCCAGCGCGAAGTGATAATCCTCGCCGACGATGTTGAACGTCGAGCTTTTGAGCGTCCGCCCGTCGCGGGAGAGCACCATCTGGTTGATGTAATCCTTATTCTGGTAGATGCTCTCGTCGTAATCGCCGATGTCGCCGAAGATATCCGCCGTCGAGCCGACCTCGCGCCCCGTCACCGTTCCGTTGAAAATCGCCAGAATCGGATGCCCCGGCCTCGTCATGTCGTGCACGATGGTTTCGCAGTTCGGCCCGAACATCACGGAGATGCCGCGCGCCTCGTTCTTCAGAAAATTGAGCATTTCGTCCCGGTTCATTGAAAAGTCCTCCGTCCAGCCCTTTCGGGTTTTCATTTTGTTTGCTTTTTTATGTTGATAACAAACGTTCCGGCAGACCTTCTCTTTGCCGGGAAAAGTGACATTCTGTTGCCTTTGGTCTATTATATCACATTTTCTTCCCGTTGGGTATGCCTTAGCGTCAAAATCAGCGCGGCAAACATCATCAGCGCGCAGAAAGACAGCGGGAGCGCCGTCTCCCAATAGCTGCCCAGCGACGCCAGCGCAACCAGCGCGCAGATCGGCACGGCCTTTTTGTCCTTCGCCGCCAGCACGGCGCTCAGGATATCCGCCAGATAGAAATACCGCTCGTGCATCCGCGGCAGGAAGAACACAATCGCCAGCGGCAGCAGCAGCGCCAGACGCAGATACCCTTCCCGCGTCAGCTTTCCCGCCTGCTTCACGCCGCGGGCGACCAGCAGCGCACACGCGCCAAACGCCAGCGCCATGCCGAAATTGCCGTAGGCGTATACGTCCAGCCCGGTCGTGTTCATCAGCGCGAAGAAGCTGGGCGCGTTATAGGTCAGGCCGGTATACAACCCCGTCTGCGCGGTGTAAATGGAAAGCAGCGCACCGATGGATTTTCCGCCCAGCAGCGCGGGCAGCGCCGTCGCCGCCAGCGCCGCCAGAAAGACCAGCGCATCCGACAGCCGCAGCTTTCGATCCGCCCAGAGCACCGCGACCATCGGCAGCAGGAACACGGCTTGCAGCTTGAACGCCAGCGACAGCGCAAAGCACGCCGCCGCGCCCGCGGACTTCCGCTCCAGCGCGAGCGCCAGCCCCCAGAGCGCGCAGGCCGCGTACAGGCTGTCGCACTGGGCGAACATGCCGCCGTTGAGCGCGACAGTCGGCAGCAGCAGCGCCAGCCCGAAGGCGGCGGCGCTCTTTTTGCCGTCCTTCTGCGCCAGCGTCGCCGCCGCCCCCGCCAGAAACGCATCCCCGATGAAGGAAACCGCCTTCACCGCGTAGAGCGATGGCACGGGCAGCCGCGTGATGACGAACAGGATGTATTGATACAGCACGTTGTATTCGCCGATGTTCTGGCGCATCCCCTCGGCGAACGAACCGCCCGCCAGTTTTTGCAGCCAATCGGCCAGATAAATCTCGTAATCGCCGGAGGAGCGCTCCAAAAAGCTGACCCGCGCCAGCATGGCCGCCGCGCAGAGCGCGCCCAGCAGCAGCGCGCCCAGCGCCCCCTGCACGTGCTCGCGTGCAATCCGCATCGCGAAGACGAGCATCGCCGCCAGCGGCAGGCACATCATAACCGCCGTCGCCGCGTGATGCCCCAGCGCAAGCGAGCGTGTCATCATCACGCCCGCAAAGCCCAGCAGCACCAGCGCGGCGCAGGCGATTCTCGCCGCGCGGCCGCAGGGCTGCGCGATCAGACGGCGCAGGCGCTCATCCAGCGCGTCAAGCGTCGCTTTCACCGATCTGCGCCCCCTTGATGCCCAATTTGCCCATCAGCTCCAGCGCCAGCGCCGCCGCGCAGGCAATCGCCAGCAGGCTCAGCACGTTCATCGGGATGACCGTGAACGAGAAAATCGCCTCCATGTAGCTGCACAGCGAAATCAATTCCAGCACGATGGCAATCGCCAGCCGCCGCGTGCCGTTTACGCAGGCAAAGGCCAGCATGCCCGCCAGATACAGGCAGCGCGCGTTCATCTGCGGCAGAATCAGCGGCAGACCGGCCGCCAGCAGCAGCGCCGCCAGCAGCAGCGTGTCCGCGTCCGGCTCCCGGCGCGCGTGGATCAGCGCAAAGGCGACCAGCAGCGCCGAGGCGAAGGCCAGATACATGCCCATGCCGCTGAACTCGCGCACGGAAGCGACCGTCATCAGGCTATAAACCCCCGGCGCGTGATCCGCCAGACCCGCACCCTCATAGGAAATCGCCTCGATCTGCTGAGCATAGCGGCCGAATACCGCCGTCAGCCCCTGCCCGTCGAGCAGGAACGCCGCCTGCGCCAGCACAAACGCCGCCAGACCCGCCAGCAGATGGCGGATGGAAACCCTGCCCTTCATAAAGAACACGAGCAGCAGCGGGAACAGGAGGCCCGCCTGCAATTTCGTCGCCGCCGCCAGCCCCCAGAGGATGCAGCCCCAGACCGGGTGATCCTTCAGCAGCAGCGCCAGCCCCCAAAGCGCCAGCGCGGCGAACATCGCGTCGCACTGCGCCCAGCAGCCGGCGCTCAACAGCATCGTCGGCGCGAGCACGCAGGCCAGCATCGCGCCCACCGCCGCGCCCGGCTTAGCGCCGCGCGTCAGCGCAAGCTTCAAAACCGCCAGCGCCGCTGCCGTCTGGCAGGCCATGTCAAACAGCTTGACGGCGTACATCTGCGGGAAGGCTTCCAGCCGGGAAATCAGCGCCATCACGATCAGATAGCCGCCCGACCACGCGCCGTCCTCCCACGCCATCGCCGTGCCGAGGTCGTAATTCCACATGCCCTCCAGCATCGGCGCGAGCACCTTGCTCATGCGCCCCGGCTTGATATCCAGCATCGCCAGATGCGCCGCCACCGCCAGCATGGCCAGCAGCGCCGCGCACAGCAGCACGATCACCGGCTCCTCCCGGAGCGCGCGCCACGCGCCGGCCAGCAGCAGCGCCGCGCAGCCCGCGCCGACCAGCGCGATCACCGCCGCGCCCTCCATCGCGGCGCAGAGCTTGAGTGCCAGCGCGAAAAACACGAGCGTCAGCGCCGCGCCCAGCGCCAGCCTTTGGGTTCCCCGAACCCGTGCCTCCATCCCCGCGCGAAGCGGGTCCCGCATCCATGCCCTGTTCATCACGCCTTCACCTCCGTCAGCACGGCTTCCGTCTTCTCCTCGTGCAGGCTCTTATACAGCGCCGCCGCCGTCAGCGCGACCGCTGCGCCCTGAAAGAGCGTCGCCCATTTGAGATCAAAAATCGCGTCGCCCGGCAGCCCGCCCGTATAGCAGATATACGAAGCCAGCCCGAACAGCAGCGGCAGCGCCATCCGCTTCGGGCGATACGCCGCGATCACCAGCGCGAGCACGTCCGCGCCGAAGGTATAGCGCTCGTGCATCTTCGGCAGGAAGAACGGCACGCCGCCCAGCACCAGCAGGCAGGCCAGCAGCGTCCCCTCCCGCGTGATGTGCGTCCGATTCAGGCAGAGCATCAGGCAGACGATGACCATCATCGCCAGCCCCAGCGCCATCGCCATGCTGCCGAAGAAATCGTACAGCATGCCGTTGTCCATCGTCGAGGGCAGCAGGTTATACAGCGACGGGCCGTTGATGGAAATGCCGTTGTAGCCGCCCGCCTGCGCCAGATAGACGGTCAGCACGTGGTGCAGCGACTTGCCGCCCCAGAACGCGGGGATCATCATCGCCATATACGCCGCCGGGATCAGCACCAGATGGCGCAGCTTGATGTCCTTGCGCAGCCACAGCGGCAGCAGCGTCGGCAGGAAGAACACCGTTTGCAGCTTGAAGGAGAGCGCCATGCCGAAAAGCGTCATGCTCCATGCGCTGCGCTTTTGCAGCGCGTGATACAGCGCCAGCAGGCACAGCGACGTATAGATCACGTCGCACTGCCCCCAATACGCACCGTTGAAAACGACGGTCGGCAGCATCAGCGTCAGGCAGAAGAGAACGGCGCGCCCCGCGTCTCCCCGAACCTTCAGCCCCGCCAGCTTGGCGACGGCGTAGGCCATCAGCGCCTCAAACGCCAGCGAGACGATCTTGACCAGATACTGCCACGGATAATTCTTGACTCTGGAAATCAGCAGCAGCAGGTACAGATACGGCGGCGTGTAATCGCTGCCGATGTACGAGCCGAGCCCTTCCTTAATGCCCATCTGGGAGTAGCTGTAGATCCAGCCGCTCAGGAAGATGTCGTAATCGTCGCTCACATAGTCAAACAGCGAAACCTTCGCCAGCAGAATCGCGCCGATCACCACGCAGAACAGCGCCTGCGCGCCGAAATTCAGCCTTCTGCCGATGTGCAGCGCCACCGCTGCCGTGAGCGCATAGAGCGCGGCCAGCACGACGGTCGTAAACCGAATCAATTCCTCCGCGCGGAAGCCGGTGAATTCGTCGATCTTGGCGTAGCGCGCGTGGTAAGCGAAGACCGCGAACACCGCCGTCGCGAGCAGCACCAGCGCGTAGCGCGCCCACGCGGGCACGCGACGCCCCAGCAAACCGCGCAGCGCGTCGTCTGCAAAGTTCTTGTTCATAGCTTATTCCTTCCTTCGGGCGAAGCGCCCGCGTTGGTTTCCATCATCTTATTATACTGAAAAAAAGCGGTTCTGTACAGCGAAAAACCGCCCGACGCGGCATTTTCCTCCCGCGCGGCGCATACCATGGATTTGGAGCGCCGTTTTTCCCTTCGCTCACATTTTTGTTCGTCTCCCGCCGCATTCCGGCAACAACCGACGCATATACTGTCCTTATCGCGCGGGCGCGCCCCGCTCATTTGATTCGTTTCGAGGTGATTTTTCTTGCAGCAGCGTTCAGCTCTACAACAGATGCGCGCGCCGAAGGAGGCCGCTTTTGATTTTTCGTTTTACGCGCCCTATAAGGCCGCGGTGGAGACCGCGTTTCTCTCGCTCTGCGCGGCGCGGATGCAGCTTGAGGAGGAACACACGCCCTTCGCCGTCCGCTCGATGACGTTCCGGCTCAAATCGCCCGCGTCCATCCGCGAAAAGCTGCTCCGCCGCGGCCTGCCGCAAAACGCGCAGGGCGCGGCCAGCCTGCACGACGTCGCCGGTCTGCGTGTCGTGCTCTCCAGCGTAGAGGCCGTATATCATTTTGCGGATATCCTGCGCGCATCGACCGCGTGGCAGTTTGTCTGTGCGCGGGATTACATCGCCGCGCCGAAGAAGAGCGGCTATCGCGGCCTGCATCTGGTGATGCTCGTGCCCGTCTGCTTAAACGGCCAGAATGCCTCCGTTCCGGTCGAGATTCAGCTCCGAACGCCCGCGATGGATATGTGGGCCTGCGTCGAGCATGATCTATGCTATAAGCCTGTGAAAGAGGCGTAAGTACATCTCCAAAGAGGCCGTCAGGAGCAGGCAAACATTCCAAGGCTCAAAAACAAGTATTCTTCGGTTCTTAGGAATACCTGTTCATAGTCAATTCATGGAATGCCCGGTCTGAACCTGACGGCTTCGTACTATTATAAGGGAAATTAGTTTGTGCGGGCGGGGCCGGTTGAGCCGCGGACGATCAATTTCACCGGCAGGTTGAAATCCTTCGGATCGGGATGCTCGCCGTCGATCATGGCGAAAATCGCTTCCGCCGCGCGGCGGCCTTTGCCGATGCCGTCCTGATGGATGGTGGTCAGCGGCGGGAAGGTCATCCGCGCGATATCCACATCGTCAAACCCGACGATGGAGATGTCCTCCGGCACGCGCGCGCCGCCCTCGCGCAGCCCCGTGATGACCGCGGCGGCATACTGGTCGCCGCTGACGCAGACGCCCGTGATTTCCCGCTGAGCGGCCAACTGCCGCCCCAGCGCAATGCCGCGTTCGGCCTTGAAGGGAAAGAGATTCGTAATCAGGTTTTCAGGATTCGGCGTGATTCCGGCTTCCTCGAGCGCGTCGCAATAGCCCGCGTAGCGCTGGTCGTTGTTCATAAAGCCGCGGTTCACCGCGCCGATGAAGAGGATGTTTCGATGCCCCAGCTCGATGAGGTGCCGCGCCGCCAGATAGCCGCCCCGGCGATCCTCCGCGCGCACCTGAATCAGCTCAGGTTCGTCGAGGTAGGTGTTGATGGTCACGCACGGCTTGCCCTGCTTTTTGACGAAATCCACGAGGCTCTGCGGCACGCGATCCTTGAAGATCACGCCGTCCGGGTTCCAGTTGTTGAGCATCAGCCGCAGAACATCCTCGTTCGTGCCGCGCCGCATCATCAGAAAATAGCCGTGGTCGGTGACGACCCCTTCCAGCCCCGAGAGCAGCACGCCCGCAAAGCCGTTGCCCGCGTAGGTCTCCTGCGGGCTGTGGGTATCGACAAAGGCGATGATGCGGGAGGAATGGCTCACCAGCGCGCGCGCGGACATATTGGGCACATAATGGAGCTGCTCGATGGCGTCGAGAACCCGCTGCACCGTCTGCGGGGAAACGCGGTCGTAATTGCCGTGAACGACATTGGAAACCGTCGTCAGGCTGACGCCGACAAGGTTGGCGATATCCTTCATCGTGGCCATAGGTAAGCCCTCCTGATTCTCTTGATGATTCATTATATCATGTTGAGCGCTAAACTGCAAATGCGCAGGCGGATGAAAGCCGGGCAATCGCTCAGGCATCAAAAAAGCCATTCTTCCCCCGAAGGAGAGAATGGCTTTTTCTGCAAATGGACGAATAACTGAAATCCCAGATGATGCGATTCCGATCAGGCTTGGCGAATCCGTCAATATTTGAGCTTCTGCGTGGCCGCCCAGCCCTCGTTGATGGCCTCCTGATGGCTCGTGGCATACGGGCCGATGCTCTGCGCCTTCTCCATGGAAATCGGGAAGTGGACGCACAGGTGACCGTTGAAGTTATTGTTGGAGAGGTGCTGCGGGGAGTGCGGCACGTCGTGGGTCGAGCCGATGTAGGTCTTGCCATCCGAGAAGGTGACCCAGACCGCCTTCGGCGTCCACGTCGTCTTGCCGCCGAACGCCTTGAGCATGATGGCCGTATCCTCCGCCGTGGCGGGCTCGGCGTCCATATGCGCGTCCTTGGTCATAATGCGCAGCTTCCAAGAGTAGCCGGTGGAGAAATCATACACCGTGCAGTATTCGCCGTTGGCGTAATTGCGCCGCCAGTTGTAGAAGTTTTCATAGATGACGTTGCCGGCGGTCTGCGTGCTCGGGGCGGTCGTGCCGTTGGTCGTACCGGCGCTGGTGCTGCCCTTGCCGGAATAATCCGCATTGATGGCGGCGAGCGTCTTCTTGCCCGCGATGCCGTCCGCCGTCAGCCCCTTGGATTTCTGATAGGCCATCACCGCGTCGGCGGTCAGCGCGCCGAAATTGCCGGTCTTGTTGCCGGTGTAGAAGCCCAGGGAAGCCAGCATGTTTTGCAGCTTGAGCACCTCGCTGCTGGAGGAACCCTGCTGGAGCATGACGCTCGTGTTCAGCAGGGTGGAGCTGTCCGAACCGTTATTGGAGCTGCTCGAACCGCTGCTGTTGCTGCTGCCGGAGCTGGAAGAATTGCCCGAGCTGCTGTTTCCGGAGAGCTTGCCGGAGATGGAGGAGAGCGTCTTCGCGCCCGCAACGCCGTCGGCGGAAAGGCCGTTGGCCTTCTGGAAGTTGTAGACGGCTTCCTTCGTCAGGCGGCCGAAATTGCCGGTTACAGAGCCGTCGTAATAGCCCAGCGTCTTGAGGTTCTGCTGGAGGGTGCGCACGGCGTCCGAACGAACGCCGTACTTGAGCAGGCCGTTTGAAGAATTGGCGGCTGCATTGCTCGAAGAAGAGGAAGAACTGCCGGAGGAGGAAGAGGACGAAGAACCGTTCACCTTTTCTTCAATCTTGGCCAGCGTCTTCGCGCCCGCGATGCCGTCGGCGGAGAGGCCGTTCTTCCGCTGGAAGTTCATAACCGCGGCCTCGGTGATGCTGCCGTAGTGGCCGCTGATCGTGCCGGTGTACAGCCCGAGCTTGGTCAGATTCTGCTGGAGCTTGAGAACCTCGTCGCTGCGCGTGCCGTAGCGGAGAATGGCGCTGCCCGACACGGAGGAGGAAGAGGACGAAGACGCGGCGGAGGAAGACGAGGAGGACGAGCTGCCGGAGGCGGTGTAGGTGATTCCTGCGGCCTCGTAAAGCGCCGCGCGGGTGTCCTCGTCAACAATGCCGTTATCTTCAAATGCGTATTTCTTCTGGAATTTCTTGACGGCGGCTTCCGTCTTTTCGCCGTAGTGGCCGGTGATCCCCGCGCTGTAGAGCTTGAGCTGCTTGAGCGCGGTCTGGATCGTCGCGACCTCGTCCGCCTCGTCGCCGAGGCTGTAGTTCTGCGCAGAAGCGCTCGCACAGACGCATACCATCAAAGCGGCGGAAAGCGCCGCAATCCATCTTTTGTTAGACGCACGAATCGACATACAGGCATGCGTCTCCTTTCATTTCAAGTATGTGACTATTTTATTACGAGTTGTAACATTTGTCAAGTGAATTTTAATAAAGTCGCGCAGCTTGTTGACATAAGCAAACTTGGCTTGAATAGCAAAATCAAGAAATTCAG
>OLOL01002400.1_pt1 | contig 13375 bp, 10 predicted proteins | sample 1673081 | NCBI WGS metagenome assembly OLOL01 (sample SAMEA3136753, study PRJEB25190) | human gut metagenome
TTTACAAATATAAAAAGAAATAAAATAGATAAAATTTTAAATATTATTCCTCTTAAAGTAATGTATAAATATTCTTCATAAATTGAATAAACCCATTCTACACCTATCGTTGTAAAAACAATTTGAACACTAAAGACCATAATTAATAAAGAATATTTATGTAAACTATTTGAAACCCATAGGCATACAAACAGACATATATATGATATTATTGTTGATACTACATTAATTGTAAAAACTGAACTTGCAAAAAAATCAAATTCATTTTTTTTTTCACGCAACTTTGCTCCTTCTCTAACAGCATAACTAGATATTCCTAGTCCCGCTAATAGCACAAAATAGCTTGTAACAGAATTCGCAAAATTATATTCTCCAAGTTTCTCAACTTGTAAAACTCTTGATACATATGGAAATGTAATTAACGGAAATAACAAATTTAATCCATTTCGTATCCCATTTAAAATCGCATTTTTGGCCAATGATTTGTTTTTCATAATGCTTTCTCCTTGATACTTCTCTCCTAATAATCCTTAGACTATAAGACGTATCCGTTTATTTTTTTTATACGGTATAGGTTGTATTTGTCTTCCTTTCTCATCATAATTATTTATCAGTGCTATCGTAACTATTCTCATTGTCCATCCCCAGTATTTTACTAACCCATTTGCCATGAGTAAATTCAAGAAACACAAACAAATTAAATAAAAAGCATATTTGTTACGACGCGTTATCTTAAGATACGAAAATACAAAAACGGCAATTGCTATTGGTCCAAGCTCAAACATAATTCGAATAAAGTCCATTTCAAATTCATACCCTAAGTATCCTACATTTGATGAATTAATAAATACAGATGTTGTTCCTAAACCATAACTTTGGAACCCTTGCTCTAGCACATACCACAAACGATATATTCTTGACATTGTAAATACAACTAAATCAATGCCAAACTTCTCATTGAACCATTGCACTGTAGCTGGTTGATATAAAAAATAAACTCCGAAAATTAAAACACACCAAAAAATTCCTGTCCATTTTATAACTCGCTCACTAACTATATCATCCTTTTTTTTCATTAAGCAAATACCTAATAAGACAAGAACCATCAAACAAAACACTCTTTTAAATATCAAAAGATTAAGCGCTATTGCAAAAACAGCTGAAAACGGTGCTCGTTTCCTATTATAGATAAAATATGCTGCCAGTCCACTTGCTATTTCTGCATAAGTAGAGTTCTCAAATACTGAATAGGATGATATAAATGATATAGACAAATAATTTGATAAATCAAAAAAATTGACAACCCCTACTTCAAGAATGTAACCTATCCAAGTCAAAACCAATGCCAATTTCATAAACTCCTGAATTTGTATTGGTGTAAACAAATTAATCATCAAAAACGCAAACATAAATGGTAAGAAAATTTGAACCAACTGCATAGCACTTTCAAAAGAAAATTGTCCCACCCGAAAACTTCTATACAGTGATAATATACCCAATACAATAATCATGATAACAATCACCTTAATTTCTTCTGAAAACATTCTCTTCTTTTTATTCAATGATAGATTTATAAAATTTAACCCTACTGGTACAAGTATAATAATATATTGTACAACTTTTACAATATTATTATCGGGAATTATACCTATACTAATCATTGTTTCACTTATTATCGAAAGCCCAAAGGCTATCCACAATAAAAATTTGAGACTATTTGCTTTAGGAATCTTAATTGTTAACTTCATTTATATTTTCCCCATCTTCTTACATAATTTTTTTAAATCAAGTTCACTATTATCAAAATAACACAACTTTCGTCTTATATACTTTATAAAGCAAAAATTCTTCAGAGCAACCACAATTCCACTTCTTGTTTTTCTTATAAAATATAAAAACAATTCTATTTATATTTTTTTAAGCTGAACAAAAAATAAAATAAATTTGCAAATCTAAATTCAATCATTTTTAAAAAAATATTCTGTTTTATCCCCAATTTTTTCTTTGGATAATTACGTATTACTGTTCTAACAATTTTATCAGAACAAATCTTTTTTATATTTTCTATATGCTCTTTTTTAGACAGCAGAAGATCACTTCTACACTCTTGCTCGATCGACATTTTTATATAAATAAAAAACATTCTATCTAATCTCAAAAAAGTCATATTGTCATATTTTAATGACTCTAACTTATGTTTCATTTCTAAATAAAAATGTTTACTAGCCTCAAACCTATTACTTCTATAACTTGTAGTCAATGAATTATCATTTATTCTGTAATTATAACCTACATCTGATATTGTGCACACACCATTCGCATATTGCATAAAATCTATATTAAATACTAGATCTTCTGATATAAGTTCTCTTTCTGAAGGAAATTCAATGTTATATTTTTTAATAATTTTAGTATTATAGATAGCACCACACACACACATCTCTATACTATCATGTTGAGCAGGAGAAGATCCTATCATCCTTGGTAAAAGCCTCGTTCTTGCTTCTTCTCCCCAAAAAACCTCATCCTCATATTCTCTATTAAGTACAATGTTCCCCGAATTTGTAATTCTTCTAAATCCACTTTTGCACATATCGACATTATTTTTAACTAACATCTTATGCAAAATTTCAATACATTCTTGATCCAAATAGTCATCTGAATCTAAAAATGTGACGTAATCTCCTGAAATATGCTTTAATCCAGTATTCCGTGCCATTCCGAGACCTGAATTCTTTTTGTGGATAACCATAAAATTTTCATACTTTTCTGCATATTCATCACAAATTTTCCCACTAGTATCCGTAGAACCATCGTTTATCATGATAACCTCTAAATCTTTATATGTCTGCTTCAATAAACTCTCCAAACACACTCTTAAATATTTCTCTACATTATATACTGGAACAATAACGCTAATTAACATATTTCCTTCCTTCCTAGCTTCAATAATTTTGCAAAAAATAACACTGTCTTATCCTAATAACTGTCCTTTACAGTTGTAAAAATACTTAATTATAAAAACTTCATCAAACAGATTGTAAACTTCTAAATCCATATAAAACGTAATATTTTGGCTTAATAGTGCCCCTTTATTGTAATCAAAAATATCTTAAATCACATTTTTATAGGCTAAATTATATCCTTCTAAAAATAATCTATAATCATATTTTTTCACATATTCTTCTTGCGCATTTCGTTCTAACTTCTCACGCAATTCCATATTTGTCAATAATTTTTTCATTCGCTCAGAAAGTTCCTTTACATTATCCTTTTCAAACAGAAAACCATTTACACCATCTTTAACTATTTCATTATTTCCACTAATATCAGATGCAATAATTGTTTTCCCTTGCGAAAAAGTTTCTATTGGAATTAGTGGCAATCCTTCATGCCTTGATGAATGAACTACAAAATCTAACTGACTAATAATCTGTAAAATATTTTTCTGATACCCAAGAAAAATTATATTGTTAGATATTGCCAATTCTTCAACGAGAGTTTCCAAATAAATATGTTCCTCTCCCTCCCCAATAATCACACCGACTACATTTGGAAACTCCCTAACAATATCAGCTATAGCATTTATAAATACATCAATACCTTTTTGTTTTGTTAAACGTCCAATATTTCCTATAAAATTCTTTCCCCCCTTACTTTTTCTCAACATATCCTCCTTTAAATAATTTTCCTGTTCTATTTTTACAGAATTATATATAATATTAATTCTTTCGTCTGGAATTCCATAAACATGAACCAAGTTATTTTTTACACCATTTCCAACAGCCACAATTTCACAGTTCTCTAAAGCATAACGCATTAATTTTCTCTTATCATAAAATATGCTATGTGCTGTATATACATGCTTTACTTTACTCAACATACTAATAATCCTAGCATAGAATGCAGCCATACGATGATGTGTATGGATAATATCAATTTTCTCTGTATGAATAACTTTCCATATTTTATATAGACATACCAACATTAAGAATGGATTTTTTTTGTCTATATCCGACATTACAAAATGCTTTACACCTATTTTTTGCAATTCTTCAACATAATGCCCACCGCATGATATGACATACTGCTCGTGTTCTTTGTTATCCCGGCAAAGCTGATAAACTATTTTCTCTGCTCCGCCTTGCCCCATAGTTCTAGAAACATGAAGTATTTTCATAATTTTTTCCTTCCAATATATCTGCAATCCTCTCACTGGCATGTCCATCTCCGTACGGATTGCTCGCATCACTCATTTTCAAATACTCTTCTTTATCATCTAATAATGTTTTAAAATTCTCGTAAATAACTTCTTCAGTAGTTCCAACAAGCTTCAATGTCCCTGCCGCAATTCCTTCTGGTCTTTCTGTTGTATCCCGCATCACAAGAACAGGCTTTCCAAGAGAAGGGGCTTCTTCCTGAATTCCACCCGAATCCGTTAAAATCATATAACTTCGATCCAAGAAATTGTGAAAATCTACAACTTCTAAAGGCTCTATGATATGAATACGATCATCATCTCCCAAAATATTATTCGCAATCTCGCGAACAACCGGATTCATATGAATTGGATAAATAGCCTTAACATCATCATGTTCATCCATAACTCTGCGAATAGCTCTAAACATATTTTCCATTGGTTTGCCAAGATTCTCTCTTCTATGAGCCGTTATCATAATAAGTTTGGAGTCTTTTGCCCACTCAAGTTCTGAATGTGAATAGTCTGGTTTTACTGTTGTTTTTAACGCATCAATCGCTGTATTTCCTGTAATATAAATTGTATCTGCTTGTTTTCCTTCTTTTAATAAGTTCTCTTTTGCCAACTCTGTTGGCGCAAAATTAAAATGACTGATAATGCTAACAGCCTGTCTATTAAATTCTTCTGGATACGGAGAATAGATATTGTATGTACGAAGTCCCGCCTCTACATGACCTACTGGTATTTGTAAATAAAAGCAAGCAAGAGCCGTCGCAAATGTTGTAGATGTATCGCCATGCACAAGTACTACATCTGGTTTCTCTTTTTCTAAAACCTCTCTAATTTTATTTAATATATTAGTAGTCACATCAAATAGCGTTTGTCGCTCTTTCATAATGGATAAATCATAATCAGGTACTACTCGAAATACTTCTAATACTTGATCTAGCATTTGGCGATGTTGCCCTGTTACACAAACGATTGTTTCAATGGCATCTCTTTTTTTTAGTTCATTCACCAATGGACACATTTTAATTGCCTCTGGTCTTGTTCCAAAGACTAACATAACTTTTTTCATATCTTTTCCATATCCTTTACTAACCTTTATAATTTATTAAATCTCATTTTCTTACTTTTTCTTTTATAATTGCATTAATAAAAGTTACATTTCCTACAAAATACCGTTTAAATAATCGTCTAGGCTCTTGCATGACTCTAAACAGCCATTCTAAATTTGTCTTTTGCATCCACAGTGGAGCTCTCGGAATATTCCCTGATATAACATCAAAACTTCCACCTACTCCCATAAAGACACTTTTATTTCCATCATTTTGTAGATATTCAATCAAGTACTCTTTTAATGGAGATGTAATTCCTATAAATACAATATCTGGACACAATTTTTTTAATTCTTTCGAAATTTCTTTCCAATCTTGTTGCTTAAAGTATCCATTATGTACTCCTAAAATATTCAAATCTTTATGCTTTCCTTTTAAAACCTGTGCCGTCTTTTCTACAACCTGCTGCTTAGCCCCTAACAAATAAATACTATATCCTTTTTTCTCACTCACATCCACAAGCTTCTGCATTAAATCAATCCCTGCTACTCTTTCCGGCAAAGGCTTTTTCAAAAATCTGCTTGCCAAAACTACAGAGGCTCCATCAGCATTAATAATACCACACCCATTTATAATCTCTTTTAATCTATGATTTGTATTTAATGAATTGATTTTATCTGCATTTACTCCCATTAAATGAAGTGGTTCTTTTTCATTTATATATTTTTCTACTAAATTTATAGTTTCTTTTTCATCTAACACGTCGATTACTGTATCCAATATTGTAATTCGCCGATTATGTCCCAATACTCGATCCATTTTATACCAACTTCCCGCTATCTATTTTACTTAGCTCTTTCTTCATATACTTGTTTACACATATAAACAAATTTCTACATCATTCTTTACTAATACTACCTTTTTCATCTAAATATGTCAACCACTAATTAAATTCGAGCATGACAAACGCATGAATGATTTTTATATAGTTAGCTCCCCAGATTTACATCCTGTCCTTTTTTAAGAATTTAACACTTCTTCTAAATGTTCAATTGAGCGCAACCCAGATACTTAAACTCCATTTTCTAATAATATTTGTCTTCATATCAGAAAATGGGGTGTTCACAATTTATTTACTCATGCGTTTATCTTGATAGGAGAAAAATAAGACTAGTCATCCTCTAAACAATCTGCTACAATCATTTTATAGAATTCCTCTGCACACGGAGGAGTAAAATGGGAAAAAAGCAACGTTTAAAGGAACTCACAATCAAGGACAATTTTATGTTTGGCGCAGTGATGATGGATGAAGACAATTGCAAGGGACTTTTAGAGAGAGTCTTAGAACTGCCGATTGAACGAGTGGAAATCAGCAGGGAAAAAAGCATTATATATCATCCTGAGTATAAGGGCGTCCGCTTAGATGTCTACGCAAAAGATGAAAGCCAGACACGTTATAACGTGGAGATGCAGGTGGAGAAGAAACCGGCGCTTGGAAAGCGTAGCCGCTATTACCAAAGCCAAATGGACATGGAGATGCTGCTTGCCGGAGAAGATTACGCAGAACTTCCAAATACTTATGTCATTTTTATATGCGACTTTGACCCATTTGGAAAGGGCAAGTATCGCTATACATTTCAAACCACATGTAGAGAATCTCCGAAAGCAGACTTGGAAGACGGTAGAACAATTGTGTTCTTGAATGCTCATGGAAAGAATGAAAGTGAAGTTCCGAAAGAGTTGGTAACATTTCTAAACTATGTGAAAGAAGATCTTGCGGGGAGTGAAAAAGAATTTCACGACCCATATGTGGAACAACTACAGAAGTTTGTCCGCAACATCAAGAAAAGCAGGGAGATGGAGGAACGCTTTATGATTTTTGAAGAGATGCTGAAAGAAGAACGTGCGGCCGGACGTGAAGAGGGCATTGTGACTGGACGTGCAGAAGGTCTTATACAGGGAAAAATAGAAACTGCAAGAGAAACCTTACTTCTGTTCTTGCAGTCTTTTGGTGCAGTTTCCAAAGAGCTGTCTGAACAGATTCAGAAGCAAGAGAATCTAGAAACATTGAAGCAATGGACACAGATAGCGTTTCAATCCAAATCTTTAGAAGAATTTACAGAAAAGATAAAGTAAGTATCTGTTTCTAGTCATATGGAAATCTAACTTCTCACGGTTTTAGCTGTTCTTGCTGAGACCGTGGAGAAATCGTAACAAATCAATGCCGTTTCAGGCAAATATTCAGAGAAAAAGCAGAGGAATTCTATATACAAATAATAAAAATGACGCCACCTCTCTCAAAAGATGAACGCCATTTTTCCACTTTATTTCGAACCTTTTCTTGCCAACACAACTCCCACTGTCTTAATCAGTATCTTCAAATCCGAAGCCAATCTCCAATTTGATATATACTCCGTATCTAACCTTACAACTTCCTCAAAATCAGTAATATCGCTGCGGCCGCTCACTTGCCATAGACCGGTAAGACCTGGTTTAATAGATACTCTTCGTCTATGGTGAAGCTCATACTGCTCATACTCATCAACAGTAGGCGGCCTTGTCCCGACAAGACTCATATCTCCCTTTAGCACATTCCAAAATTGAGGAAACTCGTCCAAGCTACTGTCACGCAGAAAATGACCAAATGGGAATATTCTTGGATCATTATCCATCTTAAACATAAGCCCCTCCATCTGATTATGTTTCATCAATTCCTTCTTTCGCTCTTCCGCATCCATGTACATAGATCGGAATTTATATATCTTGAACTTTCGTCCATTTCGCCCAATTCGCCACTGTGAAAAGAATACAGGTCCCGGACTTTGCTTCTTAATAATTGGTGCAACAAACAAGAATATAATTCCCATCATCACCACTCCAACCAGTCCACCACAAATATCAAGCATACGTTTCATCAAGAGCTGTCTGGCAGTAGCCGACTTAAATGTCATTGTCAGTACAGTCTCTCCCGCAAAGTCCTCCATGCATTTATATCCTGCTATTCCTTTCGTCTCAAGCAGATTAATGTGCACAGTCACTCCTGCCTCAATATACTTTTCAACTTCACTTTCCAACTTTACCTCTCTGCTCGTGTTGATATAAATCTCATCTACTACATGACCAGTGATATATGAAAGTACTTCTGTTTCTTTTCCAATAACAGGAACCCCCGCAATTGTCTCCGTACCACTATATGCTCCTACAATTGCAATTCCGATCGGATAGATTCCGGCATATGCGTGCTCTTTAAGCTGCTCGACATTCTCTTCAGCCTGCTCCTCTGTCGTAATAATCAAAACAACCCTCGCTTTACTTGCCTGTTTCTTCTTTAAATATGTTTTTAACCCAATACGTGCTATGTAATCAAGGATGATTCCAAGCCACCACAAGTGAAAAATAGTCAATCTTGAATATGTATCAGAATTTTTCACAAGGAACAAATAAATAATCAAAAATCCGCTGCTCAGACTGACATACTTTACCGTTTCCTTAAATTCGATAAAGTATCCTCTCCGCAGCACACCACTATATCCTTCCAAGAAAAACCCAACACAAATTCCAATAAGAATAAGCACTATGCTCAATCTAGTATATTCTTTATTCAAATACAGCCATCCGGTTTTCATTCTCAGCAGATAGCCTATATTAAATGCTATCTGCAATATAAGAATATCAAGCACTATGAAATCAAAGTGCTTCATCCAACTTGTTTTTTCTTCTTTATACACTTCACTCACCCATTTTTATAAATATCGCATATTTTTTTTATTTCATCATATACTATAACTAGTTCATATCTTTCAAGGAGGTGTTTATGATTACTTTATTTTTTATTTGTCTATTGTTACTATGTTTTCTCTGCTGGTGTATTGTACACGTGCAGACAAGCTATGATCGTGAAATCAGCGATAAAGAACAGCTGGATTTTATCAAAAATCATCCGTCATAATTATTTATCTTTGATCTCACTGTGAAGTTCTTGCAATGATTTCACTTCACCGCAACCCGGTTTCTTCAATGATTGAATACCACTTACAGTTGCTTTCGCTGCGGCCATTGTTGTCATATACGGCACTTTTTTCTTAATTGCAGCTTTACGTAAATAACTATCATCTACATTTCTGTCTTTTCCAATCGGAGTATTAACGATTAAATCAATCTTTCCGTTTGTGATCAGGTCAAGGATATTTGGTCTTCCTTCCTGCAGTTTATTCACAATCTCTACTTCGATTCCGGCATCCTGAATCAATTTTCCTGTATGCTTAGATGCAAGAATCTTGAATCCTGTCTCCGCGAAGTCTCTCGCCAGATCAACCACTTCATCTTTATCTTTGTCATTTACCGTAATCAGCACAGTTCCTTCCAACGGAAGTTTTGTCTGTGTTGCTTCCTGTGCTTTAAAGAATGCTTCTCCGTAAAATCTTGAGAGTCCAAGTACTTCACCTGTTGAACGCATCTCAGGTCCAAGTACAGGGTCTACTTCCTGGAACATATTAAATGGAAATACAGCTTCTTTTACTCCATAGTAAGGAATATCCTGTTCTTTCAATTCCGGTACCGGAGATTTTCTTCCTGTCAATTCACTTGTCACAATATCAATTGCAAGAGGCACCATTCTGACATTACATACTTTTGATACAAGCGGCACAGTTCTAGATGCTCTTGGGTTCGCCTCAAGAACATATACTTTTCCGTTTTCAATTGCATACTGCATGTTCATAAGACCTTTTACATGCATTTCTTCTGCAATTCTTCTTGTATATTCTTTAATTGTTTTTACGTTTTCCTCAGAAATATATTTTGACGGAATGATACAAGCAGAGTCTCCTGAATGAACTCCCGCGAGCTCAATGTGTTCCATTACAGCCGGCACAAATGCATGTGTTCCGTCGCTGATTGCATCCGCCTCACACTCTGTTGCGTGTCCTAAGAAACGGTCGATCAAAATCGGACGTTCCGGTGTCACACCAACTGCAGCATTCATGTATCCAACCATGCTTTCTGCATCGTATACAACTTCCATTCCACGTCCACCAAGTACATATGAAGGACGAACCATAACCGGATAACCAATCTTCTCAGCGATTTCCAATGCTTCCTCTACATTGACTGCCATTCCTGATTCCGGCATCGGAATATCTAATTTTTCCATCATCGCACGGAATAAATCTCTATCTTCTGCAAGGTCGATTACAGATGGAGCTGTTCCTAGAATCTTCACACCATTTTTCTCAAGGTCAGCTGCAAGATTCAATGGTGTCTGTCCACCAAACTGAGCGATAACCCCAACCGGTTTTTCTTTCTTATAAATGCTGAGTACATCTTCCAATGTAAGTGGCTCAAAGTACAGCTTGTCTGATGTATCGTAGTCTGTAGAAACAGTTTCCGGATTACAGTTTACAATAATTGTCTCAAATCCAAGTTTCTTTAACGCAAGTGAAGCATGCACACAACAATAGTCGAACTCAATCCCCTGTCCAATTCTGTTTGGTCCACCGCCAAGGATCATGATCTTCGGTTTTTCTTCATTTACTGGATTTTTGTCTTCTGCATTGTATGTCGAATAATAGTACGCACTGTCTTTTGTACCACTTACGTGTACTCCTTCCCACGCTTCCTCCATACCAATTGCAATTCTCTTTTCCCTTACGTCAGCTTCATCTACCTCTAAAATCTGGCTTAAATATTTGTCAGAGAAACCATCTTTCTTAGCTGCAATCAAAGCTTCATCCGAAGGAAGATTTCCTTTATACGCTAAAAGAGCTTCTTCTTCTTCCACAAGTTCTTTCATCTGTTCAATGAACCAATGTTTTACTTTTGTCAATTCATGGATTTCATCCACAGTCGCACCTTTACGAAGCGCCTCATACATAATAAAATGACGTTCGCTAGTCGGTGTAATCAACATTTTCAGCAATTCTTCTTTTGATTTTGTATCAAAATCTTTTGCATGTCCAAGTCCATAGCGACCTGTCTCAAGACTTCGGATTGCTTTCTGGAATGCTTCCTTATATGTCTTACCGATACTCATAACTTCACCTACGGCGCGCATCTGAGTACCAAGTTTATCCTCTACACCTTTGAATTTTTCAAATGCCCAACGAGCAAATTTGATTACAACATAATCTCCATCCGGAACATACTTATCTAATGTTCCATATTTTCCACATGGAATATCTTTCAATGTAAGCCCTGTTGCCAGCATTGCTGACACCAAAGCAATCGGGAAACCTGTCGCTTTAGAAGCAAGTGCCGACGAACGCGATGTTCTTGGGTTAATTTCGATAATGATATCTCTGTCTGTCTTTGGATCATGTGCCCACTGTACATTACATCCACCGATTACCTTAACAGAATCTACAACTTTATGAGATTTTTCCTGCAAACGTTTCTGTACTTCTTCTGAGATTGTAAGCATAGGAGCTGAACAGAATGAGTCACCTGTGTGTACACCAAGTGGGTCAATATTCTCGATGAAACATACCGTAATCATATTACCTTCAGAGTCACGAACTACCTCAAGCTCTAACTCTTCCCAACCTAAAATAGATTCTTCCACAAGTACCTGACCTACCAGGCTTGCCTGAAGACCTCTTGCACATACAGTCTTTAATTCTTCTACATTATATACAAGACCGCCTCCTGCTCCACCCATTGTGTAAGCCGGACGAAGTACTACCGGATAACCTAATTTATCTGCAATCGCAAGCGCCTCATCTACCGAATATGCAACCTCACTTCTTGCCATCTCAATTCCAAGACTGTCCATAGTCTTTTTAAATTCAATACGGTCTTCACCACGCTCAATCGCATCTACCTGAACACCGATTACTTCTACATTATATTTTTCAAGAACTCCCGCTTCAGCTAATTCTGAACATAAATTAAGACCCGACTGTCCTCCAAGGTTTGGTAGTAATGCATCTGGTCTTTCTTTTGCGATAATCTGCTCAAGTCTTTCAACATTGAGAGGTTCAATATAAGTAACATCAGCTGTCTCCGGATCCGTCATAATAGTAGCCGGATTAGAGTTCACGAGTACGATTTCATAACCTAAATTTCTAAGAGCCTTACATGCCTGTGTACCTGAATAATCAAATTCACACGCCTGCCCAATAATAATAGGACCTGAACCAATAATAAGTACCTTCTTAATGTCTTCTCTCTTTGACATGTCCATTCTCCTCCTATTTCTGTAATCTCATATTTTTATATCACCAAACATTATACATGTTGCCAATACCAATGTCAATTGTTAATTAAACTCCCTTTGTATACTAGAAGTTTTATAAATTTGTTATTTTTTCTACAAATATTTCAAAATCCATGATATACTAAACGCTGGAATTTATTACAAAAGAATATAGGGGGAAATATGAAACACTTAAATGCATTAAAAAAAGCAATTGTTGCGGGTCTTTTAATTGGAATTGGTTGTACCGTATATCTCAATATGGATAATTCGATCGCCGCTTCTTTTCTGTTTGGATTAGGTCTCTTCACGATCATCAATCTATAATTGAACCTATTTACCGGAAAGATTGGCTATCTCGGAAAAAACAACTACATTGAAATTCTCATTACTCTGATCGGCAATGCAATTGGCGTAAATATCATGGCATTCCTTATCAAACAGACCCGTCTTAATGATCGGTTAGTGGAAAAAGCCATACCAATTGTGGATAACAAACTCTCAGATACCTACATAAGTTTATTTCTTCTTGCGGTTTTCTGCGGAATACTAATGTTCATTGCAGTTGCAACATTTAAAAAACAGCCAAATATCCTTGGAACACTCGCGGTTTTCCTATGTGTATCTGTTTTTATTCTAGCCGGATTTGAACACTGTATTGCAAATATGTTTTATCTTGGACTTGTTAGTACTCCAACAAAATACTTCTTACCTTTGATTGTCATGATCTTAGGAAACAGTACAGGTGGAATTCTTCTTTGTAAATTAACAAAAGATGGACAATAAAAAAAGAGATAAGCTATCTCTTTTTTTATTGCATAGAACGCAATTTTCTATATAAAAAAACATCTAAGAAATCTCTTAAATGTTAAAATAAATGAAGCATCGGGGATTCGAACCCCGGACAACTTGATTAAAAGTCAAGTG
>OLOL01002405.1_pt1 | contig 13365 bp, 13 predicted proteins | sample 1673081 | NCBI WGS metagenome assembly OLOL01 (sample SAMEA3136753, study PRJEB25190) | human gut metagenome
CGTAGTGCACGAAGTTGCTGCCGATGAAGCCGCAGCCGCCCGTGACGATGATGTTCTTAATCATGGAATCTGCATTATTCAACACATATCACTTTGAACCAGCCCACATCAAACGATAACTCGAAATCATTTAATAATTAATCAACGATTTTCCAGCACATTCGCAATATATTCGCTCGCATGACCATCACCGTAGGGGTTAGACGCATTGCTCATTGCCGCATATTCAGTTTCATCAGAAAGCAGGCGACTAAACTCGCGATAAATGACATCTTCCTTTGTTCCAACAAGTTTTAAAGTTCCGGCCTCTATGCCCTCAGGACGCTCAGTGGTGTCTCGCATGACAAGAACGGGCTTGCCAAGACCAGGCGCTTCTTCCTGAATACCGCCAGAATCGGTAAGGATAAGATAACTTGCCGCCATGAAGTTATGAAAATCAAGCACTTCAAGCGGATCAATAATATGGAGTCTTTCAAAACCATCGAGCTCTTCGTGTGCGGCCTTACGCACAAGAGGATTCATATGAATCGGATAGATTGCCTTAGTATCTGGATGTTCTTCCATCACACGACGTATTGCGCGAAACATCCTATGCATGGGTTCGCCCAGATTCTCACGACGGTGTGCGGTAATTAGTATTAGACGAGATCCATTCGCCCAATCTAGTTCGGGATGGGAATATGTACCGCAGACAGTCGTTCTCAGGGCATCAATACCAGTATTACCTGTGACCCAAATCTTTTGCGTCGACTTCCCTTCATCAATCAGATTCTTCTTACTCTTCTCCGTAGGGGCAAAGTAATATTCACTTATGATGTCAACTGCCTGTCGATTAAATTCCTCAGGCCAAGGACTATAGATATCATGCGTACGAAGACCAGCTTCTACATGTCCGATAGGAATCTGCAAGTAGAAACAAGCAAGCGCGGCAGCAAAACTAGTAGAAGTATCTCCGTGAACAAGCACGACATCAGGTTTTTCGTTCTCAAGAATAGCCTTAAGTCTCAATAAGACATCACTTGTCACATCAAAGAGAGTCTGTCCCGGTCTCATAATAGCAAGGTCATAATCAGGCTTGACATTGAAAACGCGCAGGACCTGATCAAGCATCTCACGATGCTGCCCCGTAACAACGACAGTAGTGTCAAATTTGTCGAAACGACGCTTAAGCTCATTGACAAGTGGGCACATCTTGATTGCCTCGGGACGCGTTCCAAAAACTAACAGAACCCTTTTCTTATGTATCATTTATTTCCCCTGTCTAACTCGATCAATAGCGATGGCACCCAAATCAAACTGTAACAGTGTCCCAATCCAACGAATCGTTATGACCGTCTTGATCGGATTCGCGGTAACTGAATTCACGAAATAATCCTTAGCGCTTAGAAAGACTAAATATTACGTATAATTGGGCCCACAAATCTTCTAGCGAACTCTCTTTCATAAGCATCAAAGCAAAAAATAATAGAAACCACCATATATAGAAGTGAATAGATCAAACCTCCAGTAACCAGCGCCGACCAACCATGCCAATCAAAATAAGTCCAAATAGCATTAAACCCAAAAGAGGTAATTAAAAGAGGGACTAAAATCGATAGAATATTCTTCCAAAACTGAAGAATATCCATATCTAACTTTTTTGCATAATACCAGTTCATAATAAGGCCATTTCCTATGGCAATTGAAACAGCTGTTGATATGGCTGAACCTGTTACTCCGGACAACCTGCATAGAAATATAGAAATAAATACGTTAATTACAGCAATTGCGGCATTCATGTAGCCTCGAAATTGGTATACATCCTTGACCTGCATAATAATAAGACCCAGATTTTGAATGATATCAACTGTAAATGGCACCATAACTATCATGGCAACCCAATAAGCATCAGCGAACTCGTGCCCCGCCCAGAGGGTAATAAAATCCTGACCAAAAATCGCAAAACCGCTGAGAACAAGAAATGCAACATAAAAGGAAATTCTTCCAACTTTGATGAAAAGCCGAGAAAGATCAGCAACTGAATCAACCGAATGAAGGACAATGTCAGTAACCTTTGGAAGAAATACAGTAGATATAGATGTTCCTAAAACCATGTAAACAGAGTAAATTTGTGCACCTATCGCAAATACAGCAATTAAGTCGGCACCATAAAAATATCCTAGAATTAGTTGGCCTGATTTCCAGAAAACTTGATCGGAAAAGGCAACCAATATTACCGCCGAAGAAAACAGCAGCATCTCCTTAGCGAGCTTCCAATCCATTCCGTGGAAAGTAGCTTTTGCTTTAAGAATGCTGGAAACAAACAATCGCTGGATTAAAGCACAGAGTAGATTTGCAAGAAAGGTCATGCAAGTAACCAGCAGTGCAGAAGGCCAGAAATGCATAAACACAACTACTAGCAAAGGCTGAAGAATGGCTGTAATCAATTGGGACAGGCGCAGAAAAACGAATTTCTCATGAGCGGTGATAACGGCGATGCTAATGATGTTATTCATAACAACAACCATATCTGCGGCCAGAACAACAAACATTAATGACATTTCGAAGAGCTGAGCCGTGCTGAACGAATTTGAGTATGAATAGACGACTATTATCCCCACAAATACAATTACAACAACTGCAACGAACGAGATGATCCAGAACAGCCTTTTTGCAATTGCAAGAGTATTTTCCATCAATTCAGAATCGTCCTGAAGATATGCCTTGCTATAAAACTTAGTCACGCTCGAAGCAAGAACAGTATTGATTACCGTAAGGTAAGCCATAATAGAGCCAACGAATTGATAGAGACCGTATTCGGCCTGGCCGATACCCTTTAATAAAATGGGAACATATAGCAACTGAACAAGAATCTGAACAATTGAATAGGCATAAGATATAATTACGCCTGCTTTTCTACTGGATTCAATCTTCACACGGGAACCTTTCAAACTCACATTCGAGAAACGTAAATCTTAATCAAGATAGAGGCATAGAAATGAAACAGCTTTGCATTTTTACACCTACATATAATAGAGAACATACCTTAAAGCGGTTATACGAAAGCCTGAAAAAACAAACTGACTCTCGTTTTTATTGGCTTGTAGTCGATGATGGCTCGACGGACGGGACACAGAGCTTATTTGATTCATTTGCAAAGGAATCAGCTATCGAAATCGAATATATAAAGGTAGCGAATGGCGGAAAACAACGAGCCTGCAATTTAGCTGCAGAAAAATGCACTTCAGAACTATTCATGTGTGTTGATTCCGACGATTATCTCACACCTGATGCGGTCCACTTCATATTAACGACGTGGCAAAACGCAGGAGATGCTATTGGTATTGCTACGCCCGAGTTCGCTCGAAACAACCAATTTCCCAGCAAGACCGAAGCAAAGCTATCATCGCTCTACAAACAATATGGCTATAAAGGAGAGACCTGCATTGCTACATTAACGAGCGTTGTAAGGTCACATCCTTTTTACATAGCCGAAGGAGAAAACTTCATTCCTGAGGTTTATCAATTTGATCAAATTGACCGTAAATATAGCCATCTGCTATGCAATAGGGAAATATGTAAAGGTGAATACTTGCCCGATGGTTATTCGGCCAACTACAAACGCATATTATTAAAAAATCCGCGCAGTTACGCCGAATATAAAAAGCAGTGCATAGAGTTCAGTGACACACTCATGCAGAGATTCAAGGAGACTATTCTTTATCTAATGTGGTCAAAGATTGCCGGAGATAGCATCCTTTTTGCATTTAAAAAAGCAAAGTCTGTTGGCGCCATTTCTCCGGCAATACCATTTGCCGCAGTATTAGAACCATTGTTTAAGAAATACATGAATAGAGCCTAATCATTGATTAGGCTCTATTTTAAGACCTTTCAAATTAATTCCGGTTTGCAAAAAAGGCTTTCAATGCTGAATTCAAAGGCCTGAAGTCATTTGTTTTAAATCCATACTGGAGCCGAACTATTAATCCGGCCAGCATTGGGTTGACCCAAGAATGACGGGTGAGGAAACGACGCCTTTCTTTCAGCAAACCCCGCTCAACCTCATCGATCCAAGACCCGTTAAAATGATGTATGGTAACGGAATTTTCAGTAAGATGAATATCACCAGATTCATGACTCTTGGGACAAAACCAATCGCTTGGGTACAGTGTGAATCCATCAACTGTCTGCATTGTATTATCAAGCTTTAGTCCGAGGGCCTTACAAGCTTTTGTAATCACTACAACATTTGTCGTTAAGTCGTACGATCCATCGCTTTTAATAAAAGAACGTACATCGTAATCATTCAAAAGCTTCCGGAATAACGGAAATCCTTTTTCACAAGCCATAATTCCAGTTGGCACAGAAGCGTCCGATTCGAAACCTGAAAAAGCACGGTTGGTCAAAAAGGGATCAAGAGACTTAAGGGCCTCTACGTCGGTATCCATATAGATACCGCCTTCATTAACTAGAATCCATAAGCGCGCATAGTCACTTACAAATGCCCATTTCTTAGCTTCATATGCCTGTTTAACATAATTGTTAGAAGATAAATCGAAGTTTGATTCATCCCAACGCTTTATCTCATAATCTGGGCAAAACTTCTTCCAGGACTCGATGCACGCGATTGCCTCTTCAGGCAATTCATTATTCCCAAACCAAATGTAGTGAATCACTTTTGGGATATGGTTCTCGTTCAACTGAAACTCCAAACTCAATCTACTATTTAATCAAAACAACGCTCTGGTTATATTCACTTTTATTTGCATTGTTAAAGCAAGGACCAATTAAATTGCCCGGCAAAATCTGATGCCACATCTTGTTCTCATAAGGGGTATCGCCCCAGAAAAAGCCTATATGGCAATCAATAGCCCCATTCGTTTTAAAGAAGATAATATCGCCTTTCTGCGCATAACCGCTATTCAGCATATCGCGAACCGTTCTAAACTCATACATCTTGCACCCTGAGTCACAAGCATAACCATACCAGCGCCAAGCGTTAATATAGCCTCCCCCACCAGGCCCGCCGGCCCATGGCGAGTGTGCGTTATTCCTGCCTATCGCTGCAACATCCCCGCCAACAGCAGCATAAGCATGAGCAACAAATCCGGTGCAGTTCATACCCGTATAGCCATCCCATCTTGGACTTCCGTTGGGATAAAGACACGTGTCATATGAGAAGCCGCCGGAATAACGCGTACCCAGATAATAAGAATCATACTGATGCGAAGTAAGCCATGTCAGCAGGCTAATTCTGCTAACGCCAAGAACGGTCGAACTTCCGATCGGATTGTAATAAACCTGCGTAGACTTAGTATGGACTGATCCATCAGGATAGGTTACATCGCAATACAAAGCATAGTAACCCGAACCTAAGCCCAAATCGGATGGATTAAAGTACGCATTGTTAATGGTTGATTTTGCTCTCAGGACGCCCCATTGACTCCAATCCGGTTTCGCCCAGACAAATTTAAATTCAAATTGACCGGATTTTTCCGCATCAAGAGTCCCCATATCCGCACGAACGCCCCATGAGTAATCTCCATCAGTAGATATAGCTGTAATTCTCGAATAGTCCCAAACACCGATATGAATCCTGCGAGTAGTAACCTTACCGTCAGAACCGCTCACATCACAATAAATATCATACTCACCTGGTTTATCAGGAGTCCAAGATAGGGAAGCATCGGAACCATTCTGAGCAATGCCCCAATTTGACCAGTTGTTCCTACTCCAAACATACCTATAGTTCAGAAAACGAGTATCCCCCAAGCACTCAGTTGTAACGGACACTTTATCACCAGGCTTAACAAAAGCGTTGGAAGCGGATATGCCTTTATAAGACCAGTCTTCTGGGACAAAATAGCAGTCTTTTTTACACGTAAGCGTTTGTCCAGTTAAAGTATCAATTACATCTATATAGAATGAAATCTCTCCGGTTTTTGTAACAACCCAATCTAGTGAAGAGAGTCCTTCCCCTGAATCTAAAACGCCCCATTCATTCCAATTGTTTCTCATCCAAACGTACTTATATTTAACGCCTCTATTATTACGAACAATCAGATTGGGAGTAATAGCAACTGTATCCCCAGCGGAAACTGATCCATCAGAGGGCTCCACGGAAATCGAAGTGAAATTAGACAAGTTATTGTCCACATGCACGGGGAACTTGCGCGTGGTGACGCGGCCGGCCGAATCGATGGCGTCCACCCAGATGTTGACGTCTCCGGTCACCTCGGGGGTCCAGGGGCAAGACGCGGAGGGCTCGCCCTGGCGGATTGACCCCCAGCGAGACCAGCCGCCCTGCTCCCAGACGAACTTGTACCTGACCGAGCCCGCATTGCCGGAGACGGACAGGCCCAGCTCGCACTCGTCGCCGAGCAGGGGCGACCCGCCGTCGGCAGCCTTCGCGGAGAGGCCGTCGAGGGAGAAGTCCTCCACCAGGCCAGACATATTATTGACAGAATCGACGAAAAGAGATGAAGTGCCTTGATCTGTCGCAAAGGAATGCGAAGCGGCCATAGGCAAAATCAAAAAAGCAACAAATATTGCAAGGATGAGCTTACGGCAAACTGTCTTCATCGGAATCAGGCATCCTAACAAACGAATCTGTATAACTGAAATCTAAAGACGACTAGCTCTGAAGGGAAAATCGCATCGTTAGATCATTCTGTTAATAATCGCTGCGATCCTTTGGCCGTAACCATCCCCAGGGACAGCCCATAAACCATTGAGGTCCTCTAGACACGGAGCGATGCCCAGATATCCCCTGTCAACAATTATTTGATAACGAGGGTCAACACAAACATTGTTCAAGGGCATGCGGACCGCATAGCCTTTTAAATGCTGAGATTGGGCAAGCAACCCCTGATATACGTTGTCAAACCTTGCTCCACCAACCTGAGGACCGGTAGCGCCTAGGCCCGCGAAGTTGCACTGGTCTGCAGATACCGAACCCCCAAACTGAAGCCATCCAGTCTCCAGCATCGCTTGGGCAAATACAACCTCAGGTCTTACGCCTTCAGAGGAGGCGGCCAAAATAACCTGATTACAAAACTCAGTAATGCTAGAAGCACCCCTTTGCGAATAAACCTCAGAGGGATAAGTATGTCCGGTAGAAACAAACAAACGAGCCATGGATTCAGCAGATATCGTAGACGTACCCATAATTGGCGTACCATCGACCGTCACCTTGCGGGTGAGGTGCTTGGCCTGCTCGCCGTCGATCACGTCGAGGTAGAGGGTGTACTCTCCGGGCTCGGAGGGGGTCCACTCGCAGGAGGCGGAGGAGCTGGAGCCGCCGCCGACGGTGCCCCACTTGGCCCATCCGCCCTTCTCCCAGACGAACTTGTACTTGAGGCCGTCGGTGTCGCCGGAGACCCTGGCCTTGAGCCCGAGCGGCTTGCCGCAGCGCGCCTCGCCGGAGACGTCGAGGCCCTCGACGCTGAAGCGGTCCTCGACCGTCACCTTGCGGGTGAGGTGCTTGGCCTGCTCGCCGTCGATCACGTCGAGGTAGAGGGTGTACTCTCCGGGCTCGGAGGGGGTCCACTCGCAGGAGGCGGAGGAGCTGGAGCCGCCGCCGACGGTGCCCCACTTGGCCCATCCGCCCTTCTCCCAGACGAACTTGTACTTGAGGCCGTCGGTGTCGCCGGAGACCCTGGCCTTGAGCCCGAGCGGCTTGCCGCAGCGCGCCTCGCCGGAGACGTCGAGGCCCTCGACGGACCAATTGACTACTTTGTACTTTGAAGTGCTCGAGATGTAACCATTAGAATCGACAACATCGGCGTAGACCTCATATTCGCCAGCTGACGGCAAAGTCCAACTAATCGTCGGGCTCGTCAAATCTTGGCCAATTACACCCCAATTTGAAGCATTCCAATCAGCACCCACTTTATGCCAAACAAATTTGTACTTAAGGCCATCGGTTTTGCCGGTAACATTCACGCCGACCTTAATCGAAGATCCCGCACGCCCCAATTCTTCCGAGAACGTAATTCCATCGATGGAATAAGGGTGCGGGAACTGAGAAATAATGGCGGCAGCATCAGCCTCGCCAAGACGACGACAGCCGTCATCGGAAAAGTAGTTAGCGACATCGCCGGAATTCGAAATAAAGCCATGCTCAATTAAGATGCCGGGAATCCCCTGCTCGCGGGCGCATCGGATTACCGCAAACTCATCTCCCACTTGCATCTGGAAAACGCCGCGGTACGTAAGACCCATAGCAGCAAGGTTATTCATAACCTTATTGGCAAGCTCAACAGAAACCTGCGTATAGTCTGATCCATTTGCGGTGGGAGCGTAAACCTCAGCACCATGAGCAGCAGAGGAGCCGGAATTAATATGGAAGCTCACGAAAGCCTGCGCGCCCTGATTGATGCAACGCTGAACGCGATAAAGAAAATCATTGCCGGAATAATTACCGTATTGCTCGCGAGCAAGAACGACCTTAAAACCGTATGCCTCGAGCTTATGCTTGCATGCCGTCACAATCTTCCAGGTAAGATCGGCCTCGCTTTTGCCATTACCCTGTGCGCCGGGATCAGACCCACCGTGACCAGCATCGAGAGCGATTACACTAACGTTGCGTGCAGAACGAGATGCATAAGTAGAGACACCATCCGGAGAATCGGCGCACTCCAACGCCTGCTGAATAGACTGGGCCTCAACAGCATTTCCGTCCCCATCTGCATAATAAACAGATGTGCCCTCGGAGTTCATAGAGCTATCTGCGACGGTGAATGAATAATCTCGATCAGAAAGATCGATCTTATGCTCAGTCCCATCTCCCTCTAGATAATACGAAATCGAAGTGAGGAAATAAGTATTAGCTTCGAGTTTTGCGCCAAAGGTAAAGGCGGCAGAATTATCAGCCGTAGCAGACGCGTCGACAGAGCCCTTTACGCCGTTGGCGCTCACATAGCCAAGCGTAGCAGAGGAAAGAACTTCACCGTCATTAGGAGTAGCAAAAGCAATGACTTGATTGGATCCAGAGGGAAGGCTTGGGTAGGCCAGGTAAACGTATTGAAAGGCCGACTCGACCGAATCAAGCTCTTGCTCGGTCTTGACATCGCTTTCAGTTGCGCCTTGGCTCAACGAGTCGATAGCCTCAATATCCCCTTCAACCGGAGATTGGTCGACGGTGGCATCGTTGCCTTCAACATCGTCACCGCGTGCAGCCACTCCGTCATCACCTGCAGAAGCCACATCCGTCACAGCTTCAGCGGGCTGTGCCTCGTTCAATCCGTAAGCAGCAACTACAGGACTCATCAATGACGAAAACGTCAGAAGAGCGGTCAAAGAAAAAGAAGTTGCAACACGTAAAACCTTTTTCATATTGAATCCCCAGTCAAAATGAATATCCATGTTGCAATATTATCCATCAATTATCTCTTCTTTTGAACAATTGTCATAGAAAGGAATCGTGTTGAATCATGGTGGCAATATTCAACGCCTTCGAACGCGAACCAGCCAGCGTGAGCGAGTCCAAACCTTCAACTGCAAGCCAGCCAGGGCCAGCAGAAAGGCGCGCACAGAAGAAGTGCCATATGAAATCTATAAAGCTGCCGAAGAGCACCGGGGTCAGGTTCGACCGGCTGGCAGCGGCAAACTGCGTGCCGCTCAAATCGCAGGTGAACTCCGAGGCAAGAGAGGTGCTCGGGTTTCTGATGTCGCTCAACGAAAAAGCCTTGATCGCCATTTACGCGTTGCACTAGTTACGAAAATGCAGGGCTGGGTCGGGGCGCTGAGCTGAGATTGATAATCAACCCAAAGGGCTTAAAGGCGCTAATGTATTAATCCCCAGATCGTGGCTAGCGTCTTAGAGACAATACATAGCCTAGTAATTCGCCGCAAGCCAAGTCGCTAAATCAACGGTAACAGCCTCAAGCAAGTCACCCAACACTTGCTTTTTCGACATGACAGCAGTATCGAAAATAGGATACTCCCTATTCGCATGAACGCCATCGCATCGCAATATATAGGCGTAACGGCACACCAATAGAGCGACTCTTCTAACACGAAGCCTGTCACTTTTGGCGTCAGGCAGTAGTTCATTTATCTTGGTTTTAAAGAGACTCTTACTTTGGTAATCGGCGCAACCTCTATCACGCATGTAAGTAAGAGACTCCTTATCGATATATCCCAATCTCTTAATTTTTTCAGGATCTACATACTTATTATCATTATTCGCAATATGCAATGACCTTGAACGTGTGCCAGTTAACAATTTCCAGCTAACGAAGTCCTCGTAGCCCCTATGATTAAATATTTGATCAAACTTAATAAGGGAACGAAATAATACATCATGTTCAACAAAGAGCTGCTTAACACTGTTCAACATTCTGGCATCATTCGTCGCGTTAGAACCAGTCGCCTCGGCATAACCACGATAAAGGACATTGAAGGCACCTCAAGAAGCTTAAGCCTTTCTTCCGGATAACCGGCTCTTGATGCAGCCCATGAGTAACTTATTGCTATATGTAGAGACCTCGCAATCGCATCGTCATGAAGGCTTTCTCCCACGACGCTATCTGGATACCTTACTCCGCTGAAAGTTGGAAAGGCATCGTTAAGATCATGTGGAACCTCGAGCTCTGTGCCGCATTCACCGTCAATCGAACACGATGCTGTGGCAATGCGAGGCGATTATTCTATTCCGTCCATACAAGCCAAAAAGAGAAGCACCCATCTCAGATAGTCAACTCTAGTTTTTCAGAGATGCTCGCCTTGGAATAACCCTGCGCGCGTTTAAACGAAATCGAAATAGCTTTTCGTTAATCGTGACGATATCAGGGTTAGTTTTTTAAAATGGCCTTCTCGAAATGAATCGGTTTACTGAGAGCAATTGGATGCTCGAACAGGAGCGCGATTTCAATCTGAACCCTTTGTTTACGTTTCCCCAATTCGCCCATTCCCTCACCGTCCAATCATTAAAAGGCGAGCCGCATAAGGAATCAACGAAAGTGGCACACACACCCAAAGAGAACAAGCAGAATACGCTATACATCACTTAAAAAGTATCACTGCCGAAGGACTGCCTCAATAGTTTAAACGTGCCATTTTGTTGCCGCATGTCAGGCTGTTGTTTATAAGCAAGCATCATTTCTTCAACAACAAGAAACAAGGACTCCGTGATCTCTAACATACTTTTCAATCAAGGCCTTGCGATTTTTGTCATTCTGATATCTCCACGGCCTTCTTAAAGAAGCTAAAATCTGCAAATCGTATCGGGATAGTTTGACTAAATGCTCAGCAGCAATATCTAGCCGATGTTTGCTGTCGTCAAATTCAACGCGCCGCAAGACACCGATTTCATCTTTAGCCATACGAAAAGAATCACGATCTAAAATACTTGAGCCCCAATCAACGGGAGCCAATTGCTCTATTTCCTTCGAAAGCCAATCAAGGCAGGCAATATAATCATCAAATGCTTCAGAACTATTTCGAAGTAAATCGTGATTACAAGGAGGGCTACCCGGCAAAGAACAATTAAATATCTCCAGCCTTTCAATAGAGTCAAATGCAGTGTAGTCAAATTGCGTTACGAAATAACAGGACAGCAAGTGCTTGTGTTTTTCGAAAAGCTGATATCTAGCTCGATTTAACAACTCCAGCTGCTGTGCCAGCACATGCCGCCTCCTTGATTCCGAGTCAAAGGACTCTTTGATAAACAACAAGGCAACGGAGCTTACGACCATTGAGGCAATCTCAAACATAACCATGTGAATATCGATACAGGCAAAGTTGACAAACCCAATAAGCGCCACAATTGCGATCGGTAAAAATACAATAATTATAGGGATCCAGCTCAAGAGCAGCTTGGCCTCACGCTTCACTAATCTCAGCGCTCTTCTTCGCCAGAACCAAGAATTAAGAATTCTGCAGAAGCAATAGTGCGGAAAGTCCATATCGTAAGTACCTGAGCTAATGGAATACAACATAAATGCGATTTTCCAATCTCCTAGTTTTAGAGCAATCGAATGATCATCGGGTGCCCAAAAGCAAGTTAAACCCATGCCCCATGAGAAATTAAAGATAGGTTTTGACGTGCACAAATAATATTAAAAAGAACAGCCAAACGGAGAACCAATGAACTACCAGTGTACTGCAAAAGAACTATCCGGGAAAACTGACCGAAGCAGAAATCGTTCCGTCCACGGAACTGAACTACACAAGGAATTCTATTGCGATAACAATAATTTTGCGAATCTCGAAGAGATTGACCACAACGGTCACCTGACTCAAATTGACAACGACGAGCATCTAACATCAGCGGGGTGCCTTCTGAGAGGATCATGCCAGGCATTTGCCATGACAGTCGAAGAGATTCTCGGATACAAGGCATTCGTAATCGAAGAAAGGGAGAGATATCGTTTCCATGCATTTTGCCAGACTTACCTAAATGGAAATAAGGCTCACATTGATGCCCGAGGGTAACCACAAGCTTCGACGAATTCATGGAAGTAGCTGGGGAGTTCGTAAAAGGACCTTTTGTCATAAGGCGTATAAATAAATAAGACATTACCAAATGGCAAGGCTCGAGCGACAATTCGCACGAAGAGCACCTCGCACTTGCTGAAAAGGCGATCAACGATAATATACGGTGCTACAAAATCGATTGATCTACACGCAAATTAAGCCTATACACTCCTTTAGTGCCATAAGTCAAAATACGGCATTCAATAGTTAGTTCACTTTTTTGCCCCAATTTTAACCTGATTTACGCAAAGCTCCGGCACAGACCAACGCAACGGTTTTCGTTGCTTTCACCCAAACGCAACGAAAACCGTTGCAAACGCAATTAGGTATAATTCTTCTAAATCGCCTAGAGAAAGTGTTTGAATGCTGACCGTAATCGTGCCTACTTACAATGCCGAGCCGTATCTTTCTCAGGCTATAAACAGCCTATTAAACGAAAAGAATATCGAACTGGAAATCCTCACCATCAACGATGGATCCACCGACAACTCGCTCGCCATTATGCAAGATTTCGTCGCGCGCGACTCACGCGTTCGGGTGATCGACAAGGCAAACCAGGGCTACGGCGCAACCTGCAACTTGGGCATTCGCGAGGCAAAGGGCGACTGGATTGCCATTCTCGAGCCCGATGACTGGATCGAGCCCGGAATGTACTCCGACATGCTTGCCTTTGCCATGCGCGAATTTGGCGATCCGAACAAGCTCGATATTATCGAGACCCCGTATTGGATCATTCGCAACCCCGATACCCCCCAAGAGGTCAAACTACATTGCGCATATCGCGGTCGCATTAAACCGCCTCGGCAACCGTTCACCATTCACGACGCTCCACACCTGCTGGCCCATCATCCGTCCATTTGGTCGGCAATCTATCGTCGCGACTTCCTGATGCAAAACAATATCTGG
>OLOL01002420.1_pt1 | contig 13322 bp, 8 predicted proteins | sample 1673081 | NCBI WGS metagenome assembly OLOL01 (sample SAMEA3136753, study PRJEB25190) | human gut metagenome
TGTGGTATGGGGCATCAGCTATATCAATCTAAGGATGTTAATGGCTGATGCCATCACGACTGTATATCTGTCCTCTGACGAAATGAAACAACTCGGAATATCTGGTTCAGAAGAAATAATCGATGCCGGGAATCCAAAGAACAGGGAACGTATCAAAGCCCTGCTTGAGGAATGAATCGGAAAAACAGAACAATATTTTCATAATCGGTCAAAAAAATTACGGGGTCTATAATTTTATAACAAGAAAAATAGAACAAATGTCATGTCAATGCACATGATACCCATCAAATCGAAAAGACTATGGCTGGATTGCATTTTGATATAACTGGGGATAACTCCAACTTTTTACGCAAGCTAGAGGAAGCACGCAACGGAGTACGCAACACATCAAGACAAATTGAAGAAAGCGGGCTGAGTATTGAGAAGATATTCGGAAGACTGACCACGGCCGCAGCCACTTTCGGAATCAGTCTTGGAGCGCAGCAGCTCATCAGTGACATAGCTCGTGTACGTGGCGAGTTCCAGCAGCTTGAAGTGGCATTCCAGACAATGCTTGGAAACAAGGGACAGGCGGACACACTAATGTCCCAACTGGTACGTACCGCCGCCATCACTCCATTTAACCTTCAGGATGTAGCCAATGGTGCGAAACAACTGTTAGCCTATGGTACGGAGGCTAAAGATGTGAATGATACGCTTGTCCGGCTTGGGGATATCGCGGCAGGACTATCCATCCCTTTGAACGATCTGGTCTGGCTGTATGGTACCACCATGACACAAGGAAGGCTCTTCACACAGGACCTACGTCAGTTTATGGGACGTGGAATTCCATTGGCCGATGAACTTGCCAAACAATTCGGAGTAACCAAAGACAAGGTAAGCGAACTTGTGACAGCAGGAAAAGTAGGATTCCCCGAAGTGCAGAAGGCCATTGAATCCATGACCAATGAAGGCTGCAAATTCGGCGGTCTGATGGAAGCACAATCCAAAACCATTACCGGACAAATAAGCAATATCGAAGATGCAATTGACACCATGTTCAATAAAATCGGAAAACAAAACGAGGGTGTCATCAACAAGACCTTGTCCGGCATGTCTTATCTGGTGGAGAACTATGAGAAGGTAGGTCGGTTATTGACCGGACTTGTTGCTACATACGGTTCATACAGGGTTGCAGTCATGGTCGTAACAGCCATTCAGTCGCTTCAAACCTCCGGCATAGCGGCCCTGACTGTAGCGGAACGTGCCCACTACGGATGGCTGGTCTTGCAGACAACAGCACAAAAAGCGTTGAACGCTGTCATGCTTACTAATCCGTATGTGTTATTGGCAACGGCAGTTGTAGGGCTTGGAGCTGCCATGTGGGCATTATCCGACAGCACAACATCTGCTGAACGTGCTTTGGACTCGTACAACAAGAAAATAGAAAAACTCGACACGGACGAAGAAGATCGGAAACGTACTTTGGAAGGTCTTGTTAGCACCATTAATAGCGAGGTGGAAGCCGAGACCACTAAACTTAAAGCCTTAAAAGACATTGAGAAACTATATCCTGTACTTTTTAAGAAGTATGTCGATGAGAAAGGTCATATACATGACTTGACTGGGTTTTGGAAGGCATATAATGAAGAGGTTTCAAAATCCAGAACACAGTCAAAACAGGCTATAGTCGAATCTTTGGAACAACAAATAAAAAGTGCAGAATGGGCTTATAATTTAGCTAAGAAGGAGAACAACCGTTCCGAAATGAAGGTTCAGGCACAGCGTATCGAAGACCTGAAGAATGAATTGGCAAACGCAAGAAAAGATGTCTTGTCAGAAATCAATACCCAATTGGAAGTTGAGAACAGACAGGAAACACAAGAAACTACATATCAAGAGGATTTGGCAAATGCTAAAGTCGAATGGGAGAAAGCGAAAAAAGGGTATGAGGCCTTAATCAAAGATCAGACGGCTACATCGAAACAGGTGAAAGAAGCCAAAGATAAGATGGAGGCATCCAAAAAGACATACAAAGAGCTGGGCGGAGTAACCGGAAGCGCACTGACCAGACAGGAAAATCTAGCAAAAAAGCAAAAAGAAAATCAGGAAAAGCTGGACGGGCAACTTCTTTCACTTCACCGTCAGAACCAACAGGATGAAATCAACCTGATGAGAGAAGGCACGGAAAAGAAGTTGAAACAGATTGACCTTGATTATCAGAAACAGATTGATGCGATAAGAAAACAGGAGGAAGAATGGAGCAAAGCCGGTAACGGTAAGCTGACCGACAAGCAGGCACAGAAAATTTCAGAAGCTTATACCAATGCCGAAAGTATGAGAGATAAAGATATTTCCGATGTAACTGAAGGACAGCTGAAAGCCGAACAACAGGCTTTGAACGACTACTTGAAAGAATATGGCACGTTCCAGCAGCAGAAATTGGCTATCGCCCAAGAGTATGCGGAAAAAATAAGGAAAGCACAGGAAGAAAACGGTGTTAATAGTGCACAAGTAAAGTTACTGGAGAAACAACGTGATGTTGCCATACAGAACAAGGAAACAGAAGCCATAAAAGCCAATATAGATTGGGTTACTGTGTTCGGTGAGTTTGGTTCCATGTTTTCCGACATGATAAAGCCCGCCTTGGACGAAGCGAAAAAATATGTACGGACTGACAAGTTCAAGAACTCCGATCAGGCAAGCCAGAAATCATTGATTGACGCCATCAGCCAGATGGAAAAGTCTTTGGGTGGTACAAGTGGAGTCAACTTCAAGAAACTTGGAGAGGATGTAAAAGCCTATCAAATAGCAGAACAGAATCGTATCAGTGCCATAGGGATTGAAACAGCTGCTTTGGAAAGACTAAAGAAATCACAGGATGATTACACCAAAGCGCAGAAGGGCGGAACGGAAAGTGAGAAACAAGCCGCAGCAAACGCTCTTGAAACAGCACGGCAGAATGCTGACATTGCATCCGCCAATGTGAAGACACAGACTGATATCGCCAATCAGGCCCAGCGTAATGTGACTGATACTGCCACCATACTGAAAGCAAGCATGGAAAATTTGTTGGGAGGCTTGCAGCAGATTTCATCCGGTGGATTGTATAACGCATATAGCGGAATTATCAAAACCGTGAACGGATTCAAGGATGTCATAGGAAAAACGTCAGAATCTCTTAAGGAGGTCCCCATCGTCGGATGGATTCTGTCCATCATTGACGTACTCAAAGACGGATTAAGTGATCTTGTCGGTGGTCTGCTTGATGCTGTTCTGAACGCTGTCAGTGGAATTATCGGTGATGTCTTGTCAGGGGATTTGTTTGTCACAATCGGCAAGTCATTGAGGAACGGCATAGGAAACATCCTGAACGCAATCTCATTCGGAGGCTTCAACTCCTTGTTTGGAATAGGTGGAAACGCCAAGGAAGTACAGGAAACGATAGACAGGCTGACGGACAGGAATGAAACTTTGCAAACGGCCATCGAGGATCTGACTGACGAGATGAAGGCAAGCAAGGGAATGAAATCGGTTGAATCTTACAGGGAAGCTGTAAAGTATCAGGAGGAAGTCAATAAAAACTATCTGCAAATAGCAAAGGAGCAAGCCGGATATCATAAGAGCCACGGCAGCTGGCAGCATTATCTGAAATGGACGGATGAAATGCTGGAACACGCAAGAAAAGCTACCGGCATGCAGGATTTCTCCGGCACCGATTCCTTGTGGAATCTGACCCCCGAACAGATGAAGGCTCTACGGTCGGACGTATGGTTATGGGATATCATGGAATCTTCCGGTAAGGGAGGTTACGGTGAGCGTGTTACCGACAAGCTGGATGATTATATAGAGCAGGCAGGAAAACTGGAAGAACTGACCGACAGTCTTTATGAGGGCCTGATCGGAATGTCATTCGATTCCATGTATGACAGTTTTATAAGCAGTCTGATGGATATGGAGAAGAGTGCGGAGGATTTTGCTGATGACATATCCAAATATTTCATGCAGGCGATGCTGTCAAATGCCATCGGTGAACAGTTTAGTGACAAACTGAGGACATGGTATGATAAATTCGGTGAAGCCATGAAGGATGATGGTACGCTTGACAATAATGAGCGTAAGGAGCTGATGGATGAATACATGGGTTATGTGGACGAAGCCATGAAGCTCCGTGACGAGCTTGCCGCAGCAACCGGATATGACAAGATTTCGCAAGAATCAACATCCCAGTCAGCTTCATCCAAAGGTTCTCAGGCAATGAGTCAAGATACTGGCGAAGAGTTGAACGGTAGGTTTACAGCATTGCAGATTGCAGGAGAAGAAATAAAAAATGCCATGCTGAATACGCTGGCGGTGGCACAAGCCATATCCTCATTTGCCAAAGACAACAATACAATGTTGACTGAGATAAGAAATCTGATGATTTCATCCAACGGTCACCTTGAAAGTATTAACAAATACACCAAACTAATTTATAAGTTTGGAGACAAGCTTGACGAAATAGCGAAAAATACAAAAAGTATATAAATATGCCACAAGAAGAACTGTTTATTAATGGAAAGGACGCTTATACCACATGGGGAATAAGCATGGATGACACTGCACTGTCCGCCCTCATGACCCCAGCACCCAATAAGGAGTTCATTGAGAACAAGAGCCGAATGGAGCATGGAAAGCGTGTGATAACAGCTGATCCCAAAAAGGACGAGCGCGATCTTACATTACAGATAAACCTGACAGCCCCTGATAAAGATACATTCTTTGCAAGGTATGACAGCTTTTGTAATGAGTTGGATAAAGGAATACTTGAAATAAAGACAAAGTATCAGCCCAATATAGTTTACAGGACTATTTATATTTCCTGTAACCAGTTCAGCCAATTCATGCAAGGCATAGGAAAATTCGTGCTGAAGCTGAATGAGCCTAATCCCAATAACAGAAATTCCCCTTGATATTCTATTTGATTTTCAAATAAAATATATACTTTTGTTCAGCATTGTGTAAAGGCACACAAAACTTAATTATGGAACAAATCGACATCAAAGACATATCCGGTGCTATCCAGCTTACAACTTTGATCAATGAAGGCTGCAAGCGTAAGTTCACTCTGATGAAGGAGGACTACATCATGTTAAAGTTCTCCTTAGAGAATCCCATATATTTCAAACTTGGCTCATACGTGGAATGTAACTTCGGATTGTTCGAGGTGTGCGACTTGCAGAAGCCCGCATTCAACACCAATACCGCCGGCTACGATTACGAATTAAGACTTGACGCCTACTACTGGAAATGGAAAAACAAAATCTTCAAATATACCCCGGAGACGACCGGACAGGAGGCGTCCTGGAACCTGACCGCTCCGCTTGACGTACAAGTCGGTATAGTCCTTAGAAATCTGAAAGCTCTTGGTTACACATACAAAGGACAGGATTTTGTTTTCTCCATTGATTCCACAGTCGAAAACAAGTCCCAGTTGATGAGTTACGACAACATCAACATCCTTGACGCTTGTTTTGAGATGGCGAAGAAATGGGATTGCGAATGTTGGGTGACTGAAAACATCATCCATTTCGGGCGTTGTGAGTTCGGTGATCCTGTTAATTGGGAGATCGGTGTAAATGTAGAGGAAATGTCCCGTTCGGATTCACAATCGACTTACGCAACGAGAATCTATGCTTTCGGTTCTACAAGGAACATTCCTTCAAATTACCGCCCCGTTGATGAAACGGTGGTGGTGAATGGTGTGGTTCAGAAAAGATTAATGCTGCCCGAGGGTATTCCCTACATTGATGCATACCCTAATATGACTACCGAGGAAGCCGTCGAGCAGGTGGTTATCTTCGATGAAGTCTATCCTCGAAGAACAGGCATCATGTCGGATGTCACCACTATCGAAGTGACGGACAAGGTGGAGAATGAGGACGGCACAACCACCGAGGAAAAATGGAATGCCTACCGCTTTAGGGACACGGGTGTTAACTTTTCCGAGAAATATATCCTCCCCGGTCAGGAGCTGAGGATACGTTTCGCATCCGGGCTTCTCAACGGTTTGGAGTTTGCCGTGAAGTTCAATCCTGAGGGAAAGCCGGAGAAATTGGAGGATGGCGGATGGAACCCTGAGGCACAGCTTTGGGAGATAGTCAGGAATGAGGACTATGGCAGACCGCTTCCCGGTGATGTGCTCTTTCCCCAGGATGGAGATGAATATGTGCTTTCCGGCTGGGACAGTACGAAAATAACCGAGCTGGGGCTTGTGGGTGCCGCCGAGCAGGAGTTGAAGGAAAAGACTGAAAAGTACGCTGCCAAATCCAAGATAGACCCGAGTACCTATGGCTGCACGATGATGTCAAATGACGCATACCGTGAGGATGGCGTTCATAATTTCTATAGCATCGGTCAAAAGGTCAACCTTATCAACAAGGCTTATTTCGAGAACGGAAGACAGTCAAGGGTTATCGGATTTGAATTCAATCTTGATTATTCCTTTGACTCACCTGTTTATACTGTCGGGGAAACCGCCGCCTATTCCCGTATCGGGGAGCTGGAGGAAAAGGTTGAGAGCCTTACCCTGAAGGGACAGACCTATACGGGCGGTGGTGGCAGCGGTGTGTATGTGATCGGAAGCCACGACTCCACCCCAGCAACAGACCATAACGTGTATTCCGCATTGCGCTCGCTGATCATGTTCATGCGCAAGGATACGGAGGAACGCACCGGTTTCCTATTATCCCTGTTGGGCGGAACCGTCATCAAGAAATACGCCAAGTTCGGTGATTTCGTTACCGGTGTTTCTGGAGGTTACATCGGTGAGGACGCCCGTGCCGAGCTGGAGGCTTTGGTCCTGCGCAGCTCTCTGAGTGTACCAGAACTTCGTTTCAACCGTCAGACCTATTTTGAAGGATATAATACTATAAGTCCCGGCGGAGGGCTGAAGATAAAAAGCTTTGTCGCCAATAGTGACGGCAGCTATACTGTCATCCCTGATCTGGAGGATGGTGTACCGCTGGGACAGAAGCCGGACGATATCCTCCTAGGCTTCTGGCATGACAAAAGCGTCACTACCGGTGACTTTATTGGTTTCCGGAAAATACAGTACCGTATCACTTCCGCAGATTACGACGAGAAGACATTCGTGATGGTTCCGCGTCCCGGATATGAGTTCGTTCCCCATAACGAGATGCGTCTCGGACAGACGGGGAACTTCACCGACAAAGAGCGTCAGACTTATATCATCATAGACGTGCGTGACGGTAACTGCTGTATCACCCTTGTTGACAATGCCAACACCTGGGACCCGGAGCCGGCACAGATGAAGAGCTGGTTCGGCAAGAAGAAGGGTATGACCATCAACGGGATCAACTGCGACAGGTTCTCGGCAGTATTGCAGGATATCATCATGACGGGATTGATTTTTCAAATTGATGAAATTACCGGTAGCACAGTCCGCGTTCCTATCGACTTCCCTAGCTGGGAGCCGGGCAGAAAGTATGCGTATTATTCCCGTGTGCCCCATAACGGTTCCACATGGTTGTGCGTCAATGACAAGGGCACTACTTCCGAGCCATCCGAAAACAATCCGGACTGGCTTGTATCAGCCGCCAAAGGTGACAAGGGTGATCCGGGCCTGTCTGTAATAGGTGGCGGTCATTGGGAATCCTCTAAGACCCCATACGAGGTCAATACCATGGTCACTTTGGCGGGCTGTGTTTTTATCTCCAAGGTGAAAACATCCAATCCTCCCATCAGGATCGCAAGGTTCAAGAATGGCAGTTATCGTCGCAAAAAGGATGGCGGTTATATCCTTTCCGGGAAGTCAGCCGACTGGACCGTGCATGAAGACTGGGAGATGCTTTTGGACGGGCGTGAGCTGAAAGGCGAAAGCATCACCTTCCTTGGTGAATTCGCATCCCATCCGTCCAATCCCAAGGAGGGTGACAGCTACCGAAATACGGCTGACCATTGTACTTACATATACCGGAATGGTTTGTGGATGGTCATGGTCAAAGACGGGACTGACGGTAAGGACGGCAAAGGTTACGAGTGGATCTACACCCGTACCAACATCATCGGCCTTACCCCTGACAAGCCGGATTCGAAGCAGCAGGATGATTATATACCGGAAGGCTGGACAGATGATTTTCTTGGCGTGGATGCAGACCATCAGGTGGAATGGGCGTGCAAACGTGTGAAGCGTGATGGAGTATGGAGTGAATGGAGCACTCCGGCCCCTGTGCACCGTTGGAGTAAGGACGGGGAGTCGAATATCATGGCCGACCTTGACAATGAGATGGTGAGCGTCGCTCTTACCAGTACCGGTGTTACTACTTCCGCACAGTCATGGACTACCCATGTATCCATGTGGTACGGTACCGAGAAACTCACCCTTGAGACTTTAACAGTCAGCACGCCTGCCGGTTTCACGGCAAGCACAAGCAAGGCCACCGGAGCGGTGGCGATATCCGTCGCTGCCGGAAAGTCGGTTCCGGAACAGAATACGGTCACCATCACACTGGCTGCAATGAAGAACGGGCAGCTCTATACCCGTGAACTGACTTTCAAGATAACCGGTGTCCGTGGCGGGGCGGACGGTTCCGATGCGGTAATTTATAGCCTTGTCACTTCGGCCACGATGGTCAGCAAGAACAAGAACGGCGGTTACAGTGTAGCTTCGGTATCCTGTCGGCGTATGAAGACAGTCGGTGCGGTCACTACGGCCACAACGGACGGGGAGTTAAAGTACAGTCGTGACGGTGCGGCCGAGGTTCCCATCGGTGATGGTGTCGGGGTGGCTTCCGGTAATTTTACCAGTAGCTTGAAGTTCGTGTTCTACGTGAACGGTCAGGCGGTTGATGTCGAAACTGTCCCGATGGTTGTGGACGGCAGTGACGGAAAGGATGGTGAGAGCATCACAGCAGCCGGTCATTGGGAATCCGCCAATACTCCGTATGCCAAGAACAGTACAGTATCGTTTGCCGGAGGATCTTACTTAAGCAAGGTTGAAACCTCCAACCCTCCGATTAAAATCGCCAAGTTCAGAAACGGCAGACTCCGCAGGAAAAGAGACGGCGGATACATCCTCGCCGGCAGATCTGCGAACCGGACGGTACATGCGGACTGGCAGGAGATGGTTGCTCCCGTCGGACCGTCGGCATCCTACTGGCTGGACAGTCCTGTCAGCGTGATCAACTTCACTTCAACAGGCACGCCATCCCCGTCTGGATTCCTTGTCACTTGCAAACAGAATGTGGCAGGCAATGTAAGCACGTGCAGCACGCTTTATCTGGCAGCCCGCAAATACAACGGAAGCTGGCTGGCTCACGTAGGTGCTACCCTAAGCAATCAGATATCCGTTCCAGCGACAGCCGGATACACCCAGTTTGCCGTCCGGGCTTATAAATCCGCGTCGGACGCAAACGCATGGAATAATAATTTTGTCGCTGAAAAAGGGGTGGGTGTTGCAAATGATGGTTCCATAGGAGCGACAGGAGCAACAGGGGCGTTTCCCCGTGACAGAGGCGTATGGGCTTCCGGACAGACTTACGTCTGGAATGCGGATTACCGGGATAAGGTCATATATCTGATAGGGGGAGTTTATTATAATTTCCTTGTAAAAAATTACGGCGCTTCCGTTACCGCTGCACCCACATCTGTCAACGGTGATTCCAATTGGGAAGCTATGCAGAAGTTTGTGAATATCGCCACTGACACCCTGTTTGCCGATGGTGCGAATGTAGCCGGCTTCATGTTCAAAGACAAGGTTCTCAAATCTTTTAATGACAAAGGTGAAACTCTTCTTATCAACGGCGTAACCGGGTATTTTAAATGTAAGAATGCAGAGATTACAGGAACAATCACAGCGGATAAAGGACGTATCGGTCCGTTCTCCATCGCTTCGGGAATATTGTCCTCAAAGATCCTTTATGAAAATGAAACAAATAAATACGTCGGTTTCAATTTGTCTGCCGGACAAATTGAGTTTTATAACGAAAGGACATTTGCAAACGTAAGAATCGGGGGAAACACGCAGTTTGTCACCATTGAAGGGATTAAGTATGATGCTGGAATTGACATACAGAGTCCAAATGCCATGATCGGGATGCACATCAAGACTCCGAGCATTCCTCTATTCGTGGAGGGAGGTAACATTTTCCTTCATCCGAACAATGACAGCTATGTTTCTCTTCGTGGCATAGTTGGCAACTGGAGGAATATCTCTGTCAAAGCTTCATTGAACAACAACGATGATAATGTGATGTTTATTAATAGAGACAATATAGAAGTGACGCTTCCTCCGGATGTTCCGGGACATACTATATACTTCAAACGTATGAGCGGCGGAGTAAGATTGACAGGAGGACGGATCCTGCCTGCTCCCGGAGGACAGGAGGTGTCTTATATTGATTTGGATTTTGCATCCGGCTTCATTAAGTGTATGGGTAATTATTGGGTTATGTTTTATTGCGGATAATTTAAATATAAAGTATGAGAATAAATTTTGCACAATTCCCTATTTATGATGGGATTAAAAAAGAAAAGCTTATAGCCAGTAACATCACTGAGGCCTTCGGTGACTGGATATATAAGAACGTAGCGGGCTTGAAGGCGCATCTCCTTGCGGAGAAAATCTTCAAGTCGACTGTAGATGGTGTGGAACTTGACGAAGAGGAGGTGGATATCATAAGACGTTCTACCCCTATGTTGTCCGGCTTGCTGGCCGATTCGTTGAATGATTATCTGGATAAAAAGAAGGAGGAACAACATGAAGATTGAGAATTTGGAACGCGCCAGCCGAATCAATGACGAACTGGCGAAACTGAAGCTGGCGAAAAATACATTGAATAACGGAGGCTATGTCCGTATCTACAGTAGCGCCCGGTCAAGTGCCGGATGTGTGGAACTGGATATAGCGAACTTCAATGACGAGGTGAATACGTGTATAGACAACCATATTGCTGAACTTGAATCAGAAATAGAAACGCTATGAAAAAGGTATATTGTAACAACCTTCTGGCAAAGGTGCTGCTTGCGTTCAGTTCTTGCCATACGATAACAATCGGTCCGTTTGTTTTAAGCAAGCGACCGGAAGAGAAAATCACTCAGAAAGTGAGAAACCATGAGTGTACCCACGCCCGTCAATGGGTTGAGATGGCAGTTGCCACCGGTACAGTTATCTGGATCTTGCTGTTGTGTTTTGACCTTTCCGCCTGGTGGCTGGTACTGGCCGGGCTGGCATTCTATCTCTGGTATGGTGTGGAGTGGCTGGTCAGGGCGGTACGGTTGAAGGATGCCGGCAGGGCGTATAAGACGGTATCATTTGAGAGGGAGGCATATTCCAACGAGGATGATCCGAATTATATTGAGAACAGTAATTATTTTGCATGGGTGAAGTATTTGTTTTAATTTTAAAATTTGCATTATGGACTTGAATAATATAGTTGGCTTTAAAGCTGTGGATAAAAACGGCAAAGAACGACAGGTGACCGTCGATGAGATGACAGAATTAGTTTCCGCACGGATTGTTTCCGCTGCATCAGAAATATCAACATTTGCTGCCGCTGCGGCAGCCGGAACAGATGAGTTTGAGGACCAGTTGCCCCAGTCCGACACCTTCTCTTGGCTCCGTACTTTGGACGGTTCCAAGAACCCAACTTTAACATCTTCTTCGGCTGCCGCGAAAGTCCTGGGAGGACTTCTGCCAATACCAAACATAAAATCGGTATCAAAAAACATAAATATATCAACTGAAACAGTTGTGACTTTAGTAACATTGGCATTAGGTGAAGTCTGCCTTTTATCGATTTCAGATGGAGGATATACTGTAGTCATCTCTTTATCTGCAACCCAAAGTAATACGATAAAATATAGTATAATTTCAGGGGAGCTAAGAGGAACATACAAATTATCTGATGAAGGATTAAATCTGAATATGACAACATCAGAAGCAAGAACACCAAGGATAAGATACATTATTTTTTAACAGAAATAATCTCATAATCTCGACCTGGGAGAACTGATTGGTGTTGCTACAGCCAAGAAAGATGGACTAATGCCTATGGAACAGTTCTTCGATAGAGATGTTAATCCCATTGAAGATTACAATACATTTACATGGAATGGGATTCGGAAAACAACTAAATCAACATCTAATTCTCCATTCGAAAGTGGTGATGGGCAAAATGCTGTTATATTTATAGGGACAAATGATGTTCAAAAAATAGGGTTTCAAGCAACCTATTCGGGGCAATTTATTAAGATCAGGCTATATTGGGTCGGTAGTTGGGGTAAATGGCAAACTTTTTCTTTGACATAGGATTAAAAAACGGGTGGTCCGGTACAAGCCGGTGCCACCCGATCCTGATATGCACAACGCCATATGCGGTGCAAAGGTAATAAATATCTGAATAAACCGCTATATTTTTCAAGATATAGAGATTTCTTCCAAATCTGATATACTGATTTCATCCGTCACGTTTGTGAAATAGAAGAGATCAGGGTTCTCTGAAAAAACCTCAATCTTGGTTCTTGTCCATACACTGCTATAAACGTAAACATAAAAAGATTTTCTATCTTTAAAAAGTCTGATACTATTATATCCTTTTTCAAATAATTTATTTACGAATATATATTTGTCTGATAAGATCACACGAATATAGTTGCAACTATCCAATGTGCCATTAGGTGAGCTATATATATGTAATATATGATTAATATTACTGCCATAATCACAAACTTTAAACAAAGCAGTTTCCTTATTTCCGGTAGAAATATTATAAATCGTAGAATTTAAGGCTTGAACACTATCGCTCAAGCCTTTATTTTCTTTCGTAGCAATCCCTATCAGTTCTCCCAGCTCTGAAAAATCGTTATTTTTTTGTCAAGATATAGGGATTACTTTCAAATAAGAAGGAAGTGTTTCAACTGTTTTACTATCTAGGTCTATCGATTCTCTTGATTGAATAATAAATTCTGATCCATCTCCGTCTAGACCTATCAAGCCTAACCATAACTCATGCATATTTGTTTCTGGATTACGGCCAAGATACAATTTAACATTGTCGTTGTTGCCCAAAAATCTAGTAACAGAAATTGGTTCATCTCCTTTCCAGTCTATAGCTATTAATGATCCAAGATTGGATGCAGGAGAAGCGCCAAATATCAATGCGACATAATGATTGTACCAATATTTACTTTCAACTAATTTTGTGTATCCTTTAAAAAAACGTCTTCCCAGCCTTTTTTTATCTTCGACCGACATTAATCCGCTTTTATTGCCCGTAGCAGTCCCAATCAGTTCTCCCAGAAGGATTTGTATCAATGACTTTTGTATTACAATATTATTTTAA
>OLOL01002438.1_pt1 | contig 13201 bp, 9 predicted proteins | sample 1673081 | NCBI WGS metagenome assembly OLOL01 (sample SAMEA3136753, study PRJEB25190) | human gut metagenome
AACAAAAGACTTCCGCTGGGGATCTACTTTCAACTTCGCCCTGAACCGCGATAAAATCATCGAACTGCGTGGTGACGGCAACGACGACTTGACCAACAAATGGTTTATCGGCGAACCGGTAAGAGTACATTACGACTACGATGTAATCGGTACCTGGCAGGAAAACGACCAGTTTGTTATAAACGGTCATACAATCTCCTGGGATGCAACTCAGAAAAAATACCTGAACGAAGATGGCGTTGAATATCAGAAAGGTGCAGCACCGGGTTCAGCCAAACTGGCGGACCGTGACGGCGACGGTGTGATTACCGCAAAAGATAAAAAGATCATCGGCTCCAAACTTCCGAGTTTCACCATGTCTCTGGGTAACACGATCAATTATAAGGACTTCACCTTCTCATTCCTGTTCAACGGCGTATTCGGCGTGACTAAGGAAATGCAAGACTACAACTTTGAACGTTGGGGACTTGGCTACAATTACATCGACGGTATGGATTACTGGACACCGGAAAACCCGACCAACGAAATGACCTCTCCGGGTTATGTACCTTACGACAAACATACATTCTATAAAAAGATGAATTATGTTCAGTTGAAAAATATCACACTGGGCTATAATATCCCGCAGACAGCTTTAAGCAAAATCGGTATTGCCGCTCTGAATATAAATGCAAGTATCAATAATGTATGTACATTCAGCAACGTGAAAAATGCATTGAACTATGATGGTACGGATACAAATGCGAATATCATTTACACCTATCCGACCGCCCGTTCATATATGTTAGGTTTAAATCTTACTTTCTAATCAATAAATGAATACAGATATGAAAAATATATTGAAAGTTGCCGCAGCAACATTTTTACTACTTTCAGGAACTGCGTGTTCCGACTTCCTGGATGAAGACCTGAAAAAAGAATTGGCACCGGATAATACCTACACCAGTACTTATGGTTTCCAGGTGGGTGTAAACGGTCTGTATGGCTGGGCCCGTTCCGAGTTCAACACATGGGGAGGCGGTACGGCTTCGCTAAGCCAGGCTTGTCCGTACGAAGCATTCCAGGTGGCGACCGATATCGTTTATACCGGTCATAAAGACGGTTCCCTGCTTCCATTCGAGAACCTGTCTTATACATCTTCCACGACATTCGTCGAAAACTACTGGAAATGGTCGTACGGTCTGATTGCCAACGTAAACGAATTGCTTACTTATGCCGATAAAAATGAGAACTGGACTGCTCCAACCGATAAAGCCGGTTTTCAGGCAGAAGCCCGCTTCTTCCGCGCTTATGCTTACCGCTACCTGACTTATCTGTATGGTGACGTTCCTTATGTAGATAAAATCGAAGGACAATTCCGCACTGACTTTACACGGACACCGAAAGCGGAAGTGCTCGGACATATGATAGACGATTTGAAGTTTGCTTCAGAGAATCTGCCGGAAAACCCGGATAATATATCCGACGTCGGCAAATTGACGAAATGGGCAGCCATCCACCTGTTATCAGAAGTTTATCTGATGGCCGGAGAATATGCTAAAGCAGAAGAAGCAGCCCTGCAGGTTATCAATTCAGGTTATTTCCATTTGATGAATGAACGTTTCGGTGCACAGAAAGACCAGCCAGGCGATGTATTCTCAGACATGTTCCTCGAATACAATCAGAACCGTACATCCGGTAATATGGAATCCATCTGGGTTATGCAGCTTGAATACGACACCAACGGCGGTGGCGGCAAATACGAAGACTGGACAAAACGTGCATGGGTTCCCAAATACTGGAACGAAACAGGTTTCACATTATGTGACTCATTGGGTGGACGTGGTCTGGCACAGATCGTTCCGTTCAAATGGTGGATCGATGAAGATGGTTTCTATACAGCCAATGATGTACGTAATTCAAAATACAACATTAAGAGAACCTGGTATTATAACAACCCTGAAACACCGGAATTGCTGGGTAAAGAAGCGCCTGTTACGGAAAGTACATGGTCAAAATGTACCATTTATCCGGTTATCACGAAGTTCTTCTATGGAAAGACCGATGACAGCCCGAGTTATGAAGGAAACAACAAAGACCGTATGAAATTCCGTCTGGCAGAAACCTATCTGCTGTTGGCAGAAGCCCGTATCCGTCAGAACAACGCAAGCGGTGCCGCCGAAGCGATCAACGTAGTCCGCAAACGTGCCGGAGCACCGGACATCACAGCATCACAAGCAACAATGGACTTCCTGCTGGATGAACGTATCCGCGAATTGGTTGGCGAAGAACTGCGCCGTCTGACATTGGTTCGTACCGGTAAACTGGTAGAACGTACCAGAAAGTACAACTCTTACAGCAACAAAATAGACGAACACCATGCTTTATGGCCGATTCCGCAGACAATCATCGACTCCAATACAGGAGCTGATTTCCCACAGAACACTGGTTATTAATCTATAACCGATAAGGGACATTTACAGACAATGTACTTGTCCCTTATTATTTATTAAAATTTATGTATCATGAAACATTTTCTAGTATTTTTATCTCTCCTCTCCACATTCAGTTTATCCGCCCAGGATTGGCTGATCGACGGTTCCTCTTACAAATCGACAACACAAACAACCCATGAAGGGAAACGTCTTGAATTAACGAACGGCCTCCTTCGCCGTACATTCCTGCTTGCTCCTAATGCAGCGACCATCGCCCTTGACAACCTGATGACCGGGCAAAACGAGCTGCGTGCCGTCCGTCCCGAAGCCTTACTTGTCATCAACGGAAAAGAATATCCTGTCGGAGGTCTGACCGGACAGCCGGTCAATAACTTCCTGACAGAAGAATTTATCAACAATATGCAGGCTTGCGATTCAGCATTCATGTTGGTTGATTATCAGATAAGCGAAAGCAAAGAACGTTTCCCCTGGAAACCCAACAGCCAATGGATATCTAACTTATACCCCTGGCCTGCCCCGGGAAAACGGATCACCTTCAATTACCAGGCTCCGGCAACCGCCCCCCAGGAATGTAAAAACCTGAAAATACGTGTCATTTATGAACTGTATGACGGTGCCCCTATCCTGGCCAAATGGATCGAGATCGACAATAAAGGAACAATGCCCGTTACACTCGATTCTTTCAAGTCAGAAATACTCGCCTTGGTCGAAACGGCTCCGAAAGTACATTACGGCGAACCGCATGAAGTCCGCATGATGGCACAGGAAACAGGCGCTTACACAAAAGATTTCCGTAAACAACCCGTGCAGACCGATGCGCCGCGCGATTATATCGACCGCTTCACCCAACTGTTCGTCGTAACCGACTATGCCATGGGCGGCGATATGGAAGCGATGAAAGACAATCCGGCTGTCCGTTGGGTATTCGATCATCCGGAATACGAATTTACCGGTATCCGCTATTATGGTCAATATAAACCGGCACGTCTGGAAGTCACTCCCCTACTCGGTCCCGGTTTAGAAATCAAACCCGGCGACACCTTTGAATCCTGCACAGCTTTCGAAATGCTACGTGATGCCAGCGACCGGGAACGGCGCGGACTGGCAGAATGTAAATTCTGGCGTATGATGGCTCCCTGGACACAGGAAAACCCTATCTTCATGCACGTCCGCCAATCGGACAGCGAAGCGGTGAAGCAAGCCATCGACCAATGTGCCGCCGTTGGTTTCGAAATGGTCATTATGACCTTCGGTAGCGGATTCAAAATCGAAAATGACTCAGCCGCCTATCTGCAACGAATGAAAGAACTTAGCGACTACGCTGCCGGGAAAGGTATTGCCATCGGCGGTTATTCCCTCCTGGCAAGCCGCGGAGCGAAAGAACAAGATGCCGCAATCAGTCATAAAACCGGAAAACCGGCCAAAACACGCGAAGAAGGCAGCCGCTTTGGCGTATCTCCCTGTATCGCATCCGATTGGGGAGACACCTACTTCCGTAAATTACAGAACTTCTTCACCACCACCGGAATGAATGTCTTCGAAAACGACGGTTCATATCCCGGCGACCCTTGCGCCTCCACTTCACACAGCGGCCACAAAGGCTATCTCGACTCCCAGTGGCAACAGTGGAAGAAAATCAACCAATTCTATCGCTGGTGCCGGGCAAACGGGGTTTATCTGAACGTCCCCGACTGGTATTTCCTGAGCGGCTCCAATAAAACACCGATGGGATATGTAGAGACCAACTGGTCGCTGCCTCGCGCCTATCAGGAAATTATCGAACGACAGAATATCTATGACGGAACCTGGCAGAAAACACCCAGCATGGGTTTCATGTTCGTTCCCCTCACCCAATACCACGGAGGAGGCGAAGCAGCCACAATCGATGAAATCATAACAGTCACCACACAACGCCTCAGGAACGGCTGGAACCCATGGGCGGAAGCCACAACAGACAGACAATGTGCTAACTTTGTCTATGTCACAGAAATCTATAACAAGTATCTGGAAAAACTCACTTCTGCCAAAACACTAAAACAGAAGACACTCTATGATTACCAATCAAGATTAAACATGCTGCTAGAATATAATAACAGCAGGCACCTGCCTATTATGTATATGTATCAATTCGACCAAGCATATATAAGCGACTTTTTGGATTATATCTTATTAGACCGTGATGCCAGTGCCCGGACACGGAATAACTATCGCACCTGGTTATCTACCTTCTGTACCTGGCTGAAGGAAAAAAAATATATCGAGGACAACCCGACCGATAAAATCCGCTCTTTAGCGGAAGAAACGAAATTCCGCTCCGCACTTACGAAAGAGGATCTTGCACAATTACATGAATATCTGAAAGAGACCAACAAACACTTTTTATTAGCCTGTCAAATGGAATATTATACCTTTATCCGTCCGGACGAGCTAAGCAATATCCGATTAGGAGACATTAAAATCAAGGAGCAAAAAGTTTTTGTATCATCCACTATCAGCAAGAACCGACGCGACGGAATGGTCGGATTGAATGACAGTTTGGTCAAACTGATGATTGAATTAGACATCTTTAGGAACAGTTCAGACTATTACCTTTTTGGCAAGGATTTCAAACCCTCTATTCAAAAAGCAGACTCACGCATTTTCCGAGAATACTTCAACAAAGTACGAGCTTTTTTGCGATACCCGAAAAACTATCAGTTTTACAGTCTAAAGGACTCCGGCATCCGTGATCTGGCAAATGCCGAAGGCATCGTGATAGCCCGTGATCAGGCACGTCATGCGGATATCAGCACCACCAACAAATATCTGAAAGGAGATAATATGACCGTACATGAAGAAACCAAGCATTTTGAAGGAAACTTATAAAAAGAAGGTTAATACATAGTAATTTTACTATGTATTATTTGCACATAATAAATTTACTATGTATCTTTACAATGTCAATAAAACAAGAACCATGAATGAAAAAGAAGAAATTTCAGCCATACTCCATCGTTTAACACAGTTAAAAATGGAGTTGAAGATGACAGAGTTCACGTTTAAGAACAACAAAAAATTAACAGAACAACAAGTAAATTCCATTCTAGATGAAAAATTAAGAATAGAAAAATTCATTCGGATTCTGGAAAACAGATTGAAAGAGTTAGAAAATTAATTATTAAACCAGTCCCCTTAAACAAGGGGACATAACCCTATATAATATGTCAGACATCAAAAAAGAATTGAAGGAGCTGGAAGAGATCATGCATTCAACAGATGAAGACAGAGAACAAAAATTCGAAAAGAAGTTTCTCTACATCCGAGAACATTACACCAGCGAAGAAGATAATGAGGCTATTTATAACTTTACCCTAAACGGATACAAACAAATCAATAATGAACTGGAAAACATGACTCGCTATTTGGAACTCCAGAATCAGATCAAAAGCGTAAAGGAAATAATACCTGTCTCATATATCGCCCGGAACTATTTCGGGAAAAGTGCCGCTTGGTTGCAACAACGTCTTTACGGTTATAAAGTCAGAGGTAAGGTATATACCCTTAACGAAAAGGACATCAAAACCTTAAACCTCGCGCTACAGGATATTAGCAAAAAGATTGGTTCACTCACCATCGCACTGTGATGGTCTGTTTTATTGACACGATCCCCGTAGTTGAACCGCTACGGGGATTTTTATTTATATCTCTATTTTATAGAACTCTCCTTGCATCAATCGACCAAAACCATCCGCTGTCACAGTCACTTTTATTTGTTTAGCGAAATATTTCTGACAATGAATAATAAACGGCTTGCGGACATCCGGTACCGAATCAAGCAAAAAGTCAATCTTATACGTCACCGCCGAACTGATCTGCATTAAGGATCGGTGACGGGCTCCCATAGACTGTTCGCATACCTCATGCAAAGACAAGGAAATCATTTCATTATCACCTGCCTGATTAACTGACTTCTGTGTATAATCCATGAAGGGTGCCGGGATTTCCAATTGGTACGATCCGACAGCAAACGACTTCATACCAGGACACACCGCCAACTCCATGATATCCTTGGAACTCTTCTCGGTTAGCTGTTCATTGCCTTCAATCACTTCTTGAATATTCGTTATATGGTTCTTGATCGGCGATGAGTCATAATAAGATACAGGTACAACAACCTGGAACTCCCCTGCCTTGACAATCCGTTGACCTTCTCCCACCTTATACAAGTTGACCTGTTCGCGAACAATGGCAGCCGGAACAAACCGAAGTGAGTTATCTACCTCGGTACTCTCCGTATCACGTATCAGATTGCCGTAGAGATCCACTTCGGTAAATTGCCCGTCCTTAGTTATATAGGAACGTCCGGAAGTCTTGTATATAGTACGAAGACGGACCGGCTCGGAGTCCTTCTCCCACAGTTGGACCAGCGAATTATAATCGGCTGCTTTCTTGGATTCAGCCGTAATCACGATCCGGTTCTCCAGCCGGTTATAACCATCATTGGTGGATGACGGCAAGTCATAGCCGGTATTACCCATCGTCACATTGGACTCCGCATCATTTTCGGATTCTATATCGGTTTCGTACTCGTCAATCACTTCATCCACCTGCACGCTGTTCTCTAAGAAAAACGTATTCATATCAATGAGCATTGCCTGATGAGTCTTATCATCGATCATCATGATCACTCCAGCAAATTCCTCCAAGTGAGAAAAAAAATCCTTGACCGTCCAATGCGGCATTAATCCCCAACAACGAATTTTACTCTTATAATGCCACTTAGAATTACGCTCCAGCGTCGTACCGCCCACACAGAAAATATGACGCATCCAAGTGTCATCAAGATAGCTAGTCCCCATCTCGAATCCGAAGTGCTCGACTATCACCCGAACCAACTTGGTCAGGTAAGGAACCGGTTCGGCAGGAATCACTGCCTGCCGATCCGGATAAACAATGGTCTCTCCGGTATCCATATAGCCCGGACCGGACAGAACATCTTCAGTCTTGATATAAGAAAGATAGTAGCCATTCGTATATGTATAGTCATCATTCGCCCAATCCACTTCATCTAGGTAAATATCACCATTCGTCAAAAAATTGAATTCCGCATTACCGGACATCAACTGAATCTTAACCGTCTGATCCGTGGTGCCCAGTACCAGTGCCTTGCCATTCAACAACTGGTACCCGTCAGCAATCAGAACTGCTGGAAATGTCACCTTTTGTTTCGTCACATCCATACGGTGCAGCATGCCGAACACATGCCGATTAGTCGGCATCGGCAGATCCACATCCAATGTATGGGTGGATGATTTGGTAAAGTAAGGATTCTCAAATATCAAATCAAACGACAAGTCGCTCGGCAGACTCACTCTTTTGCCATCAATCAATAACTCAGTCATCGGGATATATTATTTTTAAGCTCGTTATACTTCTTCAGATTCTCATCAATACCGTGCGGTCCGGCAACATACACATCCGCCCGGATACGCTGTTGCAATCGGGTATCCACCTTTTGAATAACCCGGACACAATCAGCTATCAACAGGCGCAAAGCCGGATCTGTATCGTTCCCACTACCGGATGCCGGAACCACAGCAGACGGAGCAACCACTGCCGACACATCGCTAGCAGTCAGGCTGCCCACTGTATTGGTACGCTGCGCATGATCAATCAAATTAAGTACGGGACGAATAGCCGGGTTTGCCACCGCAAAACGGTTGGCAACAAATTCATTGGAATGTACAATACCCTGAGGGCGATCCCATTCACCGGGACCTGTGAAGCCTCCAGAAGAAAATCCACCGAGCACACCCTTCGCTGTTTCAAACGCTGCGGTAATCAATGCAATTTTAGCCGCCGCCGTTGCCACACCGGCAAGCCCCTTAGTAGTTATATCCTTTATGGTTACCAATCCTATCGCTGCCGCTTGTGCCGCTATCAATTGCTTCTCCAAAGCATCTAAAACAGTAACAAGCATTTTAGCTAAAAAATCTTTCAAACTTTTTTCTTCTCCTGTAAAAAAATCAGCCATTGCCTGTCCGAAGGATTGGCCAATCTCAATATATTGGCTTTTGAGCTTATTCAGATTATTAACCGCTTTTTCATAAGATTCTTTCTGTTCGTCCAACTGTGCATCAGACAAAGCAACGCTCATCTTTTTTTTGAATTCGTCTGATACCAAAGGATTGTTGATTATTTCATCATAAAGACCTGAAAGGTAGTTTCGGTATAGCTCTTTTTGTTCATTTTGGTTGATCTCTCCGGCATAAAGCTGTTCCTGCAAGCCATGTTTGTAAGTATCCAACTGTTGTTCCAAACCACTCTCTAGCGATTTTTGACGCTCATTGTACTCTTTTTGGCTTTTAGCGGAACATTCTTTTTCAAACTTATCACGCAAGGTCATTATCTTATTCTGAATCTCTAATCGTTTTTTCTCTTCAAGACCCAAAACTTTTAACTTTTTATTCAAATATTGCTCTTCAAGATCACAGCCAAACTGTTCATATTCCTCCTGAGTCATGTTGCGCTTTGACAAAAACTCATTCCGTAACTTCTCACGCTCCAACGCATATTTCTCTTCAATAGCCAGCAGTTCTTTCTCAATATACTCTTTTTTGTCCTTTGCGTTCTCTGCCGAGCCACCTCCATTTACCACCACAGAAGGAGTAACAACCACCTCATCCAACTCATTAGCCGGCTTCTTTTTCGGTGTCCGGACTAAGCTGCCCAACCTCTTCTGAACCGACTCTATCTTATCCGCATCACTCTTTACCGCTTTCACATAATCACGAAGAGCTTCTTTTGCCTCGGACAAATCACCCGTACCTATCTGCTTGTACTGTCTATGAATACTCTGAACGATGGATGTTGTCACGGTATCCACATCTTTGCCGGCAGCAATCATATCATCAACAAACCCCATCGTCTGTGAACGGATCATATCCGCCGTCGAGCCGGACAAAGAACCGGCCAATACTTTTTGAAAGTCTGCCAATGCCGAGGCACGGTCTTCTGTTGACTTCTCCAGTATCTCTGTCCGTTTGTTATCAATCATCTCTTGTGCTATCTTTTCAGAAATTGCGGAAGAAACTTCACGATACGCCGCCGCAATCTCCAGCACTGTAGATTTTTCCGATAACAGATTAGACAAATATCCCCCATATTTTGAATTAAACTCCTTGACTAGCCTGAGACGCTCACCCGTCCCCTCATTCGTCTTTTTCAACTCCGCATAGAGTTTGTTTAATTCTGTCTGCTCCTTTATATTCGATTTCATAAAATCCCTTACAGCCTTGTCAGACTCGGTAGTCTTGGTAGCAAGTTTGTAAATTCCATAAGACAAAGCGGTCACAACAGTCAGAAATGCTCCCAAAGGATGTAATTTCAGAATATTAAAAAATCTAACAAATGCATTGGTGGCTAAAGTAGTCCGACCTGCCAAAGCCGCCTTGGCGGATACTTGCAACCATGTGGAAGCGGCTACAGCCTTATTCCAGAACTGTTCTGCCTTTTGCATCAGAATATACAGTCCTATCTCCGTTTTCACTTTATTCATCCAGAACCATTGCACTTTTTTAGCTGCTGTATATGAAATTATAACACCTACAACCCATATCATATCCGCTCCGTATTCCTTAATAAAGTCAATCACTGAAGGTGCCACCTTAATAAGCTTTGTAGTCCACCCTGTCAGCATATTCAAAGACGGATTTAATCTCTCCATCAGTTCAATACCCGTTTCTCGCAACTGATTCTTCAACTGGGCCATTCTAGCCTCATTCGTTTCAGAATTGATAGCAGCCTGCTCCATAGCCACGTTAGTACCGGTCACCGCCTTGGTATAATATTCAACTTTGTCAGCACCGTCTATCAAGGTCTGTGCTACAGTATAGGTTTCCGCTCCGAAGCGCTTAACCACTTCGTCAACCGACAACTTTTGCAGGTTCTGCAGGGCAGTCTGAAGCCCTACTATTTTGGGATTCGTTTCATCAGCCCCTGTTTGCAAACGCAGAAAGAACATCTTCAATCCAGTACCCGCCACTTCATCTTTGATACCTTTTTCGGCCAACGTCTCGATACTACCGACCAATTGCTCAATAGGCACACCTGCTGCGGATGCGGACACACCTGCCTTAACAACGGCAGACGTAATGCTCTGCACGGCTGCGGAACCGTATTTGGAACCTGCCGCCATCACATTGGTATAAACAGCCGCCTGGTCTGCAGATGCCCCATATTGGTTCATTGATAACGTAACCGCATCAACCGCTTCTTTTAAATCCATCTTGGCAGCCTTGGACAAACGCATCGCCTCAATGGTCACGGCATTCAACGCCTCTTTATTACCCAACAAATCCGGTTTGGCAGACCCTACCAACATATATGCCTCAAGAATCTCTTTACTGGACTGAGTAACCCGAAGTCCAGACTTGTGCATCGAAGTAGACAATATCTCGGCCTGCCGGGCAAGCCACTGAATGGATACATCATCCAAACCGGTAAGAGCCTTCAGATTGGCAGCCGACGCCTCTTTATCATCACGGTCTTTGCGCATTTTGTTCAACGTCATGGATATACCGGTAATGGCAGCTATACCGGATGCCGCCAACGCCCCCCATTTGGCAAATCCATTATTAAACCGGGTCAACCACCCCTCAGATTCTTTAACTTCATCTTTTACTTTACGAATCTCCGCATTGACCAACTTGAGTTGTGCCTGGTACTTCTTCCACTCTTCAGAACCTCGGGCTATGTGACCGGAGTTCAACTTAGCATTGATATCTTTCAACAGCCGTCGAAGTTCTTTTGGAGTGGCCAAACCAATATTGTTCATAGCCGCATCAATATTCCGAGCGTTATCCCTCATAGCACGCAATGTTGTATTGGTCTCCTTCAGTTCTTTTTGTAACTGCTTGACTTTTTTGGTATCACCCGCATTTTGGGCTTCAACAATTCTGGCTTTTAAAGAGAGCGCATGTTGTTCCATCAATTGCATCTCTTTTCTAGCCTGCTCCCCATTCACCTGGAGTTCAACGGTCGCTTTTTCATGTATAGCCATCTTTTTTTATTTCAAAAATAAGGTTATAAAAACAGCCGGTAAAAGACAAGAAAAACCCGACTCATCACGAGCCGGGGCAGTCCAATTTATAAATTTAAAGTCTTATGATGAAGATTGTCTGTTGCGCCAATGTTTTCGTATTATCAGCACAACAACAAGCAAAACTGTTGCACAAACACAGGCAAAACCGATTTGTTCAGGCAGCGTGGATTCTTTTTTATCCTTTATGCTTTCTGACCGTTTTTCCTCATGGATATCGGAAGTGGTTTCCTTGTCAGCTTTCATCTCCGTACAGTCATTGACTACAGTTTCCTTCTTGTCATTCTTATAAAAATCACCTTCCACATGACCGTCAGCCAATAACGGAGGTTTCCCAGTCAGGCTGTCGGGTGGCTCTCGGGTATCATAAACTCGGAAATCAATCACATAACTACCATTGGTTGTAATAAGTTCACTCAAAGAAGCGGTTGTTCCGTGTACGATGTTGACCGTTTCACTGGCACTGTCCTTCCTGATTACTTCTGTGTCAGATTTGACAGCCTTATGCGAACTGCCACAGGCAAACAGCAGGAACAGACACATGAAGGGAGCCAGCAATATATGCCGGCTTACCCAGTTCATAACTCTAACCAACATAGTCTACAACTTAAGAACTTGCATCCTGTTATTTCCGTCAGCCCGATAACTGACGTGCACCCAAGCGAAGTTAGACTCGTCAATCAACTGGTCATAGGGCAGGTTCTTTCGGATATACTCAAACAACAGCTTGTTTTGCTGACGGTCTCCTGTATCGATGTCGGCTGCTTCCCCCTTCATGTGCTGCGAGGTTTTGCTTCCCTTGACAGCTGCATTAAGTTCCGGACAGCGATAGCCACTGTTTACTGTTATAGGCTTCCCCCACCACTCACGTAACGGATCAAGCACATTATCTACCAAGGCAGTCAGAGCAGTCACATGCTCCTGTCTGCATCTGTTGTTGATACCCAAGCGGTCAGCAGTTGTTGACTTGCAGAGTTCCGCAATCGTAAAAAACTTCATTTCTTATCCTCCTTTTTGTTTTTTCATAAAAAGAATATAGCTATATTTGCACAAAAACATAGCATGTTTTTTTCATGTAATAGAACTGAGTTTACCGGTCTGGCGAGGCCGGTTTTTCATTATTCCTACTGATTGCCCCCTGTCCCTCATCAAACAGTATCTGAGCCACCATCCTGGCAATATCATCCTTGTTCTCGATGATCACACTCATTGTCTTTTCTGCTTTGCGCAACTCCGCTTTCTCCCATGATTTTTCACGAACTGATTTAAACTCACAGAAAATGCAGTAACCCGTCCAAATCATTGAAAAAACAGGAAAGGGGATAACCACACAGCATAACAGATCAATGAAGCACAACTCTATAAATGGAGTGAAATACTTCTTCGCCTTGATGGCTGTTTTCTTATACCCCGTGGATGTTCTTGCCTCCCCGCGTTGTTTGGCCTTCATTATTCCTGAGACCAGATCCACGAACATTGCGCCGATAGTGGCTGCGATACACAAGGCTATCAGTACAATGTGTATCATCATGTGCTCGTTGATAAAATTGTAAATTACGTCTTTCATTACTTTGTCTTGATTATAAAATATATTGTTCCAAAGATATGTCTATTTACTTGCGTCATTGTTGCTGTAGATACTAATTGAAAAGTGCGCTGTATTCTAATTGAAAAGAGCTCCATCCAT
>OLOL01002445.1_pt1 | contig 13159 bp, 9 predicted proteins | sample 1673081 | NCBI WGS metagenome assembly OLOL01 (sample SAMEA3136753, study PRJEB25190) | human gut metagenome
AGGTCAGCGCCCTTTCGTTTCACGTCACCTTGTCTCAAATGCGACCCGCTCGCTGACTCTGCCATTACATCGGTGTTGCCGTGGTTGTTGAGTAGTCATTGGGCACTTGGCACTTGGGGACGTTCCTTTTGTGCCGGCACCTGGGGACACTCCTTATGTCAAGAGATTGGTGCAAGAGGGGTAGGTTGCCTTGCGTCGATCTAAATAAGTTGCGGTGAGATAGTTCTTGAATTGGGCTTTTTGAGGGCTCAACAGGAACTATCTCACCGCAACTGCGTTGGGTGTTTTTGGCAGCTGGTTTACTTGCTCGCGAACAGCCAGATCAGGATGATCACCAGAATCACGGTGATGATGCAGGCGATGGCTCCGGTGAATTTGATGCGTGAGTCGCGGGTTCGCTTGCGCACGTCGTCTTCGGCGGCCTCGAGTTGGGCAACTTCGCGCTCGGTCTCAGTATGCTCGGCCTTGTCGCGTGCCAAGGACCCGGCGAGCGATTCGGTGATCTCGGGATGGTCGTGCACCTCGGTCGCCTGCTCGATAATCGACTGCGCATGTGCGGCGTCCGCTTGGGCGTTGGCGATGGCCTGCTCTTGCTCGCGGCGTGCCTTGTCCTGCGTGGCGATCTTTTCGCGCAGCTCGCGCTGGCGCGTCGCGGCGGCAGTTTTTGCGGACTGCAGCTCGTCGCGCGCGGCATCTGCCTCAGCCGTTACGGCCTGGTGCGCGCGTTTAGCGTCGGCGATGGGGGCCTGTGCCTGCTCGACGGCCTGCTCGGCGGCGGCAAGTGAATGCTCAAGATCGGCAGTCACGCGCGGAATATCTTCCTCGGCCTTGCGGAGGGCATCGGCAGCGTCGGAGATTTGCATAGACAACTCGTTGGTGCGTACGGTGTAATTGGCGGGATTTGCCGAAGGGTTGCGCTGCAGCTCGGCATACTCGCGACGCAAGGTCTCGAGCTGCGCGCGCGTAGCATCGGCAGTTTGTCGTGCGGCAGCGACACCGGCATCGCGCTCAGCCTTCACTTTGTCGCGGATGCGCTTGGAATCCTCAAGGCGACGGACGAGGCGGTTGCCGGTCTCGCGCGAGCTCGCCTCGCGGGCTTCCACGGCGTCGAGTGCAGCCTTCAGGCGGAGCTCGGTCGCATCGTCTTCTGCCTTCATTTGCTCGAGCTGGCCCTTGAGCTCAGTCGCTTTGGCGGCGTGGGCGTCGCGGTCAATCTCGGCGGCCGCGGCGGTCTTTTGTGCCGTGGCGATCGCCTGGCGCTGGTCGGCGACAATCTGGTCGTACCGCCCCGCGATATCCTGCCGCGTCTCGAGCTCCTCTGCCTGGTCGGCGATGCGCTGCTCAAGCTCGGCTAAATGGGCGCGGGCATCGGCGAGTGCCTTCTTGGCGGCGTTCATCTCGCGCATGGCCGACGCGCCCTGGGCGATAAAAGTGCCCACGGCGTTAGCGGTGTTTGAGACGGCGCTCCCCAGGTCGCGACTCGTGGCGGAAGCATGCGAGGTGGTCGGGTGCGCGGCCTCGGCGGCATTCGTATCGGCAGTCTGCGGCGTGGTGATATTGCCGGTGCCGCCTTCGATCACGGAAAAGCCCGCTGCGTGCGGGTCGACCGCGTCGGCGCCGATCGTGGGGTGCTCGAGTTGCAGGAACGAGGGCATGGTGCTGCCCTGGTCGGCAACCGGGGTCTCGCCGGGCACAAACGTCGAGGCGGCCTCGGCGGCTTCCTCTTCCTCGGCGTCGACATCGGCATCGGCGACAGCGTTCTTCATCGCTTTGACGGCATCCATCATGGAGTCCATGACGGCGTCGAGTTCTTCTTCCGATGACACCTCGATGGGGCCCGCTGCTTGCGGAGCGTTCTCGGCCTTGGGTTCAGTATCGCTTGGGTCCGGCTGCTCTAGCTGATCTTCTTTGCCTTGATCTGCGGCAACATTTGCGTCTCCGGCCTCGTCTGCGGCGGCAGGAGCCTCCTCGACAGCGGCATCAATGCCGCCATCGCTGCTGGTAGAAGTATCGCAGTCGTCAATGGTGTCTGCGGAATCATCAATATGCTGTTGAGTCTGGGGGTCCAGCTCGTCTGTCATAGGCATGTGCTCCTCATCGTTGTTTGTCACCCTATGATAAAGTCTCGCGCCGACATCCCGTGCGCCGCAGCAAAGTTTCAAAACGTGTTCGATGGCTCGCGTCGATAGCAAAAACTCGGCCGCTTTATCCAGTTTGTACTTGACAATCCCTTCGCCGAAAGACGTTATGCCGTTCGCCTGCCGAGGCCTTTTCTTTTCACTTGAAGAAGCTAAAGTTGCATTTCAGCTTTTGGCGCGTTTATTTTGGATGCGCGCAGTCGGCGGGCGTGCCCGTCGCGATTTTGAAAGGACTTCGTATGGGACTTTTCACTGGTAAGACCGTGATCGTCACCGGCGGCGGCAAGGCCACGCTTAAGGACGGCTCCGCTGGATCCATCGGCTACGGCATCGATATCGCATTTGCCAAGGAGGGCGCGAACCTCGTCATCACCGGCCGCAACGTGAAGAAGCTCGAGGACGCCAAGGAAAGGCTCGAGGCCGCCTACGGCATCCAGGTGCTTCCCGTCGCCGCCGACGTGAGCGCCGGTTCCGACAACAAGGCGACCGTGCAGGCAGTCGTCGACGCCGCCATCGAGAAGTTCGGTCGCATCGACGTGCTGGTCAACAACGCGCAGGCCTCGGCTTCCGGCGTCACGCTCGCCGATCACACCACCGACCAGTTCGACCTGGCCATCTACTCGGGTCTCTACGCGACCTTCTACTACATGCAGGCCTGCTATCCGCATCTCAAGGAGACGAAGGGCTCTGTCATCAACTTCGCGTCCGGTGCCGGCCTCTTCGGCAACTACGGGCAATGCGCCTACGCCGCCGCCAAGGAGGGCATTCGTGGCATGAGCCGCGTGGCCGCCACCGAATGGGGTCCCGATGGCATCAACGTCAACGTGGTCTGCCCGCTTGCCTGGACCGCGGCGCTCGAGAACTTCCAGGAGGCCTATCCCGAGGCGTTCGAGGCCAACGTCCACATGCCGCCGATGGGTCACTACGGCGATGTCGAGAAGGAGATTGGCCGCGTCGTCGTCCAGCTCGCCAACCCAGACTTCAAATTCATGAGCGGCGAGACGCTCACGCTCGAGGGTGGCATGGGCCAGCGTCCGTAGGGTTTCCTTGCGTCATGCGTCACCGCGCCCGGTTCGGCACCACGCCGAGCCGGGCGTTTTTTCGAATGGGATGCGTTGCGTGTGAGACACATTGGACAGGTACGTCTGTCTCACACGTCATCCTTCTTGCTCTAGAATGCAGATGAACGGTTTCGTCACATGAGGAGACGCATGAAGAAGAAGAAGAAGGACCTCATAACCCTGCTCGCGGGTGTGGCCGTCATCGTCTTTCTCGCGGTCTTCTTCATGCGCGGCGACCAGTTGCAACACCTCATCCAGACCATCGAGCGCGGAACTCCCGTCTTCCTGCTCGCCGGCCTCGTCTTCCAGCTCGGCAAGTACTTCACGCAGGGACTCTCGTTCACCTGGTGCTTCAAGGCGGCGGGCACGTCGATGCCCATCGGCGAGAACGTCATCCTCGTCTTCCAGACCTTCTTCATGGACACGATCATTCCCTCGTTCAACATCTCGGGGACCTCCGTGGTCATCGAGGCAGCCACCAAGCGCGGCATCGAATCGGGACGCGCCACGGGCGCCGCCCTGCTACGCCAGGTCTCGATCAGTGCCGCCTTCGTCATCATCATGATCATCGGCTTTGCCATCCTGCTCGTCATGGGCAAGCTCGAGACAGGCTGGCTCATCCTCGGTATCGGCGCTGTCGTGGCCGTGGGCGCGATCGTCGCCGCCATGGCGCTCGCGGCGCTGCATCCACAGTTCCTGCTCAAGATCATCGCGCCCATCGAGCACGCCATCGACAAGGTACTCGCACGGTTGCACCGCCACGACATCGACACCTCGGTCAAGAAGCTCGTGGATACCTACTCGTCATCGGCCAAGGACATGGTGCACAAGGTCCCGAGCATCGTCATCGAACTGGCCTGGGCCGTCGTCGCCAATATCTGCGAGATCATCTGCTTTGCCTTCGTGGGACTTGCCTTCGGCATGGACGATTTCACGGCCGTCATCTGCATCTACGTGGTCGTCACGCTTGCGGCCATGGCCTCGCCCATCCCCCAGGGCGTGGGCGTCGTCGAAGCCGCCGCGCTCGTCGCGTTCACGATCTTCGGCATCGAGCAGGCGACCGGACTGGCCGTCATCATGGTCTACCGGCTCATCTGCTTCTGGCTTCCCTTCATCCTGGGTGCCATCCTCATGCGAAAATGAGACAACGTCCCTGAGCAACTGTCTCATTTTGCGCCACGTGGTTCGAGCCATGCCAGCCATGCCTCGGCGTCTTCCTGCGTCACATCGATGAGCGCGTAGGTGGTACCGCCCACGCCGGCTGCGGTGCGTGCCTTGATGGTCGCGGTGTGCGCCATGCGCTGCAGCGGATTGGTCTTGGTGTAACCGTACTGGATCTTCTGACGCGGAAAGGTCACGGTCGACGTCGAGAAGCCGCCGTTGGTCACCTGCATGAAGCGGCGATTGAAGGCGAAGCTCGACGAGCGAGCCCACAGGACGGCTCCGATGGCACTCACGACCACGATGATGGCGGCGAGTATGTAGCAAATCATGCACGTCGAATCGAGAAGATCGCGCGTACCGATGGAAAACGTCATGCCGAGTGCATGGATGCTCACGGCTACATCGTCAACCCACAACCCCATGGTGAGCTGGAAGACGGCCACGATGACGGCGAGCCAGAATCCGGCGCCCTGCACGATGCAGCGACGCGTGAGGGCACGACGAAGCGCAACGGGAGCGACCTTGCGCCGGTCAGTCGGGACATCCTCGAATTCGGGGACGAGCCCGGCGAGAATCTGCGGGACCTTGGAGGTTTTCACGAAAGGATGGATGACGATGCCGCGCTTGGCACGCGCGTTCTTGCCGTCATCGCCCTCTGCATTCGCGTCGACCTTGGCAAGCGACACCTCGCAGTAACCGAAGATCCTGCGGATGAACGACTGGGTGACCACGACGGCCTGGACGCGTTCGATGTCGACGCCCTGGAAGGTGTGCTGCAGCAGACCGTATTCGACCTCGATACGACTCTCGCGCCGACGTGCCCTGAACCCGCCATAGCCGATGCACGACGCGATGACGGAGAGAACCCACACGATGACGATGAAGCCGATCACCATGCTGGCAAGCGCGACCATGCCCGACTGGATAACCTGCGACCCGACCTCGGCCACCACCGCGGAAATCGCATCGTCCGCCGAATTGGGCAAGATGTCGAATATCGATCCCACGATCTGCACGAGACCGATGACGATACCCATGAGCAGGACCGCGAAGCTCGTGTTGTTAGAGAGGCCGGCCAAGACGAGCTCCTTGTTGGAAAGGCCGTACTCGTAGCTCACGCGCCCGCCGTCATAAGCCTCGCCGGCGAACACCCCGCCGAGCTCATCCCACGCCTCCTGGCCCACGTCGAGTATGTTGCGTCCCTCGCGTTCGTCTTGGGGCGGCACGGGTGCGCCTGGTCTTTGCGGCCGCGTCCCCTGCGTCTGGGGGCGGGCGGATTCCCGGTAGCTCACGCCGCGTATCGAGGCATCCTTGCGGGCGAAGAGCTCGCTCCTAAGCCATTCCGCATCGTGTTTGGTGACGTAGGGGACGACGACGGCCTTGTTGTTGGCGCCGCCGGCCGTGTCGATATAGAGCGTGCGCACGCCAGCGATGCGCTGCAGCAGCGACGCCTTCTGGTCGACCGACTGCACCTTGTTGTAGGGCACGTGCACGCGCTTCTTGGTAATGATGCCGCTGTAGAGATTGAACTCGTCAGGACCCAAGACGTAGTACAGCCGCTTGTAGGCAAGCCAGTGAACGAGAAAGACGATCGCGACGAAGACGACAAAAGCAGCGAGCGAGATACCCGCCGTCACCGCGATCACGAAACCGACCTCGGCTCCCCCGCCGTGCATCCCCTCGGAAATGGCACCGATGATGCTCGAGAGCATCGAGACGACGGCGACGACGAACACGGCGAGGACGACGCGCAGCGTCCCGAGCCAGATATAGCTGTGATGTACCTGGTGCCTGGCGGGTTCCGAAACCGCCGTGACGCCCTGGTCCCGCGAATCCATCCCGTTCATTACACGTCCTCGCGGGCCAGGCGAGCGAGCTCGGCGGCACGATCACGCAGCTCCTCCGCGCTCTGGGTGTCCAAACCGGGAATCTCGTGCGATCCGGCCGCGGTGGAAACCGTGACTGAGGCTAGCTTGAAGGCTCGCAAGATGGGGCCCTGGCGCGTGTCGGTGTTCTGCACGCGAATGAACGGGATGATGTAGCGCTTGCGCCAGATGATGCCCTTGGCGATGTCGAGGTACTCGTCGGAGAGCTCGTAGCGCCAGCGAACGTAGCGGATTGGCGGCAGGATCACGAGGAAGATGAAGAGCATGCCGACGAGCGCGGCGACAAGCGCAATGCAGACGACACCGGCCCAGCTCTCGCCAGGATCGACCGCGACGACGATGGCAAACGGGACGAAGCAGCAGACAAAACCGAGGATGATCCAAATGGCATCGTTTATGCGCCAGACGTTCTTTATTCTCGGATCCAGCTTCTGCTCCGGCAATGCGCGCATGGATTCACCTCTTCGCTCGATGACGGGATCGTTCATGAACCGAGAGTATAACAGGAGGGGACTGGGACAAGGGGGCAGATCATTTGACCTCTCGTATACTCGAGCAAAATATCATTCATACATTTCAATAACATTCTCATATTATTCCGTGAACGGATACAAATAGCCCATAAACGTGCTATCCTGACTATAGAATATATATATGGCGAGAGAAGGAGGCTCCCCATGAATAAGGAAAGAATGCACGAGCTCGTCGAGGGCATACCCATGATAGACGAGATCGACCCCGCGGACTTCAAGACCATCAAGACGGACTTCGAGTTCGAGGAGCCACCTGCCGTCTCCATCTACATGCCCGTCCAGCACACCGAGCGTGACATGCGCCGCAACAACTGGGATCGCATCGAGTTCAAGGACCTGGCAAAGGAGGCCAAGCGCCAGCTGCTCGCCAGCTGGGACGAGCGCGAGGTCAAGCCCATCCTCGAGAAGCTCGACTACATGTCCAGACGTCAGGACATGGAGCTGTGGCTCGAGGCCAAGAAGGGCCTCGCCTTCTTCCTCAACACCAAGACCTGCTACGTCTACAACATGGACATGACGCCCAAGGCCCAGGTCGTCGTCGGCGACGATTACGACTTCGCCCAGCTCAACGGTGAGATCATCGAGGATACGGCATCACGTTTCAAGCTGCTGCTCCTCAACGCGGATTTCTTCGCCATACTCGACGGCAACGACCAGGGCGTGCACTTCGAGGAGTTCCCGGAAGACGTCAAGCACTACTTCGCCGAGACCTTCCCGGAGTTCGACGGAGAGGTCACGGCGCTTGACTACTATAGCCTCGAGGACCACCTGCCGCCCTATCACGGCTGGAAGTCTCGCAATGATGTCAAGCAGGAGGAGGCGCGTAAGTTCTTCCGCTATGTCGACAAGGTCATGAACGACGAGATCGTCCGCGACGAGACCGACATCCCCGTCATCCTCGTGACCGCACCGGAGCATCTCCACGACTTCCGCGAGGTGTGCACCTTCAAGGCCCTGTATCCCAAGGCCATCGAAAAGGACCCGCGCGGTCTCACGGGCGGCGAGCTCGTCGCCGACGCACTCGAGGTGCTCGGCAGCTAGAAGCGCAAGGGACAGACGATTATGACGAAGGGCAAGGGCAAGCGCATCGCACTGTGGGTCATCGGCATCGTGGCGGGCGTGTTCGTCCTCGCCCTCGTCGTCATCAACGTCTACGTGCGCGTCGCGTACCACACGTACTACTCCGAGGCGCAGCGCGAGTTCAACATCCCCGGCATTCACGACGGGTTCGTGTGCCAGGACCTCGACTACTACGATGAGGGTTCATGCTGGCTGTTCAGCGGCTACGATGCCGGTGGCGGAGCCTCTCCCCTCTACCGTCGCGATGCGGACGGTCGCGTCGCACGCTTCTACGCCAAGCTTCCCGACGGGACGATCTACGATGACCATGGCTCGGCCATCACGACGACGGACCGCTACGCCTTTTTGGCGTGCGAGGACGGCTACCTCGTCTTCGACGCGGCTGACCTCGCCACCGTCAGCGCGGGCGGCACGGTGGACGTCATCAGCTCGGTCGACCTCGAGATAACGCCGGCGTTCATGAATGTCGAGAACGACACGCTCTACGCGGGCACCTTCCACCTCATCCCGAGCTACCCCGCCCCCGACGCGCACCACCTCATCGCTCCGAGTGGCAACGAGAACGCGGGTGTCATCTTCGCCTACCCCGCGGACGTGAACGCCCCGTACGGCTTTGCCACGCAGGCGGCCTACGTCTATTCCATCCCGGATGCAGTCCAGGGCATGGCAGTACTTCCCGATGGAAACATCATGCTCTCGAGCTCATACGGGCTCACCTCGTCGCATCTACGCGTCTACGATGCGCAGACGGCGCAGCGAGGCGACGCCTTCCTGGTCGACGGTCGCGAGGTGCCGCTGTATTTTCTTGACACAGGCGATCTCGTGTCCGACCTTGTCGCCCCGCCCATGAGCGAGGGCATCGAGACACACGACGGGCGCATCTGGATATCCGAGGAATCCGCGGGCAACAAGTACCTCTTCGGCAAGCTCTACGGCGCGGGCTCGGTCTACTCCATTCCAGTAGACTAGGCTGTCTCGCTCGCGCCCGCTTCTACTGGCACATCCGTGAACTCGTAGAAGACCGAGCGTCCCTTTCCCAGCCGCTTGGCTTCGTAGAGGGCGGCATCGGCCTGTGCGTAGAGATCCGCGAAACCGACTCCTCCTTGTGCAGGATCGTGCATGCGCACGCCGACGGACACGCTCACGGGCGCGTTTCGCTCGGGCAGCACGTCGATTTGAGCCAGACCGTGCTCGATGCGATCGAGAATGGCGCGCAAGGTGTCCTCGTCGGTCGTACCGGATATCGCGATGGCAAACTCGTCGCCACCCATGCGGCAGGCGATATCCGAGGATCGGATGACTTGGGAAAATACCCTGGCAACGTTGCGGAGCACCTTGTCGCCCATCGCATGGCCGTACGTGTCGTTTATGCCCTTGAGGTCGTCGAGGTCGATCATGAGCAACGAGAAGGGCTCCTCGCGTTCGATCATGGCGTTGACCTGCATGGTGAATGCCTGGCGTCTCATGAGGTGCGTCAATTCGTCAAGATATAGACAGTCTGACCAAAAATGGTTGTAGACATCGCGCAGGACGTAGCGCACCTGCTGAATCTCATGCACGTCCTCGAGCTTGAGGACGTGTGCCTCATAACGCACGTCCTCGCCAAGACCGCGCAGCGCGGGCAGAACGTCGGGCAGGGGATCGGCTCCACGCCAGCGCGATGGCGACAGGACGAGCAGGACGTTATCCGTGAAGGTGGCGCACATGAGCCCGCTCCCCTTGTAGGCCACCTGTTCGTTGGCCGCCTTCATCACGCGCATGACCTCGGATTCCTCGCCAAAGAACAGATAGCAGCCAAGCTCGATCTCATCCGAATCGGCGACCTTCTCCTGCAAGATCGTGCTGCAGGCGAGAAAGTTGTAGAGCCCCGTCTTGGGAGACACGTAGAGACGGGCGTCCTCCATGGTGACCATGAGCCCGATCATGACCATGACGAGCGCCGGACTCGTGACGAACACATGGGGCCACGCCATCTGCACGGCCAATGCGACGACGAGCACGACCAGCGATGCCGCGAACACCATCCCGTTGGCATGCCCGAGCGTCGCACGATGGCGAACGAGCAAGACGGCCAACGTGACGATCGTGAACATGACCATAGCATAGAGCACGTAGACCTTGGGGCCAGACGAGTGCGAGCCATGCGACGTGTCGACGTAATCGAGGGGCAAGACAAGTTCGGCGCAGACGACAAGCAGGCATATGACGCAACTCGTCATGATCAGAACGCGCTGGCTGACGCCTCCCGTCCGTTCGATGAGCATGAGGAGGTACACGAGCAGAAGCCCGCACCACGACACGAGCGTGACGAAAAAGACGAGATGGCATACCAGGTTGAGTCCCTCGGGGACGAGCGCGCGGTTATTGACCGCATATTCCATGGCCGTCGCGGCACACAGGTTCAAGACGGCGACGAAGCCCATCCATGAGAACACGCGCGAGGCCTTCGTGGGCAGACGTTGCTTGCGCAGGAAGAGCGCAAGGCAGTACAACATGATGAGAAGGCACGCCAGTGGAAGGCGAATCTGCATGCACGTCGCCATCTACCCCTCCTACGCGGCGGACCTCTCGACCTTGATGCCCGGTGCGCCAAGGTGCACGAGCATGCAAGAGTCCTCGCCGAGCATGCCGTTGACACGATTCGTAAACGCCTCGACGCGCTCGTTGGGGACGATCACCTGGATGGTGCCGCCGAATCCGCCCCCGTGTATGCGCGCCGACCCGAACGGTTTGCCCTTCCCCAGCCCCGCGAGCTCTCCGAGCGCATGTTGGCACAGGGCGAGCGTCATCATGGCGTCCTCGTGCTCGCCGGGAAAGCCGACGTTCTGCAAATGCTGGGCCGATACGACACCCGAGCGGTTGGTGAGACAGATGAAGCGCCTGGCGTCATCGTCTTCCAGAGCCTCGAAGCGTTGGCGCACGAGAGCGAACTCCTCGAAGAAGGCGAGCCCACGCAGGGCGACCAAATCGCCGCAACGTTCGCGCACGAGACTGATATCGTCGAGGTAGCGCTCCATGCCGACGTCACGCAGCTGGGCGACGCCAAAGACATCCGCAGCCGACTGCATGTCCTGGGCGACCTGCGCGAACGATTCGGTTGAATTCTCGTGGCCGCTACCGCAGCTGACGAGGACGTAGGTGTAGTCGTCACATGACGGCGGCAGGACGAGGGGGACCATGGCGGGGCTGACCCGATTTGCGAAGTCCATGTGTATGACACCGCCGTACGCGCAGGCAATCTGGTCCATGATGCCACAGGGCTTGCCGAAGAAGGCTCGCTCGGCATGCAGGGCCATCTGGGCCAGATGCAACGGCGTGAGACGTTTGCTGGCGTAATCGACATCCCCCGCCGCCGTGGCCCCATGCAAGCTGATCTTCCAGCCCCCGAGCACCGCCAACGCGGTGCCGACGCACAGCTCGAAGGCCGCAGAGCTGGAAAGCCCCGCGCCGGCCGGGATGTCCGATTGGAGTTCGAGCGTGCAACCTCGCAGCTCGACACCCTGTTGCATGAGCTGCGCCGCCATGCCGCGTACGAGCGAGATGGCCGTATGGCGTTCGCTTGCGCGCGAGGTCCAGCAATTGGGGTCGGCGAGGTTGATGACGCATTCCTCGTAGCCCCGGGATCGCACGCGTATGCAACTGCCGCGGCTAGCATGCGCATCGCAACTGATGCGACGGTCCACGGCCGCCGCGATGACGCAGCCGCCCTGATGATCCTGATGATTGCCCGCGAGCTCGGTTCTGCCGGGAACGCTGACATGGTAGTGATCGATGGTTCCAGACGCCTTGTGGTGCTCCGATGACGCGATGTCCATGGCCGGCCCTTTCTCGCGTACTTTGGTTTTTCGATTGTCCGCCTGGCAAATAATCTATATCGCGTATGATTGTACCACCAAGCGCGCCGTCTCCCCCGCTGGCGCGTCGGAAAGAATGGAGGCATGGGAACGATGTTCGATCTCAAGCGCGCGGCTGCGAGCGCTCTGCAAACGCATCCCGATGACGAGCTCACGCCTCTGCTCACGCCCTGGGGCGAATCGCTTGACGTCGATGCCGTCTTGCGGGAATATCCCCGTCCCCAGATGAGGCGCGAGTCGTACGCCAACCTCAACGGCTGGTGGGAATGCACGATACGTGCCGACCAGCACGAGGGCGACGATGAGCAGCCCGTCTACACCGGAAAGATCCTCGTTCCCTTCTCTCCCGAAGCACCGCTTTCCGGTGTGGGCCATCAGCTCAAGCCACACGAGACCATCTGGTACCGGCGCAGCGTCTCGATGCTCAAGCGGCCCGGCAAGCGCTATCTGCTCCACTTCGGGGCCGTCGACTACTCGTGCGAGTGCATCGTCAATGGCTATCCGGTCGGAAGCCATCAAGGTGGCTACACGCCGTTTACCTTTGACATCACGGATGCCCTCCTGGTCCTGGGCGATACGGAATCCGTCGCCACGATCGATGTGGCGGTACGCGATCCGAGCGAGACGGGCGGCCAGCCGCGCGGCAAGCAGAGGCTCGACCGTGGAAGCATCTGGTATACGGCGCAGAGTGGCATATGGCAGACCGTCTGGATGGAGGAGGTCAGCGATTCCCACATCGAGAAGCTTGACTTGCGCTGCGACGATGACACGCTGCATGCGCGTGTGCACGTTGCCGGGTCCATCGGCGATGCCGAGCGCACTCTCTCGGTCGACATCTTCGACGAGGGAGAGCTCATCGCGTCGGCCTCGGCAGACGTACGGGGTCCCGGCCCCCATGACATAGAGGTCACGGTGGATGAACCGCACCTCTGGAGTCCCGATGACCCGCATCTCTACGACCTCGGCATCTCGTACGGCGAGGATGCCGTCGGCAGCTACTGCGCGTTTCGCAGCTTTTCCATCGAGACGGTAAAAGGGCACGGCAACGGACTTCCCGTCTTCTGCTGCAATCACGAGCCGCTCTTCCTCAAGGGCGTTCTCGACCAGGGATATTGGCCAGACGGGCTACTTACCGCACCGAGCGACGAGGCGCTGCTCCACGACATCGAGACGGCCCGCGAGCTCGGCTTCAACATGCTGCGCAAGCATCTCAAGGTCGAGCCGGCGCGCTGGTACTATCACTGCGACCGTCTGGGCATGATCGTGTGGCAGGACATGGTCAACGGAGGGGCGGCAGAATACCCACCTCTCTACACGAGCCAGATTCCCACCGTGTCTCCGGAAATCGCCCGGCATTTCGACGACACGAAGAAGCTCGAGCGATTTGGCTCCGCCGACGCGCAGACCCGCGCCGCATGGCTCGAGGAGGCCCGCGCCACCATC
>OLOL01002449.1_pt1 | contig 13145 bp, 9 predicted proteins | sample 1673081 | NCBI WGS metagenome assembly OLOL01 (sample SAMEA3136753, study PRJEB25190) | human gut metagenome
ATCGAAGTCTCCAGCCGCAAGCGTTTCCGCATGGCGAAAGCGCAGGAACTTCAGGAGCTTGCGCGCAATTCCTTTGGCTTCGCCATGGCCGGCGACGTTTTCAGCACGATGATCCGGCTTTACGCAAAGCACCTCGATTTTTTGAAACAGCAGGTTCGAGAAATGGACCGCAAGATCGCGGAGATCATGGACACCCTGGATACGCCGATCACCACCATCACTGGCATCGGCCCGACCCTTGGCGCGTACATCCTCAGCGAGATCGGAGACATCAGCCGTTTTTCCTCTGCGGCAAAGCTTGCCGCCTATGCGGGGATCGATCCAACCATGCGGCAGTCCGGTGAATACAACGGCGTCAGAAACCGTATGTCCAAACGAGGGTCGCCGTATTTGCGGCACGCTATTTGGCTGGCAACTTCATCGGCGGTGCTCCACGATCCGGCGCTGAAGCTTTATTTCCAGAAAAAACGGGATGAAGGGAAGCCCTACATGGCGTCCGTGGGCCATGCCTGCAGAAAAATGGTCTCCATCATTTACGCCGTTATGAGAGACAACAAGGCCTACACGCCCTATATCCCAAATGAGATTTCGGCTTGACAAATTATAGCCGGTCTGTGCTAAAATCGAACGGCCTTCCCAGTCCAAAAATCCGGCTTAAAAAGTTCGACTTTTCGTCCAAAAGCGTTCCCGCAAATATCGCCAAAAAGTTACCGTCACAACGCTGTTCCCAACCGTTCCTCATCGCGTTTTCAACTTCTCGCACAAACGGCCCACGTTCGCTTTTACGGGCGAAAGCGGGTACACACTCGGCTTTCAGAGAAAGATCGCACACAAGGGCTTACACGCCGAAACAGGGGCCTTCCCTTCATTGACCACAGTGTGGCTATGTGCTGCCAGCGAAATCCCTTTTATTCCACCATGCTTTTATATACGTACATTTCCCGGTTCTCTGTGACCCCCCACTATATCAAATCCGGCAGAGTTGCCGCCACCAACGCTGTTCCCCAACCGTTCCTCATTGCGGTTTCAACTTCTCTCACAAATGGCCCACGTTTGCTTTCACAGGCGAAAGTGGGTACACACTCGCCTTTCGAAGAAAGATCGCACACAAGGGCACACACGGCGAAACACGGGGCGTTTCGGACGGGGGGTGGTATCACTACCCTCGGCGCGCTCTGCGTGTTGCCGAAACGCTGGACGCCCGCTTGTCAAAACGACTCATTTGCCGTTTTCCTGGTCTGGTTACTTCTTCGTTGATTTCAGCGGCATAAACTATGCTCCAATCCGTAATCTTGAGAATCTCAAGACTATCTTGATTTTCTCAATTGCCCAATGTGCTGGAAAAGCTCTGCACCTCACTGGACTGCAAGCTGGACGACATTGTCGAGTTTGAAACTGAACAGAAGAAGTAACTTGAAAGGAAAGGGCGTGACAACATGGCCTATAGTGCCGAACTCTATGAACACGATTTGGACAGGCAAGCCGCAGATGCTTTGAATCAATTCCCGAAGTTTGTAAAGCTTCTGGAATCGTATTCTGCCAATTACGATGAGAAGTCTGCTAAAATCGACCTTCTATCTACCGCGATCCGTCTCGGCGAAAACCAGATGCCGGAGGTATACGGTCTCTTGCCCCCGATCTGTGAGCAGCTTGGCATTGATACGCCGGAGCTTTATTATGTGAGGGACAGGCAGGCCAATGCAGCAACATTTGGCAGCGTTCACCCTTGCATCTATGTGACATCCGGGCTTGTGAATAAACTTCCGCTCAATCTGCTCCCCAGTGTTCTGGCGCACGAATGCGGCCACATTGCCTGCAAGCATTCCCTTTATCACTCTATTGCAGCGCAGTTGGTTGGTGGTATAGACCGAAGCCCGTTAGTGCGTATTCCGGCCATTGGCAAATATCTCACGCCGACATTAGTGAGGGCACTTCTATTCTGGGATCGTTGCAGTGAGTTGTCCGCAGACCGAGCTGCTGCTCTCTGTGACGGAACAGCGGACAAAACCATTGATGTATTGCTCCGGCTCAACGGCTATGGCAAGAATGTGGATCGGAAAGAATTTCTGAAACAGGCGCTTGACTTAAAATCCTTTGTCAACGATTCAAAATCCAACAAGCTGATGGAGCTGATGCTGGTGCAGGACGAAACCCATCCGCGATTGGCCACCCGTGCCTATGAGTGCTATGAATGGTCGCAATCAGCGCAGTACGCAGGAATTATTGACGGTACATTCACTCTGCCAGACAAGGCAAAAGAGATCAATCAGGAGTTGGCAGAGGATGTTGTATCTGCCGAGGCGAAAGTCGAAGCGCCAAGCATTGATCGCCTGAACACGGAGCTGGCCCGTGTCAATCAGGAGTTGGAACATTATACCAATCACGCCGACAAGGCAGATTATGCCCTCGCAGTTACAAGCGGCGTTCTTGCGGGTTTAGTGGACAGCTTGTTTGTCGGAGAATTCTCGCTTGAGTATGCGAATCAGTGGGGAAATCAGCAGGCTGAAAAGCTGGTTCTAAAGGTTGCAAAATATCAAGGCTACGGTGGAACCGATCTTGGACAGGCGATAAAGCATCTGGAGGATCAGTTCCCCATTGCCGCAGACAAGGCAACTGCTGCCTTTGGCGGAGGTCTGCAACACCATCTCCGTGACTTCTCGCACCACCCGACCCCGGTGGGACTGGTTTGTTCCATTTTGACGCAATTTACGGGCAGTGTTTACGGTACCGATGTTGCGGGAGCGTTTCAGTGCGTTCCGCTTAACAAAGATGGCCTGAATCTCGTGGGAAAGAGTTTTCCCGAAAAGATTATGTTTGGCGCTGTAAACTGGTTCTTTCATATGGTCATTCGTTAATTCTGACATCTGACATGCAATATTCGACGATCAATGGTTGCGTTTACGTGTTAAACGTGATAACTTATATATTAAGGAAGTTGAAACGATTCCAATTCCCGTATTTCACCGGAAATCAGGTCTTTAGCTACATTCTGGGAAGGATGGGCAGGAAAATGACCGCTGCTTTTTTCTGCTTTCAGCAGTAAGCGCGGATTGGAGGGAAGTCGGATGACGGATAAGGAATTGAGACGGTTAAGCCGGAGCGAGCTGCTGGAAATGCTGATTGCGCAGACGGAAGAAAACCGTCAATTGAAAATCAGGCTGGAGCGTGCGGAGGCGCAGCTCCGGGATCGCAGAATAGCGGTTGAAAAAGCCGGTTCCCTTGCGGAGGCGGCGCTGCAGCTGAACCGTGTATTTGAGGCCGCGGACAAAGCCGCGCAGCAATATCTGGAAAACGTGCGTCTTATGTCGGAAACGGGAAGTGGAGAGTTATGAAGTCGAAATCGTGGAAATCTCCCGAGCCCCCGACTCTGGAACAGCTGGAGGCGGAGCTTGGCAGAGAAAAATACAAACGGCGGTATAAACGCGTTCTTCGCAGCACCGTCTATACGCTTGTGGTTGTTGCGGCTGTAGCCGTGCTGGTTGCTACCATTTGGATGCCCGTGCTGCAGATCTATGGGTCTTCCATGACGCCCACGCTGAATGAGGGGGATATTGTCCTCTCCGTCAAGGGCTCGGGCTTTGAACCCGGCGACCTGGTGGCGTTCTACCTGGGAAACAAGATTCTGGTGAAGCGCTGTATTGCCGGCCCCGGCCAATGGGTGGATATCGACGAAAACGGAAATGTATCCGTGGACGGAAGGCTGCTGGAGGAACCGTACCTGACGGAAAAAGCGCTTGGAGAATGTGACATTACGCTGCCTTATCAGGTGCCGGATAACCGTTACTTCTGTGTGGGCGATCACCGTTCCACCTCGGTGGATTCCCGCAGTACCGCGGTCGGCTGCATTTCCGATGAGCAAATCGTCGGAAGGATCGTATTCCGGGTCTGGCCTCTGCCGGACTTCGGCACGTTGAGATAGGAAGGATGGTGAAGGAATATGAGGCAGGATGTTCTGCGGAATGCGGAAAAATACACGAAGGTGCATAAAAGGCAGCGCCTCCGGCATCGGGTAGTGACCGTGCTTGCCGGTGTGGTGGTATTCTGTACCACCTATGCGCTGATTCTGCCGGCTATCACACTGGAAAAGCAATGTGACATCCCGGAGCACACCCACACGGACGCCTGCTATGCGCAGGTGACGTCGGTTGAGAAAAGGGTTCCCGTGTGCAGCGCGAAGACGCTGGAAATTCATCGGCACACGGCGGACTGCTATGATGCCAACGGAAATCCGACGTGCGGGTATGCCGATTTTGTGGTTCACAGCCATGATTCCCGCTGCTATGACGAAACCGGGAATCTCTGGTGTCCGCTTTCCGAGATTGAGGCACACCGGCACACTGCCGACTGCTATGCCCTGCCGGAAGGACATACCCACGCGGAGGGCTGCTATACGTCGGTGCGGGGCAATCTGGCCTGCGGGCAGCATATCCATACCGATGCCTGCTATGAATGGGAGCAGGTTCTGAGCTGCGACCTGCCCACGAATTCGGCGGAAGACGCTCAGCCGGTGCTGGTCTGCACGAAACCGGAGATCGTCCTCCACCGTCACACGCCCGACTGCTTTGACGCTGACGGCAATCTGATATGCGGACAGACCCAGATTCTGGAGCATCGGCACCCCGACGCCTGCTTTGAGGCGGTGGCGGAGCCGGTGGACACCGGGAAGCTGACCTGCACCGATACGGCGCACGTGCATACCGCCCGGTGCTACGGCACCTGGGAGTTGGTCTGCGGACAGGAAGAACACACCCACAGCGAGGCTTGCACCGCCGTTGAGTCGGAAGAACCGGTATTCTGCGGCAAGGACGCCCATACCCACGGGGAAGCCTGTCGGGATGAAAACGGGGAGCTGGTCTGCGGGACGGAGAAGCACACCCACAGTCTTGCCTGTTACGCGGACCCCGGCGCGGACGTGGAGACGGCGGAGCTATGGGAGCAGACCTTCGCGGGGGTGACGCTGACCGGGAATTGGCGGCAGGATACCCTTGCCATCGCCGAAACCCAGCTGGGCTATGCCGAGAGTACGAAAAACTACGTTGTCGCGGAGGACGGCGAAACGGTTAAGGGCTACACCCGCTATGGCGCGTGGTGCGGGGAGCCTTACGGCGACTGGAACGTCATGTTCCTGACCTTCTGCCTGCATTACGCCGGGGTGGAGGGCGTCCCGCCGGACAGAGACTGCGGCGGCTGGGTCACGTCCTGGGCGGACGCCTTTGAACCGGCACAGTCCCACACCCCGGCGGTTGGAGATCTGGTGCTCTTTGACCGGGACGGGGACGGCACGGCCGACCGGGCGGGTCTGGTGGCGCAGATCACGGATTCCGGCTTCGCCGCCATGGAAGGCGACGCGGAGGACGCGGTGCGTCTGCTGACCTATGGGGCGGACGACCCCGGGATTCTGGGCTATATCAACCTGCCGGAGGGAGCGAAGGAATTCACCCTGACGGCGCAGACCGAAAACGGCATCACCGTGACCATCACCGGCGAGAGTGCCTCCCTGCCCTATCCGGCAAGGGAAATCACGGTAACGGTGACCGAGGTGACGGACGGGGAGCGTCGGACGATTCGCGATCAGATTTTGGGAGAAGAACAGGCCGAGCCGGAGCGGAGCTACCTGCTGGACATCACCCTGTGGCACGGAGAGGAAGAGATCGAGCCAACCGGCTCCGTGACCGTGACCTTCAGCGGCATTGACACGGAGGGGCTTTACCCCAAGGTCTACCACATTGATACGAATGCCCAGACCGCCACGGACATGGAAGCGAAAACCGGAGAGAACGGCGACGTGACGGTAGACACGAATCACTTCTCTTTGTATTTAGTACAGGCTCAATCCTTCCAACCTCTGTCCGGCTATGTCGGGGACGCGTTCATCAACGGCGGCGAATTTAAGCTGACCGACGATGCCTGGACGGCGGATGGGGCTAATAGCCCGATTTTGAGCATTACGCAGAACACTACCATCGATTTGAACGGGCATACCCTGACGATCAGCAAGGCCGGTCAGTACTTTGATGTGCACGACGGTGCGAAGCTTACCATTATGGACTCGCAAGCCCCTGAGGAGACCGTGTCCGATGCCAGCGGAGATGTTTACGGTCATGTGGCGACCCTGAATGAGAATACCCTGACGTATTACATCACAGAATCCACGGCCAATGGTACCGGCACCACGGAAACACTGGTAAAGCATACCGTCCCCCTCACCGGCGCAGGAAAGATTCTGTGTGGGGATGCTTCTGCACAGGCGATTCTGGTCAAGGGTGCATTGGAACTACGGAGCGGTGTACTCCAAAACACCGGCGGCCAACATATAGTCATCGTGGACCGCGGAACGCTGGACGTAAATGGCGGCTATATTGTGGGCGGCGGCAGAGACGGCACGCCCGGCGGCGGTATTTACGTTGACAACGGAACGGTGAATATCCAGGACGGTGTTGTTGCGGCCAACCGTGGCAGTTCCGGCGGCGGTATCTTCGTCAGCAGCGGTGGTACGCTGAACATCTCCGGCGGTGCGGTGACGGGCAACTGGGTCAACAATGGAAATACGGACAACGGCGGCGGTATCTTCGTCAAAAGCGGTGGTACGCTGAATCTGTCCGGTGGCTATGTGACCAACAACTACAAATATTGCGAATGTAGCGGCTGCCAGAGTGATAAGAACAATGAACACGGCGGTGGCGGTATTGCCCTGGCGAACGGTTCTACCATGGACATGTCCGGCGGCTATGTTACCGGCAACTATTCCAGTCTGGCAGGGGGCGGCATTTATGCGGGCTTCTATGCAGGCGAAGGTGGAGTCCGTTTTACAATGAGCGGCGGCACCATTGCCAGCAACTGCGCCCAATATGGCGAGGGCGGCGGCCTTCGTATCGGCGGCGGTACCAACGGCGTGATTCGAGCAACCGATCAACAAGTATATATTACCAATAACAAAACGCTTACCACAGATGACTGGGGCGGCGGTATTTTCGTGCAGCAAAATGGCCTTTTGACGGTCGCCGATGCGTTGATCACGGATAACACTGCGGGCGGCTTTGGCGGCGGTGTGGGCGCCTGTCCTACGGGTGAGACCCTGATCGTCAATAAGGACGGTCCGGCCATTTACGGGAACACGGCTTCCGGCACAGAAATGTCTGACGGTGGTAACGGCAAAAATTATGATACCACTGTGGCGAAAGCAAGCACGGTCTTTAAGAAAAACGGCTACACAGATTACTTCTGTGTCCGTGAAAAAGGTAAAGACAACTATATTTCTCTTGTCACCGGCCTGATGGCTGGCGGCGGGGCGGCAAAATGGAAAGGAAGCTGTGACGAACAGCCTGTTACCATCGGCAAGACCGGCTATGCAGCTGCAAAGTATCTGTTCGGATTGATTGCGAACCCGGATGATGCCGCTATTAGTAGCGCAGTCACTGCCGCAAAGGTCATAATCACCGGCAACAGTTCCGGTGTTCATGGCGGCGGTATTATGACCAACGGCGGCCTGATTCTGGGTGACCCGGATGGAAAGGTTGTAACGGCCACACCGGAACTGGACATTACCGGTACCAAGACTCTGCTCAAGGACGGCGTAGCGCAGGATAGCGGGCGGGACTTTACATTCCAGCTGACGGATGATACTGGAAAGGTTCTCGGAACGGCAACATCCGATGCTGCTACCGGACAATTTACGATTTCGCCCGACGTTCAGTATTCCCAGACCGGAACCCATATCTACACGCTCAGCGAGGTCAAGGGCGATCGAGCCGGTATCACCTATGATACGAATGTACATACGATTCAGGTGACAATTGCGGAGAAAACCGTTTCCCTTTTGGGTGTGGACTTCAAAAGCTACTATGTGTCCTCCGTCAAGTTTAACGATGAGGAAAGCGGCGGTTCCTCCGGCTCTGGCTCCGGAACGGGTTCCCAGACGGGGACGTTCAGGGTACGCTATCAGAACACAGAGAACTGGGACAACGTGAACGTGTACGTATGGGATGGTAACAATAAACCGGCAGGCGAGTGGCCGGGAAAACCCATGACAAAGGATACGGATGGCACGTACTATTACGACCTGACCGTTACCGGAACGGGTACTTACAATTATATTTTCAACAATGGTTCTGGTACGCAAACAGGCGATATTCTCAATGTCCCCTATGCACCGGGAAAAGAAGCGGTGTTCAATGCTGATGGTGATGTAACATCAAACACCGCCGCCCCCGGCTCTTCGGGGTCGGGCGATGCGGTTGGGCAGGGGAGCAATTCGGACGGGTCTTACACCCTGACCATCCCGGGAGCCGCCTTTACCAACACCATGACGACCCAGCTGAATCTGCAAATCACGAAGACGGACAGCGTGGACGCTTCGAAGCTGCTGGGAGGCGCAAAGTTCACCCTGAAAGAACCGGGGGCAGAGAACTTTATGGAGGGCACCACCGGTAATGACGGCATTGCGACCTTTACCGGCATCCGGCGCAATACCACCTACGATCTGTATGAGACAAAGGCGCCGTCAAATTACATGACGGCAGGACCCTGGATTCTGGAGGTCAGGAGCGAAGACGCGATGCTTTACCCGGCCACGGAGAGACCGGACGGAACGCTGGAAAAATCCGAGGAAACCGGAACGCCCCTGACCGTCACCGGCACCGACCCGAAGGTGCTGTCGGTGACCGTCCGCGACATTTCCTGGGGCTACGAGCTTCCCGACACCGGCGGAGCCGGAACAACCTCTTATACCGCAGGGGGTCTGGTGCTGATCTTCGGCGCGGCGACCCTGTTGTATAGCCATTGTAGGCGTCGAAAGGAGGATGAGGCATCTTCCTGATACGCGGAAAGCCACCATTCCAATTCAAAATTGTGATGAAAGAAGGAGCACGAAAAATGAAACACGCAAGGAAACTCGCCAGTCTCCTGCTGGCACTGGTCATGGTCTTCGCCCTGGCCACCACAGCCTTTGCCACTGGAACAGTAACCACCCCCACCACCGGCACCATTACCGTGGATAATCCTCAAAACGGAACGACCTATACCGCCTACAAGATTTTTGATGTGGTCTATGACACAAAGGGGCACTATTCTTACACCATTGACAGCACCAGCGAATGGTTCAACACTGTAGACACCTATTCCAAACAAACGAATAGCGGCCTGACCCTGGCCCAAGTTGGCGTCACGACTTATGTCGTTACTACCGGCAACGGCTTCAGCGCGCCCGACTTTGCTGTGGCTTTGAAGGGGAATGTTACTGGCAAGACCGGAGAGGCACTGACCGGAGACGCTAACGCAGTCTCTGTTTCCAACCTCGCCCTGGGCTACTACTTCGTCTCCAGCGGCACCGGCGCTCTGTGCAACCTGACCACCACCAACCCGACTGTCACCATCCACGATAAGAACGACATGCCTTTTGAGAAGACCGATAATAAGGTTAGCGCCGATGTGGGCGAGACGGTCAACTACACCATTACCGGCAAGGTACCCGATACCACGGGATTTGAAACCTATACTTACGAAATCGCCGATACCATGAGCGAGGGATTGACCTTTAACCGGAACAGCCTTGCGGTAAAGGTTGGAAGTGCTGATGTGACCGCTGACACCGACAAGTGCACGATCATCTATGATGCTACAACCACTCCTAATACGTTTAAGTTATCCATCAATGTCAAGAACTTCAATATCGGCGATGACATCGTAGTTACTTATGACGCTACCATCAACGAGAAAGCAGTAGAGAAAATCTCCTATAACGAAGCAACGCTGACCTACAGCAACGATCCTACCGATTCGGCCAAGACGACCACCACGCCCGCGCAGAAGCAAGAGGTCTACACCTCCAAGATCGTCATCGACAAGTACGAGACTGGCAAACCAGGGACCAAGCTGCCTGGCGCAGAGTTTGTCCTGTTCAGGAATGATGATGTCCAGTATGCTGCTGTCCAGAATGATATCCAGTATTACAGGTGGGACGAAGCCACCAAGACTGTCTCCTGGGTTGACGACATTGATGCTGCCACTAAAGTAACAACCGACAACAAGGGCGAAGCCTTCTTTGAGGGTCTTGCCGACGGCACCTACTATCTGGTAGAAACCAAGGCCCCCGCCGGCTACAATCCGCTGACTGCGCCTGTTCCAGTTACGGTAGCGGGCAGTAGCACGGATATCACGAAGCTTTCTGTTACCGCTAAGGTCGAGAACCAGGCCGGTACGCTCCTGCCCTCCACCGGCGGCGTGGGCACCACCGTCTTCTATGTACTGGGCGCTGTCCTGGTGCTGGGCGCGGTCGTCCTGCTGGTCACCAAGAAGCGCATGAGCCGGAACGAGGGCTAAGCCGGGTGCGCTGCCGCTGATCCATTTCTTCTATTCCCTCAAAACCCGTGCCGGGGAGCGCCCCTCCCCGGCACGCAGCCACAAGGAGACCCCTGTATGCGAAAACATCTGTCAACCATTGTTTTACTTTTCATATTGCTTATAGGGCTGTCCCTGTTGCTGTACCCCACCGTCAGTGACTACTGGAACTCCTTCCACCAGACCAAGGCCATTACCACCTACGCCGAAAACGTGGCCGCTCTCGACAACGCCAGCTATGACGCCATCTGGGATGCCGCCCGGCAGTATAACCGGAACCTGCTCAACCGCAGCAACAGCTTCCGCCTCTCCGAGGAGCAGAAGGCCGAATACGAAAGCCTGCTGGACATATCCGGTCAGGGGGTCATGGGCTATATCGAGATTCCCAAAATTGACGTGAGCCTGCCCATCTACCACGGCACGGAGGATCCCGTCCTACAGGTGGCCGTCGGCCATCTGGAATGGACCAGCCTGCCGGTAGGCGGGGAGAGCACGCACTGCGTCCTCTCCGGTCACCGGGGTCTGCCCAGCGCCAAGCTGTTCACCAACCTGGACAAGCTCCGGGAGGGGGATACCTTCCTTCTGCGGGTGCTGGATGAGATCCTGACCTATGAGGTGGATCAAATCCTCATCGTGGAGCCGCAGGATACCGCCGCACTGGAAATTGTAGAAGGCCAGGACTACTGCACCCTGGTGACCTGCACCCCCTACGGCATCAATACCCACCGGCTGCTGGTTCGCGGACACCGCATCGACAACATCGAGGAAGTCAAAACCGTGCGGGTCACCGCCGACGCCGTCCAGTTAGAGCCCATGCTGGTGGCGCCCGTCGTGGCGATCCCCATGCTGCTGATTCTGTTGATCCTTCTGCTGCTGCCCAGGCGCAGAAAGAAATAGGAGGTTTTTTCATGAGAAAGCATGTTATTTCCGGCCTGCTGGCCCTGCTTTTCCTGCTTGCTCTGCCCCTGCCCGCCGCCGCCCAACCGGTTCCGGATGAGAGCCGGAACGGCCATTGCAGCATCACCGTCTCCATGACCTACAAGGGAAAAGCCGTCCGCGGCGGCACGCTTGCCCTGTACAAGGTGGGCGACGTGACGGGGGACGGCGGCAACTACAGCTTCGTCCCCGTGAAAGAAATTCAGGCGGACATTCCCGAATTCGGCGACATCGAGTCCCCGGATCTGGCAGGAAAGCTATGTAAGCTGGAAAGCAAACTGACCCCGGTGACAGACCTCCCCAAAAAGGTGGGGGAAGACGGCAACGCGACCTTTTCCGACCTGACCTTCGGCCTGTATCTGGTGGTGCAGAAAACCGCCGCTTCCGGCTACGGGAAAACCGCTCCCTTCCTGGTGAGCGTGCCTTACCTCTATGCTGATGAATACCAATACGACGTGACCAGCCAGCCCAAGACCGATCTGGAACGGGAGGTGCCCACCAAGCCTACCAGCCCTACAACGAAACCCACCACCTCCTCCGGCGGCGGGGAGAAGCTTCCCCAGACCGGGCAGCTGTGGTGGCCGGTGCCGGTGTTGGCCTGTGCGGGGCTTGGCTGCATCGCTGTGGGTCTGTTCCGCCGCTGGGAGGCCAGAGATGAAGGCTAACCGGGGAACCGTCTGGATCAATGCGGGGCTGCTGCTGATTGCGGCGGCCCTGTTCCTTACGGCTTACAATGAACGGGAGTCCCACGAAGCCCGGGACTCCGCCCGGCAAGTCATTGCCCAGCTGTGCGACGCGCTCCCCACGGAAGCGGGCGATGACGAAGCCGAACCCACGACCCTTCCGGAATCCCTGCCGGATGTCCGGCGGGAGATGCCGGTGAAGACCATCAACGGCCGGGACTACATCGGCGTGCTGAGCATTCCGTCGCTGGAGCTGGAGCTGCCGGTGATCAGCCAGTGGGACTATCCCGCATTGAAGGTTGCCCCCTGCCGGTATTCAGGCTCGCTGTATCAGGACAACCTGATCATCTGCGCCCACAACTATGCGTCCCATTTCGGAAAGCTGAAGGAGCTCCAACCCGGGGACATCGTCCTGTTTACAGATATGGATGAGCATGTGGTGACCTTCCAGATGGTGGAGCGGGAGACGCTGAACCCCATGGACGCGGAGGGGATGGAAGCAGGGGACTGGGATCTGACGCTGTTTACCTGCACCATCGGCGGACAGACCCGTGTGACGATCCGGCTTGAACGGGTGGAAGTATTCCGGAATCCCGAAACGGAAGAACCCGCCAAATCCGAAAAATAAACGCACAATCCGGCAAAGGCTTTTGGCGAGAAATGCAAGGGATGTAGGAACCGTGAAAAGGGTGTTTGCATGGCTGACCGTCTGCCTGCTGGCCTTAGTGCTGGCAGGGTGCGGCACGGCCTCTCCGGCGGAGACCGTGCCCACGGAGGCCGACAAAACGGACGACAACTACCGGGTGTTCTATGAGATTTTTGTCGGCTCCTTTGCCGACTCCGACGGGGATGGAACGGGAGACCTGAACGGGATTCTCCGGCACCTGGACTATCTGAACGACGGGAATCTCCTGTCGGATACAAGTCTCGGGGTATTGGGGCGCTGGACGCACTATGTGAAGTCGCTGCACGGCGACAACAAGCTGATGAAGGAGCTGCTCTGCGACTACCCGGATAGGTATACGCACTTCCAGTTCTCGATTTTGCAGCTTCTGCCAAAGGCCGTGACGCCCGATGAAGTGATCCAAACGGAGACCCTTTGGAAGAAAAAGCTGCTGACCTATGAGCCTCTCGGTATGAATGCGAACTGACTGTTCGAATTCTCCTGCCATACATCTGTCTTTGACCCAC
>OLOL01002450.1_pt1 | contig 13141 bp, 10 predicted proteins | sample 1673081 | NCBI WGS metagenome assembly OLOL01 (sample SAMEA3136753, study PRJEB25190) | human gut metagenome
GCCAAAACCCTTTTTGATATCTTTTTTTCCGACTTCAAAAATTGGGCGCAAAAAAACCCGGAAGCCGTTGAAACTTCTGGGTTTTTCGCGTAGATATCTTTTTTGGTTCTACTAGATGGTGGACAGTACAGGACTCGAACCTGTGACCCCATGCACGTCAAGCATGTGCTCATACCAGCTGAGCTAACTGTCCATCAGCGGGGTTATTATACTCAATCCCGCTGCGTTTGTCAAGCATTATTTTTCAGGTACCACGCGATCAGCAGATCGGCGGCTTCGCCGTAGCTCTGGACGCCGGATTCCTCAGAGAAGGCCTTCAGATAGGTGTCGTTGACCTTCTGCGCTGCGTCCTGCACCTTGCCCTCATACTGCTCGTAGTGTGCGTTTGCCGCGCGGATGTCGGCGAGGACACCGTCTGACAGGGTGCTCCAGATCTGGCTGGCGGCGGTCTTGTCAATCTTCGACAGGGCGTTGTGGCAGTAGATATATGCGCCGAACGCGCCGGAGTAGCGAAAATCGTCGTCTTCCGAGGCCATGCAGGCCAGATAGGCGCAGAAGTTCGCGTCGTCCTCGGCTGTGACGGCCTGCCGGTGGGCAAGCTCGTGGCACATGGTAAAGGGGATCCACACGGTATACGTATCCGGGTTGACGCAGGCCTCCGCCGTGAAGCAGATAAAGATGCCCGTCGTGCCGGTCTGGCTGAACAGCCGCCACGAAGCCAACGGCTTTACTGGCCCGAGTCCGTCCGTGAACGGATCATACTGCTGCGCAAGCGCCGCGTAGCCGCCGGGGGCCTGCTTTGCAAGCTCGGAAAACGCCGGATAGACGGTCAGATTTTCTGCGTCACGCTCGACCTTTTCGGCGTATTCGTTTGCCTGCGCGGCATAATAGGCCGTTGCGGCGATCAGCTCCTGCTTGGAATATTCGCGCACGTCAAGGCCAAGCGTCTGATCGACCGACGGGCCGAAGTGCCCGAGGCCCCAGATGGCAACGAACAGGAACACGCCCGTGCTGAGCCCCAGCAGAACGCCGGACAGCCAGCAAAGCAGGCTCCGGCGTCCCGTGAACACGCGGATGAGCGTATAGAAAAACCACAGCGCCAGCAGGACTGCCAGCACCTCCCACAGCGCGATGGGTATCGGCCCGGACACGAAGGAAATGGCCGACAGGATGCTTCTGGAGAGGGCGGGGTAGAACGAAAAGACCACACTGGGCGCGGCCTTTGCAAACGCGATCATCAGGCCCGTCAGGACCAGAAGGATCGCCGATAGGATCACTCTTCCGATTGCTTTCAAGATGGATATGTCCTTTCCGAATTGCTTCCTGCATTATACCACATTTTCGGGAAAAACAAAACTGGTCTTTCAAATTTTTGCCGCGCGGTTGACTTTGCGGGCTTTTTCATTATAATAATAGGATAAACTTGATCATATACGTCAGGAGGACGAGAAGTATGATGAAAAACAGCGAAAAGTCCATGGACAAGATCATTGCCCTTTGCAAAAACCGCGGCTTTGTCTTTGCAGGCTCCGAAATTTACGGCGGCCTGGCCAACAGCTGGGACTACGGCCCTCTCGGCGTTGAGTTCAAGAACAACGTCAAAAAGGCGTGGCTCAAGAAATTCGTGCAGGAAAGCCCGTACAACGTCGGTCTCGATGCGGCCATTATCATGAATCCGCAGACGTGGATCACGACCGGCCATGTGTCCAGCTTCTCCGACCCGCTGCTCGACTGCAAGGCGTGCAAGGCCCGCCACCGCGCTGACAAGCTCATCGGCGAAGAGCATCATGAGGTCAACGTCGACGCGATGAGCTTCGACGAGATGGACAAGTTCATTGCCGAGCATGAGGATATTGTCTGCCCCGTCTGCGGCAAGCACGACTTTACCCCCATCCGCAAGTTTAACCTGATGTTCAAGACCGCCATCGGCGTCACCGAGGATTCCTCCTCGACCTGCTATCTGCGGCCGGAGACGGCGCAGGGCATCTTCGTGAACTTCGCGAACATCCAGCGCACCACCCGCCGCAAGCTGCCCTTCGGCGTGTGCCAGGTCGGCAAGGCGTTCCGCAACGAGATCACCCCGGGCAACTTTACCTTCCGTACCCGCGAGTTTGAGCAGATGGAATGCGAATTCTTCTGCAAGCCCGGCACGGACCTCGAATGGTTCGCATACTGGAAGGACTACTGCGTGAACTGGCTCAAGAGCCTCGGCATCCGCGAGGAGAACCTGCGCCTGCGCGACCATGAGCCGGCGGAGCTGGCCTTCTATTCCAGAGCCACGACCGATATTGAGTATGCGTTCCCGTTCACCGACTGGGGCGAGCTCTGGGGCATTGCCGACCGCACCGATTATGACCTCAAGCGCCATCAGGAGGCTTCCGGCAAGGATCTGACCTATTTCGATCAGGAAGCGAACGAGCACTATATCCCCTACGTCATCGAGCCGTCGCTCGGCTGCGACCGCGTGGCGCTGGCGTTCCTGTGCGAAGCGTATGACGAGGAGGTCATCGACGAGGCGAAGAACGATGTGCGCGTGGTTCTGCACCTGCATCCGGCGCTGGCTCCGTACAAGGCTGCAATCCTGCCGCTGAGCAAGAAGCTGGCCGAGCCTGCCCGCAAGATCTATCAGGACCTGTGCGGCGACTTCATGCTGGACTACGACGACACCGGCTCCATCGGCAAGCGCTATCGCCGCGAGGACGAGATCGGCACGCCGTACTGCATCACGGTCGATTTTGCGACCGTCGGCGACGACAAGACCCCGGCGGACAATGCTGTTACCATTCGCGAACGCGATTCCATGGAGCAGGTTCGCGTTCCCATCAGCGAACTGAAGAACTGGCTGGCCGAGCATACGAAATTCTAAAAATAAAAAGGGGGCCGCACGGCCCCTTTTCCATATCCGCGCACAGGAGGAACGACACATGAAAGCCATTATCACCGTCGTCGGCCCCGACCGGGTCGGCATCATCGCCGAGGTCTGCACGCTGCTGGCAGAACTCCACATCAGCGTCGTGGAGATCAGCCAGACCATCATGCAGCGCACGTTTACCATGATTATGCTCGTCGAATGGACGGCAGGCGCGCCGGAGTTTGACACGGTACAGGCCCGCGTCACAGAAAAGGGCGAACAGATGGGCCTGTCCATCCGCATCCAGCGGCAGGATATTTTCACTGCCATGCACACCATCTGACGGAGGGGACAGATCATGCTGAACCATTCCGATATCATGTCCACGGTCGATATGATCGACCATCAGCATCTGGACATCCGCACCATCACCATGGGTATTTCGCTTCTGGACTGCGCCGACCCGAATCCGGAGGCCTGCGCCCGGAAAGTTCACGACAAGATCTGCCGGCAGGCCGAGCATCTGGTCGCGACAGGCTGCCAGATCGAACGGGAGCTTGGCATTCCCATCGTCAACAAGCGCATTTCCGTCACGCCCATCGCGCTGGTCGCAAGCGCGTGCGAGACGGAGGATTTTGTTCCGTTTGCCAAGGCGATGGACAGCGCCGCAAAGACCTGCGGCGTGGATTTCATCGGCGGCTTTTCCGCGCTCGTGCAGAAGGGCATGGCCTCCGGCGACCGGCGGCTGATCGCCGCCATCCCGCAGGCGCTGGCCGAGACGGAGCTGGTCTGCTCCAGCGTCAACGTCGCCTCGACAAAGGCGGGCATCAACATGGACGCTGTGCGCCTTATGGGGCAGGCGATCAAAAAGACGGCCGAGCTGACAAAGGAACGCGATGGACTTGGCTGCGCGAAGCTCGTCGTGTTCTGCAACGCGGTCGAGGATAACCCGTTCATGGCGGGTGCGTTCCACGGCGTGGGCGAGGCCGACGCGGTCGTGAGCGTCGGCGTATCCGGGCCGGGCGTGGTGTACCACGCGCTGCAGAGCGTCAAGGGCCGGCCCTTTGACGAGGTGGCCGAGTGCATCAAGAAAACGGCCTTCCGCATCACGCGCATGGGCCAGCTGGTGGCGCGGGAAGCGTCCCGGCGGCTGGGCGTGTCGTTCGGCGTGGTCGACCTGTCCCTCGCCCCGACACCCGCCGTGGGCGACAGCGTGGCGCGCATTCTGGAGGAAATGGGCCTTGAAACCTGCGGGACGCATGGAACGACGGCGGCACTGGCGCTTCTCAATGACGCGGTCAAGAAGGGCGGGCTGATGGCGTCCAGCTCTGTCGGCGGACTGTCCGGCGCGTTTATCCCGGTGTCCGAGGACGAGGGCATGATCGCCGCGGCGCGCAGCGGCGTTCTGACGCTCGACAAGCTCGAGGCCATGACGTGCGTGTGCTCGGTGGGGCTCGATATGATCGCCGTGCCCGGCGACACGAGCGCGGAGACGATCTCCGCCATTATTGCCGACGAAGCCGCCGTCGGCATGGTCAATTCCAAGACGACCGCCGTGCGCCTCATCCCGGCTCCGGGCAAGACGGTCGGCGATGAAGTCTCCTTCGGCGGCCTGCTCGGCGCAGCGCCTATCATGCCGGTGCATCCGGAGTCCTCTGCGGACTTTATCGCCCGCGGCGGCAGGATCCCGGCCCCGATGCAGAGCCTGAAAAACTGAGCGGAGGCGGCTGTTTTGCGGAAGGCGCTCTGTTTTGTGAGTAGGGGCCGATGCCCACTTCGACGCTAAGAGCTGCGCTATGCGCGGTTGCGCCTCGAAACTAGCCTGCGGGTATTGCATCGGCCCGGCAGAATGTGCCGTTTTTACGGTAATCTTCGGCGAATTCGTAACTTCCCAATGGGTCGATGTGGGCATCGACCCCTACAGGGGCAGCACTTAATAAATCCCCGCTTGCTTCACTGGGGTTTCAGCGAAGCAAGCGGGGATTCGTGTCGTTTTCAGCCCTTCAGCGTCTGCTTTGCGTGCAGGAGCGCCTGACAGAGCGCGTCAACGTCGGCTTCCGTGTTGTCGCGGGAGAACGAGACGCGAATGGAGCCGTCGATGACGGCGGGGGACAGGTGCATGGCCTCAAGCACGTGGCTGCGGTGGCCCTTGGAGCAGGCGGAGCCTGCTGAGACATAGATGCCGTCTGACTGCAGACAGTTGATAATGCCCTGTGAACGGAGGCCCGGCAGGGACAGATTGACGATGTGCGGCGCGGTCTGGCTGCCGATGAGGACAAGTCCGTCAATTTGAGCCAGCTTTTCCCGGGCCAGATCGCGCAGCTGCGCCATGCGCGCGATGTCTGCTTTCGCATCCGTATCGGCACAGGCTGCGCCGAAGCCGCAGATGCCGGGCATATTTTCCGTGCCGGAGCGGTAGTTGCTCTCCTGCCCGCCGCCATTCAGGAAAGCGGGGAGGGGCAGGCCGGGACGGATATAAAGCGCGCCCGTGCCCTTGGCGGCATGGATCTTGTGCGCGGAGACGGAGATCATGTCCGCGCCGAGCGCTTTGGCGCGGAATGGAACCTTCAAAAAGCCCTGCACGGCGTCGGTATGGAACAGCGCCAGCGGCGCGGCGCGGCGCACGGTCTTTACCATGTCGGCAATCGGCATGACCGCGCCTGTCTCGTTGTTGACCATCATGACGGAGACGAGAATGGTATCGGGGCGGAGGGCCTTTTTCAGTTCCTCGACTGTAATATTGCCGTCGTGGTCAGGCTGCAAATATGTGACCTCGAAGCCCTTCGCTTCCAGCTTCTGCATGGGGTGCAGGACAGCGTGGTGCTCCACGGCGGTCGTGATGATGTGGCGGCCGCGCTTGCCGAGACGCTCGGCGGCGGAAAGAATGGCCCAGTTGTCGGCCTCCGTGCCGCCGGAGGTGAAAAACACCCGGTCGGGCTCTGCGCCGAGGGCGGCGGCGACCGCCTGCCGCGCCTGCCGCAGACGGTGGGCGGCGTCAATGCCGAGCGCGTAGACGGACGACGGATTGCCCCAGCAGTCCGTGAGCGCCTCTGTCATGGCCCGCACGCAGGCGGGGCAGGGCTGCGTGGTGGCGGAATTGTCGAGATAGATCATAGTAAAACCTGATTTCTGTGGTTTATTTTCCAACGCAGAACCGCTCAAAAATGCGGTTCGTGATATCCTCGCGCATCGTCCGGCCCGTGACCTCGCCGAGCGCATCCATGGCCGCTTCCAGATCGACCAGCACCGCGTCGGGCGTCATACCCGCACGCAGGCTCTGCACGGCGGAATCGACGGATTTTTTTGCGCGCAGAATGGCGCCGGCCTGCCGCGCGTTCGTCAGAAGCGAGCCGTCGCACGGCGCATCGTCCGGGAAGAGCATGTCAAACGCCTGCTCCAGCAGGTCAAAGCCTGTGCCGTCCTTGCAGGAGACGGGGACAATGTATGAAAACGGCAGATCGGACGGCTCGATCGCGCCGGGCAGATCCTGCTTGTTCAGAATCGCGATCGCCTCCGGCGCTTCGAGCGTCGCGCCCATCGCGCGGCGATCCTCTTCCGTCATAGGCTTGGAATCATCAAGGACATACAGCGCTACATCGCAGTCCTTCGCGGCCTCCATCGAGCGGTCAACGCCGATTTTTTCGATCACATCCTGCGTGTCGCGGATGCCTGCCGTGTCGACAAGCCGGACAAGATGCCGCCCGAGTGTGACGGTCTGCTCGACGGTGTCACGCGTCGTGCCGGGAATGTCGGTGACGATGACGCGGTCAAAGCCGGACAGGCGGTTGAGAAGACTGGATTTTCCGGCGTTCGGGCTGCCCAGAATGACGGCCCTGATGCCGGACTGCACCATCCGGCCCCGATGGCAGGAGGCAAGCAGCGCGGTAAGCTGCCGGCTGCTTTCTGTCAGAGACGCTTCATAGCCGGAGAGCGTGAAGGGGTCGATATCCTCGTCGGGGTAATCGAGTACGGCATGGAAATGCGCGCACAGGTCGACCCAGCTGTCATAGATCGGGTCGATCCTTTTTCGGATCGCGCCCGCGACCTGCCCGGCGGCGTTTGCCGCCGCGTCTGCAGTTTCGGCGTCGATGAGATCGATCACGGCCTCGGCCTGCGTCAGGTCCATCTGGCCGTTTAGAAATGCGCGGCGCGTGAATTCACCGGGCCGCGCCTGCCGGAAGCCTGCGGCGAACAGCGCCTCAAGTCCAGCGGTCAGTGCGGCGGGGGAGCCGTGGCATTGAATTTCGGCGGTATCCTCGCCGGTGTAGGAATGCGGGGCGCGGGAGATGAATGCCATGCAGTGGTCGATGGCCCGTCCCTGTGCGTCAAAGAGCGTGCCGAGCGCAAGCTTCCGGTCGGGGAGGGAGGTCAGCGGCCTGCCGGAGTTCAGCCTGAAGACCTGCCCTGCGGCTTCAATGCACCCGTCGCCGGACAGGCGCAGAATGCCGATGCCCGTGCTGGCACGGCCCGTGGCAATGGCGGCAATTTTATCAGACATGGCCCCTCCTCACCGGTAGACGACCTCGATGCCCTTGAGCAGCAGCGGCTTGATATCGAAGATCGCTGTGTCGCCGACCGCGCATTGGAGTTTCGTCACGTCCACGCACGTGTGCAGCATCCCGATATGGCCCAGCACACGGCACTTTTTCCCGTTTACCGTTACATAGATATGCTTTTTGAAGACCATCTGCTTCAGATTCCGCAGAACGCCGCGCAGGCAGTCGCGGAAACGGAACAGATCGTTTCCCATCTCTACGCCGAACCCGTGGTACCAGCCCACGGAGAACACGGCCACGCGGGTGGGTTTTTTCGCTGTCCAGCCCGCGCCGTAGCCGCAGCTGTGGCCCTTCGGGAGCCAGCGAAGCTCTTCAATCGTCGCCTGACACTCGCCGATGCGGGCAAGACCCCAATTTCCGCGCACAGACACACGCCCCAGGATGGCCGAGCCTACGCGCACGCCGTCCATCGCGTATTCGGGGTATTTCAGAAGCCCGGCAGAGTTCAGCATATGCGCCATGCCGGTGTCGCAGCCCTCGGCGTGCAGCTTGTCGAGAACGCCCTGAAACGCCTCGGCCTGCGCAATCGTCGCTTTCTGATTGCAGAACGCGGAATGCAGATGCGTATAAATGCCGGTCACGTGCAGGCCGGGCATATACTTGAAAATGGGCAGCAGCTGATCCAGCTCGTCCGGCAAAAAGCCGTACCGGCCCATGCCGGTGTCGATCTTGACGTGTACCTGCGCCTGGACACCGAGCGTTTCCGCCACGCCGTTCAGGACGGCTGCGTCGTTCTGGCTCGAAACGGTCAGAATCGCGCCGAGGTTCAGAAGCTGCGTCAGCTCCTGCGCGTCGGCGGTCGGGCGGAGCATCAGAATGTCACAATCCTGAAACCCGCCTGCGCGCAGGCGGCTGACCTCGGAAACCTCCGTCACGGCAAAGTGCGTGACGCCGGCTTCCCGGCAGATCGCTGCCATCTGGACAAGGCCGAGGCCGTAGCCGTCACCCTTTAAAACGGCCCAGAGGACCGCGCTGCCTGCGCGGTCCTTTAGAATTTGCAGATTGCTCCGCACGGCGGCGGAGTCGACGACATACGCTTTCATGCTGCGCCTCCTGCGTTATTTTTTATCTCGGTTCTTGATGAGATAGACGGTCTTGCGAAGATCCTTGAAGACCGACGTGCCGTGCTCTACAGCCCAGTAAATGACCGGCGAGAGCACCAGATCCTCTTCGCCGACAAACTCGGTGAAGTCTCCGCCGAAGCCCTGCTTGAAGCGGAACAGGCCGTAGAGCGGGTTATCCTCGGAGACGTTTCCGGATACGCCGCGGAAATCGTAGACCCGGCAGCCGGTCTCGACGGCCCACTGGATCATGCGCCACTGCAATAAATAGTTGGGCATCAGATTGCGGTGCTCGTTGCTGGACGCGCCGTAGAGATACCAGACCTTGTCGCCGTAGTGGATGGCAAGCGTGCCCGCGATGGGCGCGCCCTCGGGGTCAAAGGCCATGTAGAGCCGCGCGTGCTCGCCGAGATTGTCGAGCATATTCGCGAAATACTCCGGCTTGCGCGTGACAAAGCCGTCGCGCACGCCGGTCGTCAGCATGAGATCGGCGAACGCCGGAACCATTTCCTTGCCGCAGATCTTCACGCTTACGCCCTTGCGCTCGGCCAGGCGAATATTATAGCGCCATTTCTGGTGGAAGGCCGCCATAAGCTCATCTTCCGTTTTGCCCTCGACGTTCAGACGGAAGACATAGCGCGGCTGGATGGCCTCAAAATTCTTCCCGCCCTCCTTGCACCGGAAGCCGAACGACTGCATGAGCGCGGCGAATGCCGTGTTGCTCGACGGCACGTCCGGGTCGAGCTTGATAACATATGATTTATATTTTTTCGCCAGCGCCTTCGCGCCCTCCAGCAGCTGGGCAAACGTCTCGCGGTCGTCCAGATCGCAGACCGGGCCGCGGCAGCCGTACATCAGCGTCCGGCCGATGCCGGGAACCTTGCGGGTCATGAGGGCCAGAGAGCCTTTGATTTTCCCGTCCTCGCCGCGCACGGCGACGGCGTCCCATGTCCACATGGGCTTTTGTTTGGCCCAGAGACTGCTCTGCGCAAAATTGCCCTTCGGGTGGCTCTGCACAAACGCTTCGTATTCCGCAAGCGTCTTGTCGGTGATCAATTCATACATGGCGGTACATCTCCAGATACATATTAAATATGTGTGATTTCAAATCGCTTTCGCTATAGTCTACCACAAACAGCCGGGATATGCAAACCTGTGACGCGGAAAACAGGTATACTTTTCTGCGTTTGCGGAAAAATGACAGAAGAATCATCCAAACAGGAGGCAAAACCATGGCGCATTGGGGCATGGAGGACGTGCAGGCGTGCTTTGGGGATACAGCGGATCTCAATACCCGGCAGATCACGGTCGGTGGGCAGAGGCTGGGACTGCTGTTTCTGGACGGGCTGACCTCCGGCGGGGATATCGCCGAGCAGGTGCTGAAGCCGCTGATGGAGACGGTCACGCCGGGGAGCATACAGGAGGTTCTGACGCAGGCGGAGCGGGCGAGAGTCTACTGCGCCGTCGCCGAGCGCACGCAGAGTCCCGCGCAGACGGCGGACAAGCTGCTGCACGGCTATTGCGCTGTCATTTTTCCGAGCACGGACACGGCGCTCTGCTTCGAAACGAAAACGAGCGCCCGGCGCGGCCCCTCCGCGCCGGAGTCGGAAAACACTGTCAAGGGCGCAAAGGACGCGTTTACAGAGACGATGCGCATCAACACCAGTCTCCTGCGCCGCCATCTGCGCACGGCGCAGCTGCGTTTTTCACAGAAGACCGTCGGCCTGCGCACGAAAACCGCCGTCACGGTCTGCTATCTCGCCGACCTGACCGCGCCGGAGCTTGTCCGGCGCATGGAAAAGCGGCTGGAAAATATCGACATTGACGGGATGCTCACGCCCGCAAGCGTCGAGGAATACGTGACCGGTTCCCGCCGGACAGCCTTTCCGTTATTACAATACACCGAGCGCCCGGACACCTTCTGCCAGGGCCTTCTGAACGGACAGGTCGGATTGCTGGTCGACGGGCTGCCGCTGGGGTATCTGGCCCCGGTCAATCTCGGCGTTCTTATGAAATCGACGGAGGACCGCGCGGTCGACTATCTCTCGGCGTCCTGCCTGCGCGTGCTGCGGTATCTGGCGCTGCTGGCCGCGCTGCTGCTGCCGGGGCTGTATGTCGCCATGGCGACGTACCATCAGGAGATGATCCCGACAAAGCTGCTGCTGGCGATCATCGAATCCAAGCGCGAGGTGCCGTTCGATACGGTTTTCGAGGTGGTGGGCCTGCTTGCCGCGTTTGAGCTTTTGCAGGAGGCGGGGCTTCATCTGCCGCAGGCCATCGGCACGGCGGTTTCCATCATCGGCGGCCTCGTCGTGGGCACAACGGCGGTCGATGCGCGGCTCGTCTCGCCCGCCGCGCTGATCGTCACGGCCTCCGCCGGAATCTGCGGCTTTACGCTTCCGAGCCGGGATCTGTCCGACGCCGTTCGCATCTGGCGCTTCGCACTGGCGATTCTGGCGGGAGCGGGCGGGCTGTTCGCCCTGACGGCAGGCGGCATTGCACTGCTGATCCACCTGTCGGGGCTGACGAGTCTGGATGTGTCCTATCTCGCGCCGTTTTCCGACGCGCGGGCAAGACGCGCCGTGCTGCGCCCGCTTCTGGTGCGGCAGAAATGGCGCGACACGGCGCTGCACCCGCAGGATCTGAAAAATCAGGGGGACGGTCATGCTCAATAAAATCAGTATCGCGCTGCTGGCGGCAGCGTCGGTGGTCAGCCTTTGTATGCTGCCGCGCACGGGGACGGACGCGGCGAAGCTCCTGCCTGCGCAGGTGCTCGTGATCGCGCAGGAGGACGGGCGGATCACCGTGGAAAGCGACAACGGCGTATCCGGCTCCGGCACGACACTCCCGGACGCGCTTGCCGCCATGCGGGAAGGGGCGGAGGGCACGCTCTTTCTGGACACGGCGGAGCATATTATTCTCCTGCAAAGCACACAATCGCTGCTGCCCGCAGCGGTGCGGCAGCGGCAGTTCCGCCCGGCGGCAAAGCTGTATCTGGCGCGGATGGATGCATTGGATGCAGACGGCTGCGTGGAATTTTTGCAGGCGCACCCCGGTGCGGTGACGCTTGCGGACGCGCACGCCGCGCTTCTGCGCGGCGAAGCACTCGACCCGGCGATTCTGCTGCCGGAGGAAAACGGAGGGATCATTCTTGCAGGATAAGCTGACGCCGAGACAGGTGCGCGCGTGGAGCCTGTGCGCGCTGAGCGTTCCGGCGGCGATGGCGCTGCCGGGCTGCGGCTGGCTGTGGGTGCTGGGAGGGAGTATCCTCGCCTGCGCGCTTGCCGCCTGCCAGCAGGCGATGCAGCGGCACTCCGGCCTGTGTATGCGGCAGGCGTTTGCCCGCGCGTTCGGAGCTGTTGGCGGACAGATCATGGCAGCGGCGGAGCTTTTGTGGCTGCTGTTTGCGGCCTCGGGCGCTGCTGCGGCCAGTCAGATCGCGTTTGAAGACGACCTTGGCCCGTTCCTGCCCGCGATCCCGCTTTTGCTGGCGGCGCTGGCCGGACAAAAGGGACGGCTGGCAGCCGGACGTGTCTGTGCAGTGCTTGCGTTGTGCCTCGCGGGACTGTATGCGGTCATTGCCGCAGCGTCCCTGCGGCACGTGCAGGTAGATTGGAGCCGCCCGCAGGGCGTTCCGGCGGATGCCGCGCTGGCGTTCTGCCTGTGTCTGGGGCCGGCCTGCATGGCGTTTGTCACGGCGGAGGAGGAAACACCGCGCATTTCGCCCGGTACGGCGGCAGCATCTGCGCTTCTTCCGGCAGCCCCGGCATTTCTGACGGCGGCCTGCCTGTCGCCGGAGCTGGCGCGGCAGGAGCCGCTGCCGTTTCTCACGCTGACGAAAAGCCTGTCTGTGCTGTCGGTCATGCAGCGGTTCGAGCTGCTGCTGTCAGTCGCGCAGCTTTTGGGGCTGTTTGCGCTTTTGACGATGCTGGTGTGTGCGGCAGAACGTATGCTGGGAGCTGTCAGACGGAAAAATGGCACGGGAAGCACCGGAGGGGTGTTCTGCCTGCTGGCATTTGGCGGAAGCTTTCTGGCGTACCGGCTGCCGATCTGGAGCTGGGCTGTGGGAGCGGCTATATTTTGGGGTGTCGTGCCGATATTAACACAAGTAATAGTAAATATAAAAAAGAGTGAAAAATAATGAAAAAAAGGGTTGACAAACCGGTTTTTCGATGGTATCATAGCCGAGCGTTCTGAAGGGCGCGGCAAATCGGACGGAAGTCAAGAAAAAAGATTGAAAAGATCGAAAAAAAGTTCTTGACAAACGGATGAAGATGTGCTAAACTAAATGAGTTCGCTGCTGAGCGAGAAACCGCGAAGCGACGAGCGGATCACAAAAAAGTTCGAAAGAATTTGAAAAAAGTTCTTGACAAACGAAACTTGATGTGATATAATAAAAGCCCGCGAAACTGCGGAGTGCACCTTGTAAATTAAACAACGAGAAACATGAACAAACACCTTGGACAATTAAGGTTCTGAAAAAGAACCAAAAGAGTTGTTCAGTGAATGTCAGAAATGAGATTCTTTGAATAGCCAACGAAAATTCTTGAGTTAAGCTAAGAGCGAACGAAGAATGAAATTGATTTTAGAGCTTCGGCTTTAAGATACCATTTTATTGAGAGTTTGATCCTGGCTCAGGACGAACGCTGGCGGCGTGCCTAACACATGCAAGT
>OLOL01002461.1_pt1 | contig 13112 bp, 10 predicted proteins | sample 1673081 | NCBI WGS metagenome assembly OLOL01 (sample SAMEA3136753, study PRJEB25190) | human gut metagenome
TGCGCTGCGTCTGGCAGGCAGTGACGATGCCGGTGGGGATATGAATGAGACGCACCGCAGACGAGGTCTTATTGACGTGCTGGCCGCCCGCGCCGGAGGAGCGGTAGACCTGCATCTCAATATCCTCGGGGCGAATGTCGACCTCGATGTCGTTGGGCAGCTCGGGCATGACCTCGAGCGCGGCGAAGCTCGTCTGGCGGCGGGCGTTCGCGTCAAAGGGGGAAACGCGCACCAGACGATGGACGCCGTTCTCGCTCTTAAGGTAGCCGTAGGCGTTCTCGCCCTTGACCATGACCGTCGCGCTCTTGATGCCGGCCTCTTCGCCGTCGATATAGTCCATCATCTCGAACTCGAAGCCGTGCTTGTTCGCCCACTGCATATACATACGGTAGAGCATCTGCGTCCAGTCCTGCGCCTCGGTGCCGCCCGCGCCGGCGTGAAAGGTCAGAATGGCGTTGCAGTTATCGTACTCGCCGGAGAGCAGCGTCGTGAGGCGGACCTCCTCGATCCGCTTCTCCAGATCGGCGAAGCCCTCCTCCAGCTCGGGCAGCAGGCTGGCGTCGTCCATCTCGTTGCCCATGTCGATGAGGGCGAGCAGGTCGTCGCGCGTGGAGACGAGCTTTTCAAAGCGGTGGACCTTATTTTGCAGCTGCTTGGTGCGCATCTGATTGGCCTGCGAGCGCTCGATGTCGTTCCAGAAGCCGTCCTCATGCGCCTCGGCCTCGAGCCGCGCGATCTCGTGCTTGGAGGATTCGATGTCAAGCGCCTTCTGAAGGTTTTCAAACGTGTCGCTCATGGCGAGCAGCTTCTGCTTATAGGAATCGTATTCGATAACAGCCATGGTGATCTCCTCTTCTCATACTGCATTAGCCGAAAAAGTATATCATACCGCCGCGCAAAAGGCAAGAAAAATCCGCCTCGGCGGCGGATTTTCCCAATTTTTTATCGTCAACGGTGCAAACTGCCCCATAAAAACAAAAAACCCACGCATCCCTGCGTGGTTCCGTTTTGGTCGCTCAGCGCTCGCTGACGATCTGCTCCGTCGTGCCGAAGATCATGTCATCGACGTCGAAGCCCTTGAAGTTTTCAAACATCATATTGGTTCTCACTCTCCTTTCTCTTTTCAATTTCAAGTGTAGGATACCACTTCTTCGTCAAGTGCGCAAGCGTGATTTTCAACATATTTCACAAAAATATTTTCGCCGTTTTGTGCTTTGCGCTAATTCGTTTTGCTTGTTTCCGCTCAAAGCCCTGTGGTAAAATAATGTATCCAATTTTGTTCTTTGGGAGGCGAGAGGACGCCTATGTACGAATTTTTTGCCGGCGACTACGACGTCGCCGTCATCGGCGCGGGCCATGCCGGCATTGAAGCCGCGCTCGCAAGCGCGCGGTTGGGACGGAAAACGGTCTGCTTCACCATCAACCTTGACGCCGTGGGCAATATGCCCTGCAACCCTGCCATCGGCGGCACGGGCAAGGGCCATCTTGTGCGCGAGCTGGACGCGCTCGGCGGCGAGATGGCAAAGGCCGCCGACCGCGCCTGCATCCAGTATCGCCTTTTGAACCGCGGCAAGGGCCCCGCCGTGTGGTCTCTGCGTGCGCAGGCGGACCGCCGCCGCTATCAGCAGATCATGAAGCATACGCTCGAGCGGCAGGAAAACCTGACGCTCCGGCAGGCGGAGATCGTGGAGCTGCGCGTGGAAAACGGCGCAGTCTCCGCCGTCGTCACCGCGACGGGCGCGGTGTTCGGCGCAAAGGCTGTCATCCTCTGCTCGGGAACCTACCTCGACGGGCGCACCATCGTGGGCGAATGCATTCAGTCGAGCGGCCCCGATGGGATGCACGCAAGCCTGCCGCTCGCGGAGCAGCTGCGTGCGCTCGGACTTCCCCTGCGCCGCTTCAAGACCGGCACGCCCCCGCGCGTCAACGCCCGCAGCGTCGATTTCTCCAAAATGGAGCGGCAGGACGGCGACGCCGAGCCGCTGCCGTTCTCGTTCACGACCGAGCACGTTCCCTGCAATCAGGCGGTGTGCTACCTCACCTACACGAACGAGGAGACGCACCGCATCATCCGCGAAAATCTCGACCGCAGCCCCATCTACTCCGGTGTGATCGAGGGCGTCGGGCCGCGCTACTGCCCGAGCATCGAGACGAAGATCGTCCGCTTTGCGGACAAGCCCCGCCACCAGCTGTTCATCGAGCCCATGGGGCTGGACACCGAGGAGATGTACATCCAGGGGTTCTCCTCCTCCATGCCGGAGGAGGTGCAGCTTCAGATGCTCCACAGTGTGGCCGGACTGGAGCACGCGGAGATGATGCGCCCCGCCTACGCCATCGAGTACGATTGCATCGACCCACTGGCCCTGCGGCCCACGCTGGAGGTCAAGACCGTCTCCGGCCTGTACGGCGCGGGACAGTTCAACGGCTCCTCCGGCTACGAGGAGGCGGCGGCCCAGGGCTTCGTGGCCGGCGTCAACGCGGCCCTGGCCCTGAAGGGCCAGCCCCCCATGCTTCTCAAGCGCAGCGAGAGCTACATCGGCACCCTTATCGACGATCTGGTGACCAAGGGCACTCAGGAGCCGTACCGCATGATGACCTCCCGCTCCGAGTACCGGCTGGTACTGCGGCAGGACAACGCCGACCAGCGTCTGTGCCCCATTGGCCATCGCATCGGCCTGGTGTCCGATGCGCGGCTTCAGGCCGTGGAGGAGAAGTACGCCGCCGTAGAGCGGGAGATCAGGCGCCTGACCCACACCGGCGTGGCCGGCAGCAACGCCCTCAACACCCTGCTGACAGCCCGCGGCACCGCACCGGTAGCCGACGGTGCGCGGCTCATCGACCTGCTGCGCCGTCCGCAGGTGTCCTACGATGACCTGCGCCCCTTCGACCCTGCCGCGCCGGAGCTTCCCGGGGCGGTGCGGGAGCAGGTGGAAATATCCGTCAAATACGAGGGCTATATCCGCCGCCAACAGCGGCAGGTGGAGGACTTCGAGCAGCTGGAAAAGCACACCCTCCCCGACCGCATGGATTACAGTGCCATACAGGGCCTGCGTCTGGAGGCGCGGGAGAAGCTGGACGCGGTGCGTCCCCTGAATCTGGGGCAGGCCAGCCGCATCTCCGGCGTCTCACCGGCAGACGTGGGCGCACTGATGATCTGGCTTCAGACCCATCGAGATAAGGAGGAATGACCATGGGTAAACTGCGATTTCTCTTTGCGCTGTGGATGGCCAAGCTGTCCATCCCCGCGCTGAAGATCACTCACCACAACGGCACGGACTTCCCCGGCAGCCTTGCCGTCAGGCTGTGCCCCGACTTTCTGCGCTACGTGGGCAAGCCCAAAACCATCGTGGCCGTCACCGGCACCAACGGCAAGACCACGGTGTCCAACATGCTCAACGACATTCTGGAGGCCGGCGGCCGCCGCGTGCTGAACAACCGCGCCGGCAGCAACATCGTCTCCGGCGTGTCCACCGCCTTCATCCGGAACTGCGACCTGCTGGGCCGCGTGAAAAAGTGCGACATGGCGGTGCTGGAGGTAGACGAGCGCTCCGCCCCCAGAATTTACCCCTACGTGAAGCCGGACTACATCGTGGTCACCAATCTGTTTCGCGACTCCATCATGCGCAACGCCCACCCCGGCTACATCGCGGACATCCTGACCCGCTCCTTCCCCAAATCGTCCAAGCTGATTTTGAATGCCGACGATCTGATCTCCTGCTCCGTGGCGCCGGAGAACCCCCGGGTCTACTTCGGCATCGACCGCCTGCCCACCGATGTGACGGCGTGCGAGAACCTGCTGAACGACATGCGCATCTGCCCTCGCTGCGCCGGTCCGCTGCGCTATGAGTACCGCCGCTACCACCACATCGGCCGCGCCGTCTGCGAAAACTGCGGCTTCCACTCCCCGGACTGTGACTATCTGGCCACCTGCGTGGACGTGGCGGGCCGCACCATGACCCTCCGCGAGGGCGGGCAGGACTACCCCTACACCCTGATCGCCGACAGCATCCACAACATCTACAACATGGTGACGGTCATCGCCGTCCTGCGCCAGCTGGGCTGGTCCCACGCCGACATCGAGCAGCGCCTGTCCCGGGTAAAGGTGCTGGCCTCCCGCCTGTCGGAGGAGAAGATCGGCGGCGTCAATGTGATCATGCAGATGTCCAAGGACAAAAACGCCCTGGCCTGCTCCCGCAACTTTGACTACATCCGCTCCAAGCCCGGGAAGAAGGAGCTGCTGGTGATGATGAACTGCATGGGCGTGGCGAAGAGCTGGTCGGAAAATCCCAGCTGGATGTACGACACGGACTTCGAGTTCCTGAACAGCGACGATGTGACATGCCTGGTCTGCGCCGGTCCCCGTGCCTACGACTACCGGCTGCGGCTGCTTCTGGCCGGCATCCCCGATGAAAAGATACGGCTGGAGGAGGATGAGTTCGCGGCACTGAAGCTGCTTCCCCTGCGCTCCGGCGACGACGTGTATATCCTCTACGGCGTGGACGGCATGCCGCTGGCGTTCCGCGTAAAGGCGAAGCTGAAGGAGATGCTGCTGGCAAAGGAGGATGGACAATGAGAGCTGAAATTCTGTTTCCGGAGGTCTGCAACCTCTACGGCGACCTGCAAAACGTGTACTACCTCCGGCGCTGCTGCCCCTCGCTGGAGATCGTGGAAACGGATCTCCACAGCCGTCCCCGCTTTCTGGACGGAGAGGTAACGCTGGTGTTCATGGGCAGCACCACCGAGCAGGGCCTGCGCCTGGCTGCCGATGCCCTGCGGCCCTACGCTGCGGACATCGCTGCCCGCGTGGACGCGGGCCAGCTGCTGCTTCTCACCGGCAACGCCCTGGACGTGTTCGGCCAGGCCATCGAAAGCGACAGCGCCGACACCATTGAGGGTCTGGGCCTCCTGCCCTGCCGCGCCCGTTACCAGATGATGAAGCGCCACAACAGCTTCTTCCTGGGCTCTTTCGAGGACATGGACGTGGTGGGCTTCAAAAGCCTGTTCGGCCATAGCTACGATGCGCCGGAGCGGGACGGCTGGTTCCGCGTCACCCGCGGCGTAGGCCGGAACCCCGACACGCCGCTGGAGGGCTACCGCCGCGGCGGCCTGATGGCCACATACCTCATTGGTCCGCTTCTGATTCTGAATCCGCCGCTGTGCAAGTGGCTGCTGCGCCGGATGAACGCCCCCTCCGATGCCCTGGCCTTTGAGGAGGCCGCCATGGCCAGCTACGAAAAGCGTGTGGCGGAGTTCCGGCAGGAAAGCCGCAATTACCTCTATTGAGCCGCGCACACCCGCTCAACGCGCAAAAGCCTCCCCTGCGTCCCCAAAAAGCGCAAAAAAGAACCGCCCGCGGGCGGTTCTTTTTTATCGTTTTCAGCCGGCTCAGATGTACTGGCGCATGCCCTCGGTGGCCACGTCCTCATCGGCGCTGACGGTGACGGTGAACTTCACCTCGTTCTCCTCGCTGAAGCGGTCCAGCCAGTGCAGGAACTTCTCCACGGCCTGCCAATCGCTGCTGCCGGCGATCTTGCACAGGTTGTCCACGAACACATGGGAAATATCAAAATTGCCCGCGTACATACCGCACAGGAAGCCCCGCAGGCAGTCAAAAGAATCCACATTGTAGTCGCTGGCGTTGACCAGACGGACGTTATAGCTGATGTCGTAGGTCATGTCGCGGCTGGGCTCGATGCAAACAACGCTGCCGCTTTCAGAGTCCACGCTGGCATGGATCAGCTCGATGAGCTGCTTCGTCTTACCTGCACCGTTCGCGCCCATGATCAGTCTAACCATAAGAAATCACTCCTTTGTCATAGTGGAGCTGGCTTTACTCCTGCTTGTAGCATATCATACCAACGGGAAAATAGCAACGGAAAAAAACCGGCCCCTTTTTTGGTCAAAACGCCTTAGCGGCCCAGCTTGGCCAGCAGCGCGGCCCGCATCTCCTCGTACCCCGGCTTGCCCAGCAGGGCAAACATGTTCTTCTTATAGGCCTCCACACCCGGCTGGTCGAAGGGATTCACATCCAGCAGATAGCCGCTGAGACCGCAGGCATACTCGAAGAAGTAGATAAGCTGGCCCATCGCCTTTTCGTCCAGCCCGTCGGTGTACAGTGTGACGTTGGGCACGCCGCCCTCCACATGGGCCAGCAGGGTACCGTCCATGGCCTGCTCCCGGATGAAGTCCATGCTCTTTCCCGCCAGGAAGTTCAGGCCGTCGCCGTCCGTCTCGTCGTAGGGCACGGGATTCTCGTGCCGGGAAGCGCCAAAGCGCACCACCGTCTCAAAGAGGTGCCGCTCGCCCTGCTGGATATACTGGCCCATGGAGTGCAGGTCGGCGGTGAACTCCACGCTGGCGGGGAACAGGCCCTTGCCCTCCTTGCCCTCGGACTCGCCGTACAGCTGCTTCCACCACTCGGCCATGAACCGGAAGCAAGGCTCATACGCCGCCAGGATCTCGATCTTCTTGCCGGTGCGGTACATCTCGTACCGCGCACCGGCATACTGCCACGCAGGATTGGCGTCTATCTCCGCCGCGGTGCAGATGTCCATCATCTCCCGCGCACCGGCCATCAGCGCCTCGATGTCGATGCCCGCCACGGCGATGGGCAGCAGGCCCACGGCCGTCAGCACGCTGTACCGGCCGCCCACCTCGTCGGGCACCACAAAGGTCTCATAGCCCTTGGCGTCCGCCAGCGCCTTCAATGCGCCTCTGTGGCGGTCGGTGGTGGCGTAGATGCGCTTGGCCGCGCCGTCTGCGCCGTACTTCTTCTCCAGCATCTCCCGGAAGAAGCGGAAGGCCACCGCCGGCTCCGTGGTGGTGCCGGATTTGGAGATGACGTTGACGGAGAAGTCCACGCCGTCCAGCAGCTCCACGATCTCGCTCATATAGTCGGAGGAAAGCCCGTTGCCCACGAAGTAAATGTTGGGCGTCTCCTTCTTTTTCAGGTTGTAGTTGGGCGACCGCAGGCACTCGATGACGCCCCGCGCCCCCAGATAGGAGCCGCCGATGCCGATGACCACCAGCGCCTGAGAATCTGCCTGGATGCGCTTGGCCGCGGCCTGAATGCGGGCGAACTCCTCCTTGTCGTAGTCCTGCGGCAGGCGTACCCAGCCGGTGAATTCGCCGCCTGCGCCGTCCCCCTTCTGCAAATGGTCATGAGCGATGCGCAGACGGGGCGCCAGCGCCGCCTCATAGGGCAGCGGGATAAAGCTCTTGCAGCTGTTCAGGTCCACTCGGATCATATGTCATTCCTCCTTGGTAAAGTCCGATCTTTTTCGTACTCGTATCTTACAACGATTGCGCCCAAATTACAAGGGAAAAAGGGCGCTTATCCCGCAAAAACCGCCAGCCGCAGCAGCTGGGTGAACACCTGGCCCCAGCTGCGCCGCATCACGTCCTCCCCCGCCGTGATGGGCGCCGTCAGAAGTACCGTGTCCCCGTCCAGCACCGTCAGCTCTCCCAGTGGCTGTCCCGCCGCCACCGGCGCGGTGACCCGCGGCTCCAGCGTCACTTTTCGCTCCAGCATGCCCGCCTTCTCCCTCTCCACCAGCACCGTGTTCCCCTCCGATGCCAACAGCGGCTGCACCGTGTCCGCCGTGCCCATGTCCACCGGCACCGGCATCAGCGGCTGCTCCGGCATCGCCGTCACCAGCGCGTAGGTGGAAAACCCGTAGTTCAGCAGGGTCTTGGCGTCGTTGTTGCGGGTGTCGCGGTCCGGCCCCTTCATCACCACGGCGATGAGCTCCATGCCGTCCCGCTCCGCCGTGGCGCTGATGCAGTACCCCGCCGATGCGGTGTAGCCGGTCTTGAGTCCTGTGGCCCCGTCATAGAAGCGGATGAGCTTGTTGGTGTTGGCCAGTTGGAATGCCCCGCCGCGGATGGTGTCCATCCAGATGGTGGTGAACCGCCGGATGTCCGGATGCTTTAAGATCAGCTCGCGGCTCATGACGGCGATGTCGTGGGCGCTGGTGACGTGGCCCTCCGCCGTCAGGCCGGTGCAGTTGGCGAAGTGGGTGTCGTTCATGCCAAGCTCCGTCGCCCGCTGGTTCATTTTTTCCACAAACCGGTCGCTGACCCCCGCCACCTTTTCCGCCAGCGCCGCAGCTGCGTCGTTGCCGGAGGCCACGCACACCGCCTTCAGCAGCTCCTCCACCGTGATCTGCTCTCCCTCCGCCAGATAGACCTGGCTGCCGCCCATCCCCGCGGCGTAGGCGCTGACCGTCACCACGTCGTCGTAGCCGATAGTCCCGCTGTCGATGGCCTCCATGGTCAGCAGCAGCGTCATGATCTTGGTGACGCTGGCGGGCTCCAGCTGCTCGTGCTCGTTCCGGGCATACAGCACCTGCCCCGTGGTTTTTTCCATCAGCAGCGCCGCGCGGCTCTGGATAGGCAGCTCCGCCGCCTGCGCCTGCGCCGGCCACAGGGTCAGCAGGCACATCAGCGCCGTCACACCCGCCGCCAGTCCCGTCATCTGCCGCCTCCACCTCCGCAGCGCCTCCCGCCGCTTGTTCTGTTTATCGTCTATATAGCATCTTTCCGAACGATAACACGCTCTCCCGCGTCCTGTCCGATGCCGCGTTCCCCCCGATACGACAGGCATTACGCGCTTCTCCGCATCCACCATTTCCTGCTTCTTCATCATGCAGTTCCTCCCCCGCGTTTTTTCCATCTCTATGCCGCTGCGGGAGAAATCATGCTCTCGACAGAATTTTCGGTTGCAAAACCCCCGCCGACCTGCTATAATAGCACCGTTCGCAGGGTTGGTATATCGGTATTACAGCGGCTTCCCAAGCCGTTAAGGCGGGTTCGACTCCCGTACCCTGCTCCAAGTGAACAAACAGGTTTAGATGCCATGCGGTGAAAACCGCATGGCATCAAGCCTTTCCGGGGTTTCCCATACCCCGATTTTAACGGTTTCAAGCATGGATGTCAGAGCCGTCTGAGAGGCGTTCAACGTGATTTGAACCCCTCTTTTTCTGCTTTCTGGCGAAATGATAGGCTGCGGTTCCCCTTTTGTACGAGGAAGTTCCTCGCAAAAAAGGGGCTTTTTCATGAAAAAATTTTACAAAGTTTAGAGCGTCGGTTGATGGTTTTATGAAACCATCAACCGGCGCTCTTTTTGCATTTTCAGGATAAATAATCGGGCGTGACCCGAAAGGAGGAACGAATGATGCATGAAAGCAGACGCAGCGTAGACAAACGCACCTGCACGGCGTTTGTGCCGATGCCGCCGGAGCAGGTGTTTTGCACGGAGAACGAAAGATGCCGTGGATGCCCGTATCCCGCCCACGGTATTGTCTGCTGGCAGAGGAGGACGGGATGTTCACAGAGGAGGACGGGATGTTCACCGACCGGGGTTACATCGCATACAAGGGCTATTACAACATGGAAGAAGTGATGAACGGCAGCCAGAGCAGCCACATGGAGATGGGAGGGATGATGTGATCATTCAAGCAGAACTCAGGCGGAAACAGTCCGAGTACGAGGGGGACCCCTGTGCCGTGGATAAGGTCATCGAGCTGCCAAGTCCGCGGTTCCAGCAGTTCAGCCGCGCACTGCTGGCTGACTATGATTTCATCGCAGAAAACAAAAATGCCATCCGACACGATGAGGATGCCGGGCACTGTTTGCTCATCCTCGACGCAGAGGGAACGGACGGATTCCTTATTGACCCGCAAGGCTACAACTATGCCCGGTACAGTGCCTTTGTCCCCAACGCCCGCAGTTTGCTGACGCCGGATATGGGGATCGACCGCAGCTATCTTTCGCCGGCAGAGCCTTGGCGGGATGAGAGCAGGGATGAAATGCTCCGCATGACGCTGCGCGTCAATGGAAAGCCGGACTACACCCTCATCCTCCCCGCTGATGAGGAATACCTCGACGCGGTGAAGGCTTATCTTGATATCGATGTTTTCGCGGATGCCATGCTCTGTGATATACGCTTCAAGGTGCCTTACATTGGAGAACTTATCTGCGACACGGATTGCCCCGCTGTGGAGGATTACAACGACTTTGCGGAAGCGTTGGAAGGTATCTGGCAGCAGGACGGTGCGCTCCTGACCTATGCTGCTGTGCTGGAGGCTGAGAAGCCGGAAACCCTGCACCGTGCCTGTGAACTCCTGCGAAATCTGAATAACTACCAGCGCATTGTAGATACCTACGGTTACGGACAACGGCGCTTACAGGAAACGCTGGGGCTGGACGATGAGGCCGTCTGCGAACTGGAAGGCTACATGGACTTTGAAAAGTATGGTACTGACTGTATGGAAAATGACCATGTGATAGAGACGGAGTTTGGCCGGCTGCGGCGATTGGACCCGCCCTTTCCGGAGCAGACGCAGGGGCAGCAAATGTTTCAGTAGCTATTACAGCCGATATGTGCTATGTTGTGTAGCTATACCATAAGAAAGAGGTGAAAATGATGGGAAATATGAGCAGATTCCATATCCGTCCGGCCCGTCCTGATGAGACGGGCTTATTTTATACCCCGCACCCCGAAGAAGATAGGCGGCGGGGTACTATCGGCCATGTCCGCATGGACTTTGGACGCAGTGGCAACGAGTTCTGGCACACATGGTGGCCGAGGGACCCGGAGGAGCTGAACAGTCCTGTGTTCAAAGCGGAGCTGCAAGAGGTCGTGGACACGATGCGGGAAAATGTACTGAAAAGCCGCTTTTCCATGGAGCGGTTCTGCTATGAACACGGAGGCAAGATCGCTGGCGGCTATGTGCAGAATTACGGTTACATCGTGGAAACCGAGCATTACCGCTACTGCCTGCGCTGCAATCCGTCCCCTGGTGACTATAACGGGTATCTGACGGCCTATGATCTGGATGTCCAGCGTCAGAATATGGCAAGGGGCAAGGCGCTGGTAGGCCGCGTCACTTATGCCAATGGCGATGCACAGGACTTTACCGATGCGGAAGCCTTCCTGAATTGTATGCGGAAGGAACTCCCGTATCGCCCGACCACAGGCTTTCGGTATGAGGTGTTGACCTGCGATCCCACCGTCCGCAAGGCTGTGGATGATATCGTCTTCGATCTCTATGGCGAGGAAAATCCCCGCCAGCAGGAAGATTACGAGCCGCAGTCCGGCCCCAATATGACGCTGGGTGGAATGTGAACATGGAGAGATCAGATAAGCAGCGAAAACCTGTTGCAATCAAAAACCTTTCTGAACTGAAGCGCTTCATCCAACCCGGCGTAGAGTTTAAGACGCTCAGCCAGAAAAATCACCCCGATCTGGTGGGGCTGACCCGTGTTGTGACCACGGTGCAGACAGTATGTTTCTATTCCAAAATCAAAGATCAGCCCAACAGCCGCTTTTCGACCGATAACGGAGGTAAAGGCTTCCGGACAGATTTCGCCAAAGCCGATGCCTATATCTTCGACGGGACGACGGTCAAGGTAAAGGATACGCGGAACAAAGACCGCGGCGTGATCTATGAATTCGAATTCTACGACAGAGAACAAACCATGCAGGAGGACACGAATATGGATAGAAAAATGGTGAATTTCATCAGGGAGCAGTATCCGCCCGGTACCCGCATCCGTCTCAATTCCATGGAGGATCCATATGCCCCCATTGCTCCCGGCACCGAGGGTGAGGTGGACTTCGTGGATGACATCGGTACGATCCACATGAAGTGGGATAACGGCAGGGCGTTGGGAATCGTCCCTGGTGAGGACAGCTTCTCGGTGCTGCCGCCCAAGCTGACTACTCTGAAGCTGTATATGCCCCTTACCGCTGATTTCTATGAGAGAAGCGAGTACGGGGATTTGGAACCGGAGAGTACCATGCTGGATGGCTGTGCCTTGCGAGGCTATCAGGATCAGATCATGGCCGAGCTGGTCAAAAATCGGATGCCGGAGGAAACCGAGCGCGGCGTTATGCACTGGTATGACGAAACGGACAGCGTCAATCGTAAGGTTCATTCGGCTGTTTTCACTGTGGAAGAACGGAACGGTCAGCTCTGGGGTGTGGCAGAATGCCGCGTGGCGGGCGAATTGACCGGCGCAGAACTGGAAACCCTGAAAAGGTACCTTGAGGGGCAGGCTGCTGACGGCTGGGGCGAGGGCTTCGAGCAGCGTGAGATTCGCGTGGGTGGCAAAAGTGAGCTGTATGTCCACCTCTGGAACTCGGATGAGTGGAGCATTCAGACCGAACAGGAGCGATTTGAACAGGAACAGACGGGAGGAATGACCCTTGCGCAAAGTATGTGAGGTCTATCTGGTAAGCAGCAGCGCCACAGATGAACGCGGCGTGGAGCTGACGTTCCCTGTCAGCCAGTACGAGATGATGGACGCTTTCGAGCAGATTCACACGAAGTCTCCTGGTGATGTCTACTGGCAGGTGGATGAATTCTACTGCTTTGACTATCTCGCGCCCCATCTGGACGAGAATATGTCGATCTTCGAGTTCAATTCCCTGACGGAGCAGCTTTCCAAGCTGGATGAGCGTCAGGAAACAGCGCTGGAAGGACTCTTGCAGATGCAGGTCAACAAGCATATGCAGGAGCACAGCGGCATCATTACCGTACCGGAGCTGATGATGCTGGCTTCCAATGTGGATTGCTGCCATGTGCTTGCAGACGTTCATTCGAATGAAGATTTCGGAAAATTCTATGTAGAAAACGGCTTTCGGGAGGATCTGGATGCTCTGCCGGACAGCGCCTATGCCCTCCTGGATTACGCCAAAATCGGCAAACAGATGCGCGAAAGTGAAGCCGGTGCGTTCACCCCGCACGGCTACGTTGTCCGCACGGAGGAATTGCAGCCGCTGCCAGACTACGAGCCGCAGCGGGACATCAATTACATGATCCGCCTGGCGCTCATGAACCACGAAAACGAGCAGAAAACAGCCGTTCTGGACTTGCCTGCAACGCAAGAACGAATGATGGAAGTGCAGGAAGAACTGGACGCGCCGGAATGGTATGACGCGCAGTTCACCGGCTGTGATGCCATCGTGCCACAGCTGAACGGCATGCTGACCGATGTGGAAGATCTTCCGCGGATCAACGAGCTGGCACAGGCTCTTCAGGAGCTGAAAGCCAGCGGACAGCTCACAAAATTCAAAGCCGTTGTCAGCGCGACGAAGTGCGAATCCT
>OLOL01002463.1_pt1 | contig 13102 bp, 12 predicted proteins | sample 1673081 | NCBI WGS metagenome assembly OLOL01 (sample SAMEA3136753, study PRJEB25190) | human gut metagenome
GGGGGAAGGGGGGAACGTCAGGGGGTGGCCAAGGCGGGGCGCAGGGCGGGGTCGGGGGAAGCGGGTGCGGGGACGTCCCCTGCCTCCACCCGCTGGGCATCCTGGAGGCAGGCGTGCAGGCGGGCCAACTCCTGGGCGTAGGCCGCCCGGCCTTTTTCCGTGATGGCGTAGGTGCGTTTGCGCCCCTCCACGGCGGTTTCTTGGATGTATTGCTCCGCCTCAAACTTTCCCAGAATGGTGGCCGGGCCCATCTGAATCCGCCCCTGGGTGAGGGTTTCGATGAACTCGGTTACCTCGATGCCGCACATGGGCCGGGCCAGGAAGGCCATGAGGACATAGAACATGGACTCCGTCAAGGACTCCATTGATTTTTTGGGCATGGATTCGCCTCCTCTCTGAAATATCGTCTCTTGATATCGTCTAATGATATTATAGAGGAAACGGCGGCTCCTGTCAAGCACAGAGAAAAACCCGCCCGCAGCCAGGGGGAGGCTGCGGGCGGGCGCCAGCGAAGAGGTAGCGGCGTTATAAACGGTAGATATCTTGGGGGGATAGGGTGGAAATGTGGTGGGTGTCCAAGGCCTGCTGGGCGATTTCCTCGTTGTCGGTGCGCATCACCACCACGGCATGGCCGTCCTGCCGGTTCCCCACAAAGGCGTACATGTATTCCACCGACACTTTGGCCTCGGCGAGGATTCTCAGCACCGCAGTGAGGCCACCGGGACGGTCGTCAATGACCGCGGCAATGACGTCACTCTGCTTAACCACAAAGGCGTGGTCCCGGAGGACCTGGTAGGCCTTGTCCGGGTCATTGACAATCAAGCGGAGAATGCCAAAGTCGGAGGAATCCGCCAGGGACAGGGCGCTCATATCGATGCCGTTGTCCCCCAAAATCTGGGAGACCTCCACCAGCTTGCCGGGCACGTTTTCCACAAAGACAGAGATCTGTTTGATAAGCATAGTCGTTTGCCTCCTTACAGTTTCCGGTTGTCGATGATGCGCTGGGCTTTGCCCTCGCTGCGGGCGATGGTCTTGGGGTTGACCAGGTGAACCTTAGCACCGATGCCCAGCATGGAGCGCAGTTTGGAGACGATTTCCTTCTCCAGCTTCTCCACGGAACGGATATCGTCGGAGAACATCTTCTCGCTCATCTCCACGTTGATGTCCAGGGTGTCGGTGTTGTTCTCCCGGCCTACGATGATCTGGTAGTTGGGGGTGATGTTTTCGCCGCTGACCTTCAGCAGCACCTCCTCGATCTGGGAGGGGAAGACGTTCACGCCCCGGATGATCATCATATCGTCCGAGCGGCCCATGGGCTTGCTCATCCGCACATGGGTGCGGCCGCAGGGGCAGGGGGAGCGGTCCAGCACACAGATGTCCCGCGTGCGGTAGCGAATCAAGGGGAAGGCTTCCTTGGTGATGGAGGTGAATACCAGTTCCCCCTTGGAGCCATCGGGAAGAACCTCGCCAGTGTCAGGGTCAATGATCTCTGCGATGAAATGGTCCTCACAAATGTGCATTCCGTGCTGGTCACTGCACTCGTAGGCAACGCCAGGGCCGGAGAGCTCTGTCAGGCCATAGATGTCATAGGCCTTAATGCCCAGTTTGTTCTGAATGTCCTGGCGCATCTCCTCCGACCAGGCCTCGGCGCCAAAGATGCCAGCCTTCAGCTTAATCTTATCCCGCAGCCCCCGTTCGATGATGCTCTCTGCCAGGAAGGCGGCGTAGGAGGGGGTGCAGCAAAGGATGGTGGCCTCCAGGTCGCACATGAACTGGATCTGACGGTCTGTGTTGCCCGAAGACATGGGCAAGGTCAGGCACCCCACCTTGTGGGAGCCACCGTTGAGGCCGGGGCCCCCGGTGAATAGGCCGTAGCCATAACACACGTGGCACACATCTTCATTGGTGCCGCCGGCGGCCATGATGGCGCGGGCACAGCAATCCTCCCACAGGTCCAGGTCATGTTGGGTGTAGAAAGCCACTACCCGCCGGCCGGTGGTGCCGGAGGTCGACTGGATACGGACGCAGTCCTTCAAGGGGCGGGCCAACAGGCCATACGGATAGGCCTCCCGCAGATCGTTTTTGCTGAGGAAGGGGAGTTTGTGCAGGTCTTCCAGGCCATGGATGTCATCGGGGGTGATCCCTTTGGCCTCCATCTTGGCCCGGTAATAGGGGACATTGTCATAGACATTGCGCACTTGCTGAACCAGCAGCTTACTCTGGTGGGCCCGGATCTGGTCCTGGGGCATGGTTTCAATTTCAGGTTGGTACATGGGCACGGAACATCAGTCCTCACTCTCTCAATGTTGCTTTGTTATTATAATAACATCATTTTTTTGTTATGATAAGTATAAAAGCCTCTCGAGAAAAAGTCAAGGGGAAAATGTGATCTTTTCTAGGGAAAAGATGCAAGGTGTCAAAAATACACTTCTTGTGTCGGAAACAAGGTTATTTCATATTGGATATAATATACTTGACTTTTTGCAGCACGCGTGCTATTCTAATATTGAACTCAAGATGAAACGTTTTTAAAATCAGAGAAGGAGGAACCATGATGACCGAATCGTTGGCCTATCCCGGCGATACTCGCCGGCTGAGTGTAGGGGAAGAAGTTCTCAACGCCGTGTCCCACGGTGTGGGCGCCCTGTTGGCTGTGGCTGGCACTGTGCTGCTGGTCCTGCGTGCCAAGGCCTATGGGGGCCTGGTCAACCTGGTGGGCGTCACGGTGTTTGGGGTGTCCATGATCCTCCTCTACCTCTTTTCCTGCTTGTACCATGCCTTGCCGCCGTCGAAGGGGAAGCAGGTGTTTCAAGTATTGGACCACTGCTCCATTTTCCTGCTGATTATGGGGACCTATGCCCCCGTCTGTCTGGTCACTGTGGGCGGCCCCTATGGCTGGACCTTGTTTGGCATCAACCTGGCCTGTGGTCTGGTGGGCATTGTCCTCAATGCGGTGGACCTGGCCCGGTGGAAGAAACTCTCCTTGGTGCTCTACCTGGTCATGGGGTGGATGGCCGTGTTGGCCATGCCGGTGATGCTGCACAATCTCAGTAGGATAGGGTTCCTGCTGATTCTGTTGGGGGGGCTTGCCTACACCATTGGGGTGGTCTTTTATCGGCAAAAGGACAAGCCTTACCGAAACGGCATCTGGCATTTCTTTGTGTTGGCCGGCACGGTGTTCCATTTCTTTGCGGTATACACCAACTGCTGTTTTTAAAGGCATACGATCACCATAGACACGTTAGAAGGAGGCTACTATGAGAGACTATATCATCGCGACGGATTCCTGCTGCGATTTTGATGAGAACCTGATCCGGGAGTTGGACCTCACCGTGATCCCCCTGTCCGTCCACCTGGGACAGGACCACTTTCGCAACTATCCCGGGGAAATGCCGGAAAGCCACGTCTTTTACACCCGCCTAAGCAAAGGGGAACCTGCCCAGACCTCTGCCCCCAATGTAGAGGCCTTTAAGGACGCCTTCCGCCCCTTCCTGGAGGCAGGAAAGGATGTGCTCTATCTGGGGTTTTCCTCTGCCCTCAGCGCCACCTATCAAAATGCTGCCATGGCAGTGGAAGAGTTGCGGGAGGCGTTTCCTGACGCTGTGATTCGCGCGGTGGATACCCTCTGCGCCTCTATGGGCCAAGGCCTGCTGGTGGATCTGGCAGTCCAGGAAAAGCGGAAGGGGAAGTCCTTGGAGGAAGTAGCGTCCTTTGTCCAGGAGACCATCCCCCACCTCTGCCACTGGTTTACCGTGGGGGATCTCAGCCAGCTGCGCCGGGGTGGGCGGCTGTCTGCCGGCAAAGCCATTGTGGGGAACCTGCTGAACATTAAGCCCGTTCTCCACGTGGACAATGAGGGGCGCTTGGTGCCCATGGAGTCTGCCAAGGGGCGGAAGAAGTCGGTGGAAGCCCTGGTACGCCATATGGAGGAGACCGCCATTGCCCCAGAAACCCAGCGAATCTACATCAGCCATGGTGACTGCCTGGGAGATGCCGAGGTTCTGGCGGCCGCCATCCAGAGCAAACTGGGGGTGGCCTCCGTCACCATCGGAGATGTGGGGCCGGTGATCGGCGCCCACTCTGGCCTGGGGACCCTGGCACTGTTTTTCCTGGGAAAAGAGAGGTAACCGTTCCTTTAAGAAAAAATCGCCTGCACAGAAAAGCTGTGCAGGCGATTTTTGTTGTTTTCCAAGGGGTTCCGGATTACAGGGAGTGAATGACGATCTTCCCGTCCTCCACCACAGCCTTCAAGGCGGTGATGGGATGAAGGTAACTGTCGATGATCTGGGAGGCGATGGGGTCTTCCAAATGCTTCTGAATATACCGGCGGAGGTTCCGGGCGCCATAGGCGGCGGAGTAGGATTCCTTTACCAGCTGATCCAGCACCGATTCCTCCCAAGAGAAGGTGAGGTTCTTTTCCTGCAGCACGTCTTGGAGCTCCTGGAGCATGATCCGGGCGATGGAACGGAAGTTTTCTTCCGAGAGCTGGTTAAAGCAGATGACTTCGTCCACCCGGTTGATGAACTCCGGCCGCAGGAACTGTTGCAGGGCTTTCATGGCCTTGTCCTTGTTCAGCTCGTTGGTGGTTTTGCCGAAGCCCAGCGGGCCGGAGTTGTTCTCACTGCCGGCGTTGGAGGTCATGACGATGACGGTGTTTTCGAAGTTCACCGTCCGGCCCTGGGCGTCGGTGATATGGCCGTCATCCAGGATCTGGAGGAGGATGTTCAGCACATCGGGGTGGGCCTTTTCGATCTCGTCAAAGAGGATCACGGAGTAGGGCTTGCGGCGGATCTTCTCCGTCAGCTGGCCCGCCTCGTCATAGCCCACATAGCCCGGAGGGGAGCCCACCAGGCGGGAAACAGAGTGCTTCTCCATAAACTCCGACATATCCAGGCGGATCAGGGCGTCCGGAGTATTGAACAGGTCGGCGGCCAGCTGCTTTACCAGCTCCGTCTTGCCAACGCCGGTGCTGCCCACGAAAATGAAGCTGACGGGCTTATGCTTGGGGGAAATGCCCACGCGGCTGCGGCGGATGGCGGCGGACACGGCGGAAACCGCCTCGTCCTGGCCCACAATGTGCTGCTTCAGCCGGTCCTCCAGCTGGGACAGGCGCTTGAACTCCTCTTCCTTGATCTTGCTGGCGGGGATCTTGGTCCACATCTCAATGACCCGGGCGATGTTGTCCATGGTCAGCTGGGGCATACCCTTGGCCTCCAGGGCGGAAAGCTCCTGCTGCAGCCGCAGCTCCTGGCTGCGGAGCTCGGCAATGCGGGCATAGCGGGCGTCCAGCTCCTCCTGGGTGAACTCCTGGCCCTCCGCCGGCTGGGCGGACATGAGGTTCTCCCGCTCGAAGGTGACGTTTTCCAGGTCCCGCTTGACCTCCATCCGGCGGTTGATGTCCGGGTCGTGGAGGTTCATATCGGAGCAGGCCTCGTCGATCAGGTCGATGGCCTTGTCCGGCAGGAAGCGGTCGGTGATGTACCGCTCGGACAGCACCACCGCCTGGCGCAGCACCCCCTGGGGGATGGAGACGCCGTGGTAATTCTCATAGTAATGGGCGATGCCCTGGAGAATTTTCAGGGTATCCTCCAGGCTGGGCTCGTTGACGGTCACCGGCTGGAAGCGGCGCTCCAGGGCAGTGTCCTTTTCGATGTGCTTGCGGTACTCGTTGAAGGTGGTGGCGCCGATGACCTGAATTTCGCCGCGGCTCAGGGCGGGCTTCAGGATGTTGGCGGCGTTCATGCTGCCCTCGGCGTCGCCGGCGCCCACGATGTTGTGGACCTCGTCAATCACCAGGATGATGTTGCCCAGCTTGCGGATCTCCTCGATGAGGCCCTTCATGCGGCTTTCAAACTGGCCCCGGAACTGGGTGCCCGCCACCAGCGCCGTCAGGTCCAGCAGGTACACCTGCTTATCCCGCAGCTTGAAGGGCACGTCCCCGGCGGCGATGCGCTGGGCCAGCCCCTCGGCAATGGCGGTTTTGCCCACGCCGGGCTCACCGATGAGGCAGGGGTTGTTCTTCTGGCGGCGATTCAGAATCTGCACCACCCGCTGAATCTCCTCCTCCCGGCCGATGACCGCGTCCAGCTTGCCGTCCCGGGCCCGCTGGCTGAGATTGATGCAGTAGCTGTCCAGGTACTTGTGCTTTTTATCGGCCTTGCGGCCCTTGGGGGCCTCCTCCCGGCCAGAGGGGGCGTCGGACTTCTCCGCCGGGGGATTGCTGCCGCCGAACAGGCGGTTCAGGAAGGGGAAGGTGGCGGTCTTGCCGCTTTCGCCGTCGTCCTCGTCGTCCTCATCCTGGGGGGCAGGCATGTCGCTGAGCTCCTCGGCCCCGCCGAAGGCCTGCATCATCTCGTTGTTGATGTTCTCCAGGTCCTCCGGAGAGATGCCCATTCGCTTCATCATCTCCTCCACCTGGGGCAGGCCCAGCTGGGCGGCGCATTTCAGGCACAGGCCCTCGTTGACCATCTCGCCCTTTTCATTCTGCCGGGAAATAAAGACCACGGCCACATTTTTCTTACATTTGGAACAAAGAGTCGGTTGCATGGTTTCCCTCCGTTATCTGGGTAAATTGTTCACAGCGCCGCCAGAAGGCCCAGCGGCGTCTGGGTTGCAAAGAATTTCAGCAGGGTGGTGCCGTCGATGAGCTCCGGGGTCAGGAGCCAGCCGAAGCGCTGCATGGCCCACACGGCCACAAACAGCGTAAGGCCGCCGCACACAAGGCCCAGGGCCGCGCCCCCCAGACCGTTGACGGTGCTGACCAGGGGCAGCCTGGTGACAATGGCATTCAGCGGCTTCATCAGCAGCCACAGCAGCACCAGCAGCACCAGGAACGACACCACATACGCCGCCGTGCTGGCCACGGAGCGGGCCACGCTGAGGCTCACCGCCCGGATCAGGCTCTCCCCTGTTTCCTGCACCCGCTGCGAAACGGTGTCCAGCAGCTTCTGCAGGCTGTCGCCCCGGAAGCTGAGAGCCTGGAGCATCTGTCCGGCGTCGGCGGCGTGGCTCTCCTCAATTTTCTGCTCCACCCGCTGGGTCACCCGGGGCTCGATCCACTGGGCCACAGGCTCCGTCAGGTGGTCGGCGGCCCAGGAGGCCCCCAGCAGGGCCACCACGACGATCAGCAGGCCCGCCAGACTTTTCAGCAGGCCCCGCTTGGCTCCCAGCCAGGCGGCGGCGATCAGGGCCGCCAGCACCAGAATATCGGCAAATACGGACATGGACACTCTCCTTTCGGGGTCAGGGCAGGAACACGCTGGCAGCGGCAGAGCCCGCCAGCACCGCAGAGCCGTCGCTGCGCATGAGCACATCCCCGGCGCTGCTGACGCCCTGCAGGGTGGCGTATTCCTTGAGGTTTTTGTTGTAGATCACCAGCCGGTCGGCAAACAGCACCGCCACATACCGGCCGCAGGCGGACATGCTCAGCACATCGCCGTCCAGGTCCAGGGACCCCAGCTCCTTGCCGTCGCTGTTCACCGTCACCAGGCGCAGCTGGCTGCCCACCTTGTAACGGCCCAGCAGCACGGCGGCATAGCCGTCGCCGCCCAGGCTGCACCGGCGCAGAACGCCGCCGTCATAGCTGTAGGACGCGGCGGCCCGGCCCTTCTGGTCGATGAAATGCAGGCTGTCCTCCGCCACGGCGCAGTAGCGCTTCCCTACCAGCCCCAGGTCATACACCGCCACGCCGGCCAGGTCGCAGGTGGCGTAGGCCTCCTGCCGGTCCAGCTTATACAGGACGATGCTGCTGGTGAAGGAACCCTGGGACTGGCCCATGGTGACGGCAGCCATCTCCTTGCCGTCCCGGGACACGGAGGAGGTCATCAGAAAGCTGTCGGCAGAATGAAAGGCAAATTCCTTTACACCATCCTCGTTGTAGACCTCCACGGCGGCCTTGTAGCCCCGCTCGTTGAGGGTCACCGCCAGGCGGCCCTCCCGGGTCAGGGTAACGGACAGAATCTCGCCGCCGCAGGTGATTTTGCGGACCAGGCCCTGGGCATTGAGGACATACACGTCGCTGCCGCCGATGTCGTAGGCGGCGGCCAGGCTGCCGGTTCCGGTCACTGTACAGGAGGTCCACTTTACAGTCTCGTTGCAGACCACCTGGCCGTCCTCCTGCATCACCAGCAGCTGGCTGTTGGTGACGATAGCCAGGCTGCCGTCCAGAGAGGCAAAGCAGCTGGTGCGGTCGGCGGCGTAGTGGTACAGCTGGGCGCAGCCGGTCTCGTCCTTTTTGGCCCGGGCATAGGTCACGCTGCGGCGCAGCCCGTCGAAGGCGGTGGTATCCGTCAGGGCAGCGATGAGCACCACCGCCAGCAGCACCACGGCCACCGCCGCAAACCATATGGGCTTCAGCTCCGGCCGCTTCCGGCGCTGCACCCGGCGGGGCGCCTCCTCCTGGAGGTTGCCCTGGTCAAATTCCATCCGGTCCATTGAGTCTTTCATCTTCATACCACACCCTTGTCAGGTACAGACCTCCCGGCGGGGCGGTGGGCCCGGCCAGGGTACGGTTGCCGCTGTCCAGGATCACAGGGATCTCCTCCGGCGTCAGCTTCCCCTCCGCCGCATAGAGCACCGTGCCGGTGATGGCCCGTACCATATTATACAAAAAGCCGTTGGCGCAGACCTTCAATTCCAAAAGGTCCCCCTGCCGCCGGACCCGGCAATAGTAGATGGTGCGGACGGTGCTGCGGACGTTGGTGCCCACGCTGCGCACGGCGGCGAAATCGTGGGTCCCCTCGAACATCCGGGCCGCCCGGTCCATGACCTCCTCGTCCAGGCGCTTGGGGTAAAAATACGCCCTGTTCACATAAAACGGGTTCTTCACCCGGGAATTGTAGATGCGATAGGTATACTCCTTTTTGATGCAGGAGCCGATGGCGTTGAAATCCTCCGCCACCTCATAGGCCGCCTTCACCACGATGTCCTCGGGAATATGGGTGTTGACGGCGAAGGGCAGCCGGTCCACGGGAATACGAGAATTGGTGCGAAAATTGGCCACATAGTGCTCGGCGTGGACCCCGGCGTCGGTGCGGCCGCAGCCGGTGCACTTGATGGGCTCGCCGCACACCATGGACAGACCCCGCTCCAGGGTCTGGGCCACGGTGACCTCGGTTTTCTGCACCTGCCACCCATGGTAGGCGGTGCCGTTGTACATCAGGATCAGTGCGATGTTGCGCATAGCGTACCTCTTTCAGATTCCCAGCCGCCCCAGGGCGATGACCCCCGCCGTCAGGGCCGCAAAGCCCGCCAGGACCCACAGGTCCGCCGGGCGGAAGTGCAGCACATGAAGGGCTGTGCGGCCTTCGCCGCCGTGGTAGCAGCGACACTCCATGGCCGTGGCCAGCTCGTCGGCCCGGCGGAAGGCGCTGATGAACAGGGGCACCAGGATAGGCACCAGGGCCTTGGCCCGCTGGAAGATATTGCCGGATTCAAAGTCCGCGCCCCGGGCCTTCTGGGCGGACATGATCTTGTCCGTCTCCTCGATGAGGGTAGGGATAAAGCGCAGGGCGATGGACATCATCATGGCCAGCTCGTGGACGGGCAGACGCAGCTTCTTCAGGGGGGACAGCAGGCTCTCCAGTCCGTCCGTCAGGGAGATGGGGCTGGTGGTGTAGGTCAGCAGGAAGGTGCCCATGATGAGCATCACGATCCGCAGCACCATGAAGATGGCGGAGCGCAGACCCTCCTGGGAGATATGGCTCAGCAGCCAGCCGGCGCCCAGGGGGGTACCGCTGGTGAAGAACAGGTTCATAATGGCCGTGAAGGCCACGATGACCCAGATGGGCTTCAGGCCCCGGGTCAGGGACCGGAAGGGCACCCGGGAGACGATGATGCACAGGGCCAGCAGCGCCGTCACGATGGCGTAGGTCACCACCCCCTGGGCGTTGAACAGGGCCACAATGTACAGGATCACCGCCAGGAGCTTGGTGCGGGGGTCCAGCCGGTGGATGAAGGTATTGCCCGGGAAAAACTGGCCCAGGGTGATATCTCTCAGCATACGCCCGCCTCCCCTCTTATGGAGAGCAGGGCCTGCTCCAGCTCGTCCACGGTGTAGACCGCGGTGTCGATGTTCAGGCCCATGCGGCGCAGGGCCAGGGCGATCTTGGTGGCCTGGGGCACGTCCAGGCCCACCTCCTCCAGATCGTCGGCCCGCCGGAATACCTGGCGGGGCGTGCCGTCCATATACACATGGCTGCCCCGCAGCACCAGGATGCGGTCCACGTTGCAGGCGATCTCCTCCATGCTGTGGCTCACCAGAATGACGGTGGTGCCGCGCTTTTGGTGATAGGCCCGAATCTGGGCCAGAATGGCCTCCCGGCCCCGGGGGTCCAGACCCGCCGTGGGCTCGTCCAGGATCAGGACCTTGGGCTCCATGGCGATGACACCGGCGATGGCCACCCGGCGCTTCTGTCCGCCGGAGAGCTCAAAGGGGGACTTTTCCAGCTGGTCCTCCGTCAGGCCCACCAGGGCCGCAGATTCCCGGACCCGGCGGTCGATCTCGTCCCGGTCCAGGCCCATGTTGCCGGGGCCGTAGGCAATGTCCTTGTACACCGTTTCCTCAAACAGCTGGTACTCCGGGTACTGGAACACCAGGCCCACCTGGAAGCGGACCTGTCGGATTTTCTTGGGCTCGGCCCAGATGTCCTTTCCGTCCAGCAGGATGCGGCCCTGGGTGGGGCGCAGCAGTCCGTTGAGGTGCTGGATCAGGGTGGACTTGCCGGAGCCGGTGTGGCCAATGATGCCCAGGAACTCGCCGGGCATGATATCGAGGCTGACATCCTCCACCGCGCTGCGCTGGAACGGGGTTCCGGCGCTGTAGGTGTGGGTCAGGTGTTCTATACGAATGATCGGTTCCAACTCTGCTTACTTCCCTTCCGCGCCATGGAGCGCCTGGAATATGGCGCGGGCACACTCGTCAACCGTGATCGCCGTCAAGGGCAGATCCATGCCGTGCCGGTTCAGCCGGCGCAGCAGCTCCACCGTATCCGGGGCCGCCAGGCCCAGGGCCTGCAGCTCCTCCACCCGGGAGAAAATTTCCCGGGGCGCGCCGTCCATGGCCACCACGCCGTCGTTCATCACGATGACCCGGTCGGCGTCCTCCGCCTCGGACATATGGTGGGTGATGTGCACCACGGTGATGCCCCGCTTCCGGTTCAGCCGGTGAACGGTGTCCAGCACCTCCCGGCGGCCGGAGGGGTCCAGCATGGCCGTGGCCTCGTCCAGGACGATGCACTCTGGCTCCATGGCGATGACGCCGGCGATGGCCACCCGCCGCTTTTGTCCGCCGGAGAGCTCGAAGGGGGAGCGGGCCAGGATCTCCTCGCTCAGGCCGGCAAAGGCAGCCGCTTGGCGTACCCGGCGGTCAATCTCTGGCTCATCCAACTTCATGTTCCGGGGGCCGAAGGCGATGTCTTTGTACACTGTCTCCTCGAACAGCTGGTATTCCGGATACTGGAACACCAGCCCCACTTGAAAGCGGATGTTGTGGGTCAGCTCTTTGCTGCTCCAGATGTCCTGCCCCTGGAAGAGAACCTCCCCCTCTGTGGGGCGGATCAGCCCGTTGAGGTGCTGAATCAGGGTGGACTTGCCGGAACCGGTGCGTCCGATGATCCCCAGATACTCCCCGCGGTAGATGGTCAGGTTCACCTGATCCAGGGCCCGCTGCTCAAAAGGGGTGTTGGGGCTGTAAATATGGGTTAGGTTTTTGATTTCAATGATGGGTTCCAAACTGGATTCCGCCTCTCTTTTTGATGCAGACAGAGGTTACCGAAGCAGGCCGGCCAACACCGCAGCACAGGCCTCGTCACTGATGGCGTCTAGGGGGACGTTTAACCCCTCCTTGCGCAGTTCGTACAGAAGGCCCACCGTCTCCGGCACGGCCAAGCCGCCATTGCGCAGCGTGTCCACATGCTGAAACACCTCTGTGGGAGCGCCGTCGTCGATGATGTGGCCGTCTGCCATAACGATGAGGCGCTGGGCCTGGGCCGCCTCATCCATGTGATGGGTGATGAGGATGACGGTAATGCCGAACTTTTCATTCAGGGTGCGGATGGTATCCACCGTTTCCCGCCGGCCCACCGGGTCCAGCATGGCGGTGGCCTCGTCCAAAACGATGCACTTGGGGGTCATGGCGATGATGCCGGCAATGGCCACCCGCTGCTTTTGCCCGCCGGAGAGCAGGTGCGGGGCGTGCTCACGCCATTCATACATCCCGACCATTTTGAGGGCAGTGTCCACCCGTTTTCGGATTTCTTCGGGGGGAATCCCCATGTTTTCCGGGCCAAAGGCCACGTCTTCCTCCACCACACTGGCCACGATTTGGTTGTCGGGGTTTTGGAACACCATACCCACCGTGCCCCGAATGGCCAAAAGGTTGTCCGGGTCAGAGGTGTCCAACCCATCGACCCAAAGTTTCCCCTGGGTGGGGGTAAGCAAGGCGTTGCAGTGCTTGGCAAAGGTGGACTTGCCGGAACCGTTGTGCCCCAGAATGGCCACAAAGGATCCGGCTGCAATCTCCAAGTTAATATCGTCCAACACCGGCGGGTGATCTGCCGGCTCATCGGGATAGCGAAAAGTGAGGTGTTCCGCTTTGATCATGGTACTCATAGGATGCTCCTTATTTCCCAGCTGCCATCCATCGGCCGGCAGCGCCGCAGGGGAGGATGAGCCCGCTCTCCGCCACCGGCAGCCCCAGTTCGTCGCTGACGGTGTGGCCGCCGTAACGCTTGGTGAGCAGGGTCTCCAAAATATAGGTCAGCACCGACGGGGCCAACCCCGTGGTGTAGGAATTGATGAGGAAAAACAGGGGACGGTCAGAGAGCACCCCGGCCACCAGTTTCACAAAGGGGTAGAGATTTTCCTCCAACTTCCAAATCTCCCCCGAAGGGCCCCGGCCATAGGAAGGGGGGTCCATGATCACGGCATCGTACCGCCGGCCCCGCCGGATCTCTCGTTCTACGAATTTGGCGCAGTCATCCACAATCCATCGAATGGGGGCGTCTTCCAGGCCGGAACTCTTGGCGTTTTCCCTGGCCCAGCTCACCATGCCCTTGGCTGCGTCCACATGGCACACCGAGGCGCCGGCGGCGGCGCAGGCCAC
>OLOL01002478.1_pt1 | contig 13038 bp, 10 predicted proteins | sample 1673081 | NCBI WGS metagenome assembly OLOL01 (sample SAMEA3136753, study PRJEB25190) | human gut metagenome
GGGGGACACCCCCAGAAATGCGTTTGTGGATATCCAAACGCTATGCTAGCAAAACGCACCTACCCCAAGAAGGGGGGACAATCAAACCGGACACCCATATAAATTCGTATATGCTCCAGAGTGAATCAGTTTAGATTCATCCAAAATTCTTGACACGAAAAAGTGAATCAGTTCTGATTCATTTTCCCAAGTGCTGCTATTATGGTTCGGCATCTCTTGAATACGGTACGCATTATGATGACGGTAAAAGAATGATAAGCGAGCGGTACTTGCCATGAGTTTGCCGGGAAGAAACAAATATAAAAACTGCAAATCCTTCAGTGTACGCTTGATGGTAATGATTCTCTGCGTTCGGTGCCACCTATTTTGGTATTGCAATCTTAAAATCCGTGGCTGCCATGGCAGTCGTAGGGGGTGAGCGCGAGATTCCGCCGCGCGGTAACCTCCTCCGCAGTGGCAAGACGGGCACGCAGCAGATGGCAGGTGCAGGTACATTGTATCCCGAACAAACTGTCCATCTCAGGGCGTTTGTTGTAACTCTAGTGCGCCCGGCATGGGCAACAACTAGGTGGTGAAAGACCACTACGCCCTCGGCAGTAGAAAGTGTTAGCCGAAGGCAAGGATGTCCATCGTGAGGTGGAATCTGAAGGAAGTCGGAGGTCAGCGAAAAAATGCAGGCGGGCAAACGCCTGAACCGATGAACAGAAACACATAGTAGGCCGTGGAAGCAGTGGAAGAAGTCCAAAACGAAGGTAGGCAACTTGAGACAGATGGGCGTCCTGGCTGACAGGGTATACCAGTGGGGGAATTCCAGACTGGGTTATTGGCGTATCGCCGGTAGTCCTGTATTAAAAGGTTCCATTGCAAACGAAAGACTCGCAGAAGCAGGATATTTTAGTATCCTCAGTCGTTACTACGAGTCCTTGCACTTATGCGGTTGAACCGCCGTGTACCGGTCGGTACGCACGGTGGTGTGAGAGGTCGGCTCTTTAGTTAAGAGAGCCTCCTACGCGATTCTTTTAGGTAAAAAAGCAAACAAACAGAACACTTCATTCAAATGCATATAGCGGCTATTTATTTCATACAGAGACAAATAGCGGCACAGAACAGATATAATAAATAAAAGAAGCTATAAAAAGCAGGTATTCACGTGGAGGACGATATCGTTTCTACATGAACACCTGCTTTTTTATTTATTATTTACTGCTGGAATAAATAGTGGTAGCCAAGTATTCATCACTGACCCAACCATAAATCCCATTGTAATATACAACAACCCAGTCAGGCACATTGCTGCTATAGCCGCATTCCCATACGATGATACCGTAGGGGATATTATCCATTTTTTCATAATTTGTACCGGGACCTTTACGCATAACCAGCCCATGATCAGCAGTGGTGTAGGTACAAAGGCTATCAATTCGGCTAAGCGTTACATCTGGTGCAACGCATCCATCCGGCAGAATAATGTCGGCATTGTTTTCGGTGTAATCCTGTACTTGCAGTAAGCCCCAAAGGCCATTCTGTTTTGCCCATACGCAGCCATCGCGCGCGGGGGCTAAATCTTCATATTGCCCAGCGGGAATTATCTCATTGCCGTAAACATCCAGAACTAGCTTTTGTCCGGATTGATTTTTCACAACTACCATGCCAGATAAGTCTGCGTAAGGATATTCAACAATTTCGTTCATGATGGACAAACTCATCTGCGGCTGATAAATGCAGGGGATTACTAAAGCACCGCTTTGGTCGCAATATCCCCAGTTACCGGCTGCATCCTTTACCGCGATTAAAGATTCACCGGCCATACAGGCATCCTGGTAGTCGAAATCGGTTAAAATTGTACCGTTTTTATCCGCAACGGCAAAAGGTGCAGAATTGTCAACAAGATAACCGGCATATTCATCATCCCAAATGCCTTGCTGGATGCCAACCAAATCAGGAGCATACACCTGTTCGATGGGCGTGCCACTAAATGTATAGACACCAATAGCAGAACGGTAAATCTGGCTGTCACCTAAAATCCACTGGATGCCATACCCGCCGTGCCCGCCCAGCATGGTTATAAAAGGCATTTGTTGGGCAACCAGCTCCTGGTTAATCTGTTCTTCCAGGGCATTCAGCTTCTGGTAATCGTATGTATCATCTACCCCAATGGAGAGCTCCTGCTCACCATACAGGTACGGGATGCTTTCTGACAAATCTTCCAGAAAAGCATTACAGTTGGCAGCATTAAACAGGCTCCAGCGTTCGCCCTTGCGCACAGCGTACAGATTTCGGGCAGCGGCGTAACCGGCAGTGTGGGTTTCGCGGGAGAAGAGAGGAATCATCTCGTCAAAATCATATTGCGGCGGTAACTTCCAGTTGGCATTGCTAGTGGATGGTATAGCTGTGGCAACAGCTTCACTGGTCGGGGAAAGAGCAGCGGAGGAAGCAGGTTTATTTTCTGGCGCTGCAGCACAAGCGGTAAGCATTATTGCGGTGATAACACTGGCTGAAAATGAGAATAACTTCCTTTTCATGGCTTTTCACTCCTTGCGTAAATGATTTTTCGGTAAGATGAAGAAGTAATATAAGAAAGTGAATTCATAAACCCTATAATATCTTATTTTATCAAAAATATCTGCTAATGGGAATAGCTAACAATTCTACATGGATAAATTTGGATAGTATGACAAAGATTGCAGAACTGGAGTGAAAGTTCGAATCATGCGATGAGTGATCTGCTATAATAAAAGAAACAAAGAAGCCGCCACAGTCGGGCTGTGACGGCTAGGAATAAGAAGAAATGTGGAACTATTATAAAATCCATTTCTATCCACAGAAAGCCTTAAGGTCGCTTTCTGACATAAAGTAGTGTACATGATTTTATCATGAAAAGCAAATTTTTTAGTAAAGAGGATTGACAGAGTCCTATTTATGATGTTATATTGATTACAAATGAAACTTTTATATAATCCAAAATAAAAATATAAGGAGATGATTACCATGCTACTCGGTCATACCAAACAAATCAATGGCGTCTGGAAAATACAATCCCTAAAACAACACAGTGAAAACGTGGCCGAGTACTGCGCACGGGCGTGCCAGCCGCTGGGACTTGAAAACTTGGGCCGTCTTACGGGCTGGCTCCATGACGCTGGGAAATCTCATAGCAACGTGCAAAAACATCTAAGAGGTCAGACAAACGAAAGAATCAATCATTCCAGCGCCGGAATGCGGTGGCTATGGGAAAATTATGGCGGAGAAACAGCTTCACCACCTTCTCGCTTGACTGCGCAAATGGCAGCATTGGCAATCGGATCCCATCACTCTGAACGTATGGATCTTTTCGACCTGGGTGGAGTAGAACCCTGGATAAAACATATGTATTCAGAGCAGGCTCAAGAGCTATATGAAGAAAGCTGCCGGGCCTTTTTTGCGGATTGCATAAGTGAAACAGAGATACGGCAAATGTTTGCCAAAGCTGCGCAGGAGGTAGAATGTCTTGTGCGGAAAATCCGAACGCAGGAAGGAAAGAAGCCGCGGCTTTGTATCTATCAGGTCATGTTGGGGTTGGCACACAGATTTTTGTTTGCAGCCCTGATCGATGCAGACTGGTTGGATTCAGGCAACTATTATAATCAAGAAGGATGCCTTCCCCCAGAGCAGCTTCCGCCATGGGATCTGATAGAAAGCAATGTTGAAACATTCCTGAACAATTTGCAGCCCCGACATAAAATAGATACCTTGCGTGCAGAAATTTCGGAGCAGTGCAAGACAGCAGGCGAATGTGCAAAGCGGGGTATTTACCGCTTGTATGTGCCAACAGGCGGAGGAAAAACATTTTCCGGGCTGCGATATTGTGTGCATGCGGCCAAAAAACTTTCGGCCCGGCATATTTTCTATGTTGCACCGTTCCGGTCGATTATCGGACAGAATGTACAGGAGTTCAAAAAGGCATTAGGCGGCAGTGAATATCTATTGGAGCACCATACGGATGCGGTGCTGGATACAGAGAACCCCGAAGTTCTCCGCCAGCTGGAACGCTGGCAGGAAGCGCCGGTGATATGTACAACTATGGTACAGATGCTGCAAACCCTGTTTTGCAGCAGGCGGCAGAATGTGCGCCGCATGGCAGCACTGGCAAATTCTATCTTGGTGTTTGACGAAATACAGTCCCTGCCCATTTGCCATACATACTTGTTCAACCAGGCGGCAAATTTCTTGGCGTACTATTTGGGGTGCGTTGTTGTTTTGTGTACGGCAACACAGCCAGCGCTAAGCGAAGTAGCAAACCCTTTGCGGTTTGCATCGCCGGTGGACCTGGTCCCGGATTACCAGCTGCGCTTTGCGCAGTTCCGAAGGACAAAGATTGAAGTGCCCGAAACAGGAAATGGATTTCAGGCAGGAGAACTCGCAGAATTTGTACGGAGCAAGCAAGACGAGAATGGCAGCATTTTGGTCATCTTGAATACCCGTTCGGCGGTCGAAAAGGTGTTTGAGGCTTTGAAACAATGCCAGCCGGAACATACACAACTTTACTGCCTGACCACGCACCTGTGTGCAAAGCACCGTGCAGATGTTATCGCAGAAGTTAAGCAAAAATTAAACACCTTACACGGTCAGGAACGTTTGATCTGTGTAAGCAGCCAACTGATAGAAGCAGGCGTGGATGTAAGCTTTGATTGCGTCATTCGAAGTATGGCTGCGCTGCCCAGTGTGGCCCAGGCTTCCGGCCGATGCAACCGCAATGCGGAAAGGAAATGCCGCACGGTGTATCTTGTTAAAACCTACAATCTGGAAAATCTGGATCGACTTCCGGAACTGCGCAACGGCAGGGAAGCCACACGGCACCTGCTGCAGCAATTACAAAGGGATGCGGACCTGTTAGAGCCGGAAAGTATTTTGAGGTACTACCAGCTTTATTATGCAGAGTCCCAACAACAGGAACGGATGGGCGATCCGGTTGAATTAAAGGGGTACATTCCCCCAAAAACAGTGAATTTGTTTGACCTTTTGTCAGATAATCAGGAAAGTGTGCTAGCCTGGAAAGAGACAACAGGAAAACAAAAGTTCCCCAATTACTTGCTCCGGCAGGCGTTTGCCACGGCAGAAAGGAATTTCCATGCTTTGGAGGACATTACAACGCCGGTGGTGGTTCCCTATGGGGAAGATGGCGCAGATATGGCAACAAGACTTTCGTCCAGTAAACCGCTTACCCCCAAAATGCTGCGGGACGCACAACGCTTTACCGTTGGTATTACAACAAATGAAAAAATACGCCTGGCAGATCAAGGTGCACTGTACACAGTAAAAGAAGGGGCAGTGACAATTCTTAACAAGGAATATTACGATGACGAAAAGGGAATTCAGACAAGCCCCGGATTTATGCCGATACAATTTGCTTAACAAGGAGGGTTAGACTTTGCAATACGAAAATTCAATATCCATGCAGGTATATGGGCGTTATGCACTGTTCAGCGACCCAATTACCCGCGTAGGCGGCGAAAAATTCAGCTACCCGGTGCCCACCTACCAGGCATTGAAGGGCATTTATGAAAGCTGCTATTGGAAACCAACGTTCACCTGGGTAATTGATGAACTGCGCGTGATGAACCCGATTGAAAGACAATCCAAAGGCATCCGTCCCATTATGTATAACAATGGAAAAAACGATCTTTCCATCTATACGTACCTTTCCGATGTTTGCTACCAGGTGCGGGCACATTTTGAATGGAACGAACATCGCCCAGACCTGGAAAAAGACCGCAATGAAAACAAACATTACGCTATTGCAAAGCGTATGTTGGAACGCGGCGGCAGAAGAGATATCTTTTTGGGAACACGCGAATGCCAGGGGTATATTGAACCCTGCATTTTTGGCCTGGGAAAAGGGCATTATGATGATGTTTCATCCCTGGACCTAGGCCTAATGGAGCACGGCATTACCTATGCGGACGAAAACGGGAAAGGCGTGATGCAGGAACGTTTTTGGCACCCGGTAATGCAGAACGGAAAAATCTGTTTTTGCCGTCCGGAAGAATGCGAAATTGTGCGTGATATCCACCCGCAAAAGATAAAGACCTTTACGCTGGGTGAAACAGTCAGCGACTGCGATGATTTGTACAGGGAGGTGATACAGAAATGAGCTGGCTTAGCTATTGCTATAAAACTTACCAGAATAGCGTGTCAGAAATTGGAAAGCAGCAGCCTGGGAAAGTTCCACTACTGCCGGTGGCTCACACGACGCAGCAGGTCAACATTGAAGTGGAGCTGGACAAGGACGGAAACTTTCAGTATGCAGGCTTGCTGGCACAAGATCAAAGGACAACGATCATTCCTTGCACAGAGGAATCTTCGGCGCGGACATCCGGCATGGTGCCGCACCCGCTAGTGGATAAACTGCAATATATTGCGGCAGATTATCCCACTTTTGGTGGTAGTAAAGAATCCGGATGGCCGCTTTACCACAAGCAGTTACAAGCGTGGTGTACATCTCCTTATGCCCACCCGGCTGTGTGTACAGTCCTGCACTACCTGGAAAAAGAATGCCTGATCGCAGACCTGGTCAAGGCAAATATTTTGTTTATAGATGAAAATGGAACTCTGCCAACAAAATGGCAGGGAAACAAAGAAGACAAGCCCCCTATTTTGGATACGCTGACCGGTAGTGACCAGACGGAATCTTTTGTCCGGTTCCGCGTTGACAATGTTGATTTGTCGCGTGATACAACAGTCCGAGAAAGCTTTATCCGCTTTTATGAAACACAGTTAAAAGATATTGACTATTGCACAGTTCAGGGAATCAAAATGCCGGTTTCTACATTAAGCCCGTATAAGATCCGCAACCCAGGTGACCGTGCAAAGCTGATATCCAGCAATGACAATACGAATTATACTTACCGCGGGCGCTTTGCGGATGCAGCGCAGGCACTTTCGATTGGTTATGAAACAACCCAAAAGGCACACAGCGCCTTGCGATGGTTGGTCAGCAAGCAAGGGGTAAATACAGGGGACCAGACTGTACTTGTTTGGGGAACACAGAACGAAGCGGTACCCAATGTGCTGGGGGATACTCTCGATATTGCCCAGGAATATAATCCACTAGCAGGCGATGATTGGGACGATTTTGAGGAAGATACAGAAAGGTTGCCTGCGGATACCCAAGAAGAAATTGCACGGCAGTTTAACCGGGCCATTCTGGGGTATCAGCACCAGTTGAAGGACAATTCCCAAACGGCGGTCATGATTTTGGATTCTGCTACACCTGGCCGGTTGTCCATCCGGTACTATCAGGAACTGCAGGGCTCTAAGTTGCTTGCCAATATAAAAGATTGGCACGATACGTTCCAATGGCAGCTGGAATACCGCAGTGTAGAGGAGCCGACGGAACTGGGCAAAAAGCCCAAGATCAAGAAAGTTGTCTTTGTTGGTGCGCCTGCCCCGGCGGACATTGCAAAAGCAGCCTATGGCGAAAAAGTGGATGCAAAGCTGAAACAAGCGACAATCGAACGACTGATTCCCTGTATTACCAATGGGGAGCGCTTCCCGCGGGATTTGATGATCAGCGCGGTAGATCGGGCAACAAACAGCATTGGCCTGGATTATTGGGAACAACAAAAAACACAAAACATTGCCTGCGCCCTTGTGCGTGGGTACTATCATAGAAATAAGAAGGTGGATTATCCGATGAATGTTGATGAAACCATTAAAGACCGAAACTATTTGTTTGGGAGAATTTTAGCCTGTGCAGAACAGATTGAAAGACGGGCGTTGATTCAGCTAGGAAATGAGAACGAAAAACGTTTGACAAATGCAGAACGTTTAAGAACCGCGTTTGCTCTGCACCCGGCAGCAACAACACTTCTTTTGGATAAAAAATTAAATCCGTACCTGAACAGAATGAAAAACCGTAACGGAATGGATAGCCAAAGGTATGCGATGATGCAAGAATTATTACATAAGATTGGCACAGAAAACTTTACGAACAAAAGACTTGGTGAGCTGTATCTGGTTGGCTATGCCGACCAGATGATGGACTTTAAGGCCGAAAATGCAGAATATAAAGCGAAAGCAAAAAAGCAGGAGGAATAAAAGATGGCTGTGCTGCAGAATAAAATCGACTTTGCACTTGTGATTGCTGTAAACCATGCGAACCCGAACGGTGACCCGCTGAACGGAAACCGCCCGCGCGAAACGTATGAGGGACTGGGTGAAATTTCGGATGTGTGCCTGAAACGCAAGATCCGCAACCGCATGATGGACCTTGGCCAGAATGTGTTTGTCCAGTCGGACGACCGCTGCAATGATGGTTTCAAAAGCCTGAAAGACCGTGCAGACGGCTGCCCAGCAGTGAAAAAGGCTGAAAAAGATAAAGATGCTTATGCAAAGGCTGCCTGTGAAACCTGGCTGGATGTGCGCAGCTTTGGCCAGGTGTTTGCCTTTAAGGGGAAAGAATCCAAGGGCGATGGTGTTTCCGTTGGCGTGCGCGGCCCGGTATCTATTCATCCGGCTTTCAGCGTGGACCCGATTGATGTCGATGATATCCAGATCACAAAGAGCGTGAACGGTACGACTGGCGAAAAGAAGTCAAGCGATACCATGGGTATGAAGCACCGTGTGGCTTTTGGCGTGTACACAACCTTTGGCAGCATTAACTGCCAGCTGGCAGAAAAGACCGGCTTTACAGATGAAGATGCAGAAATCATCAAAGAAGCGCTGCGCACACTGTTTGAAAACGATATTTCCTCTGCCCGCCCGGATGGCAGTATGGAGGTGGTTCGCCTGTATTGGTGGCGTCATAACTGCAAAAGCGGACAGTATTCCTCGGCAAAGGTCCATCGCTGTCTGCATGTGGAGCTAAAAGAAAGTGTGGCACAAGCACACCGGGTGGAAGATTATAATATTACTTGCGATACCCTGAACGGATTGACACCGGAAGTGTATGATGAATACTGATGACTATCTGCAAATGTCTGGCATCCAGCACTTTGCATTCTGCCGCCGCCAATGGGCACTTGCGTACTTGGAACAACAATGGTCCGAAAACCAACGCACCGCCGAAGGACGCCTGCAGCATACCCGCTGCCATGATGTTACCCTGACGGAAAAACGCGGCGATTTGCTGATCGCCCGCGGTATGAGGGTCGTCAGCCACCGCTTAAAACTGACCGGCGACTGCGATGTGGTAGAGTTTCACAAGAATCCAAACGGCGTGTCATTGCAGGGCCGCCGCGGCCTGTGGCAGCCTATGCCCGTGGAATATAAGCATGGCCGCAGCAAGGTAAACGATGCCGACCGTTTGCAGCTCTGCGCACAGGCCATGGCGCTGGAAGAAATGCTGGTGTGCGAGGTGCCGGAAGGGGAAATCTTTTATGAAGAAACCCGGCAGCGGGAACATGTTTCCCTGACACCGGAACTGCGCAGCACCGCGCAGACCATGGCGGATGAGATGAACCGCCTGTTTGCGCGCGGCTATACCCCAAAAAGCAAACCCGGCAAGCATTGCAATGCCTGCTCACTGAAAGAGCTTTGCCTGCCGGCGCTGTATCAGCAGGCAGACCCGGCGGCGTATCTGCGAGAGCATATTGAGGAGGGCGCGCCATGAGAAAGCTGCTCAACACCCTGTTTGTCATCAATGAGGACGCTTACCTGACATTGGATGGCGAAAACCTTGTTGTTACCCGCAATAAGCAGGAAACCCACCGCTATGCCCTGCATACGCTGGAAGGCATCGTCTGCTTTACTTACGCGGGTGCCAGCCCCGCTTTGATGGGAGCTTGTGCCCGGCGGGGCATTGACCTTTGCTTTTTTGACCCGTATGGCAGATTTCAGGCCCGCACCGTGGGGGAAGAACGCGGCAATGTGCTGCTGCGTCAGACGCAGTACCGCGTGTCGGATGACCCGGCCCAGAGCTGTCGCTATGCCCGGAGCTTTATCCTTGGTAAAGTGTATAACGCACGCTGGGTGCTGGAACGCGCAACCCGCGATCATCCCCAGCGTGTCCCGGTCGAAAAACTGAAACGCACCTCCACCCAGCTGGCCGCCGCGCTGCCGCTGATACAGACCAGCGATGATCCGGAACAGCTGCGCGGCCTGGAAGGCGAGGCAGCCCAGCGCTACTTTGACTGCCTGAATGACCTGATTCTGCAGCAAAAGCAGGATTTTGTGTTTGAGGGCCGCAGCCGCCGTCCACCGCTGGACAATGTGAATGCGCTGCTTTCGTTTGCCTACAGCATGCTGGCGCGGGAGTGTGCATCCGCCTTGAACGCTGTGGGCCTGGACCCTTATGTTGGCTTTATGCACCGCCCGCGCCCCGGCCGCAAAAGTCTGGCACTTGACCTGATGGAAGAACTGCGGGCGGTTTATGCAGACCGGCTGGTCATCAGCTGCATCAATCAAAAGATCATCACGGCAAAACACCTGCAAAAACAGGAAAATGGTGCCGTACTGCTGACGGATGATGGCCGCAAAGCTTTCCTGACCGCATGGCAGAACAAAAAGAAGGAAGAGATCACCCATCCGTTTTTGAAAGAAAAACTGCCCTGGGGGCTGGTGCCTTATGTTCAGGCACTTTTGCTGGCCCGTGCTCTGCGCGGCGACCTGGAAGTGTACCCACCGTTTTTCTGGAAGTGAGGTGCCGTTATGTTGGTGCTTGTAACCTATGATGTCAACACCGAAACAGCCGCCGGTCGTCGCAGGCTGCGCAAAGTAGCAAAAGTCTGTGTAGACTACGGCCAGCGGGTGCAAAACTCCGTATTTGAGTGCCTGCTGGATGCCGCGCAATACACGATGTTCAAAGCAAAATTGACCGAACTGATCGATTCGGAATCGGACAGCCTGCGCTTTTATCAACTGGGAAACCATTACAAAAGCAAAGTCGAGCATGTGGGTCTGCACCCGGATTTTGATCAGGATGGAATCTTGTTTGCTTAGTGCGAGGGGAAGGCAATCATAAAATTCCCGGTTCCTTCGCACCAGAAAATATGGAAAAACAGGGACAGAAAGGGTAAAATACAGCCTTGCCTGTCAGCATGAAGATGCAATCCCCATAAAATTTGTTTCATATGCGCAAAAAGTGCCCCACTGTTTTGTGCACTTTTGCTGTCGCTCTCCGCAAGGAGAGCGTGGATAGAAATAACCAAATAAACGCTTAAAAACAGTTTCTTAAGCTGTCGCTCTCCGCAAGGAGAGCGTGGATAGAAATATCTGACATTCCCCCCAACTTGGACGCTGACCGCGTCGCTCTCCGCAAGGAGAGCGTGGATAGAAATTACCGTTGTTGGTGTGCTCGCTACTCTCGTTACTGTCGCTCTCCGCAAGGAGAGCGTGGATAGAAATTGCCGCAATCGTTTTTGTCCTACTTGTCAATGGCGGTCGCTCTCCGCAAGGAGAGCGTGGATAGAAATTTTTATTACGCAGATAAAGACTGTGACTGGGTGCGGTCGCTCTCCGCAAGGAGAGCGTGGATAGAAATCTTGACATCGATTATTATAAAACAAGGGAACACCGGTCGCTCTCCGCAAGGAGAGCGTGGATAGAAATAATTCTGCACGGTTTGCAAGGTCTGTTTGTGTCAGTCGCTCTCCGCAAGGAGAGCGTGGATAGAAATGCAGATTAGCGTTTCTACCGTTGTTGGCGTCCTGTCGCTCTCCGCAAGGAGAGCGTGGATAGAAATTGCCGAAACAACTTGACAGAACGTCGCCATTGACAGGTCGCTCTCCGCAAGGAGAGCGTGGATAGAAATTGTTGAGTTCCATCTTTTTGCTTCCTCTGGTGTTGTCGCTCTCCGCAAGGAGAGCGTGGATAGAAATAGGCAACGTAAAGTAGTAAAGTTTGTCGATTGGCGTCGCTCTCCGCAAGGAGAGCGTGGATAGAAATAGGCAGGCACGGGCATCCTGAATTTTTTTGTGCCGTCGCTCTCCGCAAGGAGAGCGTGGATAGAAATTTCTGTCGTGAGGTATAAGCCAACCCCTAAACCGGTCGCTCTCCGCAAGGAGAGCGTGGATAGAAATGGATGTAACCGCAAAAACTGGGTTATTTACATCTAGTCGCTCTCCGCAAGGAGAGCGTGGATAGAAATTGATATCGAAGGCAAGCTTGATGCTGATCTTTGGGTCGCTCTCCGCAAGGAGAGCGTGGATAGAAATATCAACTGTAATAGTAATTTTACGCAAAAGAAACACGTCGCTCTCCGCAAGGAGAGCGTGGATAGAAATTGAAGCGTCTAAAGCTGATATGGCGGTATCTTAGTCGCTCTCCGCAAGGAGAGCGTGGATAGAAATTTCCCGGGCACGAATACAATATTGTCCATAACCGCGTCGCTCTCCGCAAGGAGAGCGTGGATAGAAATTTCTGGTGGGTAGAAGGTGATAGATTTTTTTACTAGGTCGCTCTCCGCAAGGAGAGCGTGGATAGAAATCTCGATAGACGATTTAGAACCATCCATCACTCGCGTCGCTCTCCGCAAGGAGAGCGTGGATAGAAATACTTTTTAGGGGGTGTTGAACTTGGATAGATGGCTTGCGGTCGCTCTCCGCAAGGAGAGCGTGGATAGAAATATGCCCGGGAAGAATCTGGTCAACGGCATTTGCCGTCGCTCTCCGCAAGGAGAGCGTGGATAGAAATCTATGCATTCATGGTGGTTGCGTTGTTGGCAGTTGGGTCGCTCTCCGCAAGGAGAGCGTGGATAGAAATGGCCGTGATAGCCTGCAGCAGTTGCGTGTCTGCCTGTCGCTCTCCGCAAGGAGAGCGTGGATAGAAATCCACCGGGGCCCCCATCATTTTTATCTGGGGTGGACGTCGCTCTCCGCAAGGAGAGCGTGGATAGAAATACGCTACAAAATTTTATCGACCCGCTCAAAAACGGTCGCTCTCCGCAAGGAGAGCGTGGATAGAAATAACCTCCTTAACTTTTTGCAGTGCCTCGTTTGCCGTGTCGCTCTCCGCAAGGAGAGCGTGGATAGAAATGTTCTTGTCTATGGGTCTTGACGGGAGGTTTAAAGTCGCTCTCCGCAAGGAGAGCGTGGATAGAAATGTCCGGGGGTATATAATATG
>OLOL01002487.1_pt1 | contig 13008 bp, 8 predicted proteins | sample 1673081 | NCBI WGS metagenome assembly OLOL01 (sample SAMEA3136753, study PRJEB25190) | human gut metagenome
CCAGACCGTCTCCGTGGTGTCCGATGTTGCCGGCACCACCACCGACCCGGTGCGCAAGGCCATGGAGCTGGCGCCGGCCGGCCCCGTGCTCGTCATCGACACCCCGGGCATCGACGACGCCGGCGACGTGGGCGACCTGCGCGTCCAGCGGGCCGAAGCCGCCCTGAACGAGGCCGACGTTGCCGTGCTCGTGATGGACGCCACCTGCGGCATGACCTCCTTCGACGACCGCCTTCTCGCCACCTTCCAAACGCGCCGCATCCCCCACATCATCGCCGAAAACAAGGCCGACCTGCTTGCGGAAAGCGGGCGTGTTGGCGCCGCAGAGCCGTCGTTGTCTTCGCCGTCCTTGGGGGCAGACGCTTCGAATGGCAAAGCCCTCTTGGAAGGCGGCGGCTACAACGCCGTGGCCTCCGCCGAAAACGACGGCTCTTCCGTACGGGCCGCCCGCGTGCGCGTGTCGGCGCGGACGGGGGAGGGGCTGGACGACCTGAAGCGTGCCCTTGCCACCTTGGCTGCCGACGCGGCAGGGGAGCGGCGGCTCGTGGGCGACTTACTCGAGCCCGGTGATGTGGTCGTGCTCGTCATCCCGCTGGACTCCGCTGCCCCCAAGGGCCGCATCATCCTGCCCCAGCAGCAAGTCATGCGCGACGCGCTGGAAGCCGGCGCCTTCCCTTGCGCCACCGGCGTCGAAGGGCTGCCCGATCTGCTGGCCGCCCTCGCCCGGGAGCCGCGTCTGGTAGTGACCGACTCCCAGGTCTTCGCCGAGGTAGATGCCTTGCTGTCAGCCGAGGTGCCGCTCACCTCGTTTTCCATCCTCATGGCCCGCTACAAGGGCGACCTGGCTGCCCAGCTGGAAGCGGTGCGCGCCTTGGAAAGGCTGACCGACAACGATACCGTGCTCATCGCCGAGGGTTGCACCCACCACCGTACCTGCGAGGACATCGGCACGGTGAAGCTGCCCCGGCTCATCCGCGCCATCAGTGGCACCGACCCCCGGTTCGCCTTCACCTCCGGCCGCGATTTCCCCGACGATCTTTCCCCCTACGCCGCCATCGTCCACTGCGGCGGCTGCACCTTGAACGCCCGCGACATGGCCTCCCGCATCCAGCGCGCCCGCGCCCAGCAGATCCCCCTCACCAACTACGGCATGACCATCGCCCGCGCCCACAACATCCTCCCCCGCGCCCTCGCCCCCTTGGACGCATAGGATGTCCCCGAGTTCCCGTCGCATCGGGCGTGCGGGATGATTCCCGGCGCTCTCGTCCCGCTGGACGCATGGGATGGAATTCGCAGCAGAGCTTTCCTGCTGGAGAAACGTTCAGCTTCCGATTCGGAGTCGTTAAGCTGCCGCGCAAGATGCTGCAAGGAAAACGGTGGTGTGAATTTTGGAAAATGTGCTTTTTTGCGCGGCGCTTCGTTGCGGGTGGCCGAAATGTTCCAAAAAAGCACATTTTCCAGAATTGAGCGTGCTTACAGTGGTTTGGTGAATGAATGAGGACGGAACGAGATGAAAGCAACACGAGGGAGCACGGCAAGTGCTACAAAAATTTCGTCTCGCCCAGCTTGCGGAGCACCCAGTCGTTCAGGCGGATGACGGGGCGGCGCAGGACGAGGCCGAGAACGAGGCTCGGCACTAAGATGGCCGCGAGCAGGCCCATCTGCACGAGATACTGGTCGCCGTAGATGCCGGCCATGGCTCCTTCTAACGCTGGCATGGAATGGGCGAAGGGCAGCCACGGGTAAATCTCCTGGAACAGCGGAGCCGACAGCATTTGAACCGGCATGAGGCCGCCGGCGCCGGCCAGCTGCAGCACGAGCCCGATGATGGCCAGCGCCTTCCCGATGTTGCCGAAAGACACCGTCAGCGTGTATACCAGGTTCGTGAACACCACCGATGCCAAACAGCACGCCGCCAGATACAGCCAGAAGTGCTCGCATTCCACGCCGAGGAAGAACACGTTGCCGAGTCCCACGATGAGCGCTTGGGCGAGTCCCAGCAGGCAGAACACCCCGTAGCGACCGAGGTACAGCTCGGCCGCCCGCGGCGCGCGCCCGAACTTCCGCGTTAGGGCGGCCTGGCGCGCGGGGGAGACGGACACGCTCATGAGAGCCACCATGAAGATGGCGCCGATCCACAGCGCGAGGGAGGTGTAGAAGGGGCTCATGGCGCTGCCGTTGTCGGCCATGGGGTACACCGCGTGGCGCTCGAGATGCGTCGGCGCGGCGAGGAACTGGGCGATGGCGGCCGGGTTGTCGCCGATGATGCGGCGCACCTCGTCGATGTCGCCGGTGTCCAGGGCGTGCTGCAGGTCGTCGCGGGCCTGGGCGAGCTGGCTTTCCGCCGTGCGCAGCGTCTCGGCGGTCTTGCGCAGCGACGCTTCGGCGGTGGCGAGGTTTGCGGCCAGAGAATCGGTGCTGTCGCCCAGGCTTTCCGCCGTGTCCTTCAGCGAGTTGGCCAGGGTTTCGGTGTCGGCGCCCACTTTCTGTAGGCTGTCGGACAGCGAGGCCAGCTCGCCCTTCAGCTGATCGTTGTAGGTGCTCATCGAATCACGCAGAGCTGTCCGTGCTTGGTTGATGCTGTCGGTCACCTTGGCGTGCGTCTCGTCGATGGACGCCGCGTCGCTTCCGATGGCGCGCTCGGCGGTGTCGAGGTTCGCCTCCAGGGTATCCAGCTGGGCGATGATGCGGTCAAGGGCGCCAATGGCGGGGCTTGACGGATCGGCTCCGGCCAGGGCGTCGCGCATGGTCTGGTAGGCCTGCGCAAGGCCCTGCACGTCCGAACGGCAAGCGGCTAGCACGCCCTGGGCCGCCGCCGGATCGTCCTTCATAGTGGTGAAGGCCTCATCAGCGGCGCGGGCCACAGCGTCGTAGCTGGCATCGGCAGTTGTGAGCGCCTTCTCGGCTGCGGTGCTTGCGGCGGAAAGGCCGTCTTGAGCGCTCGTCAGCCCGTCGCGCGCTTCGCTCACCAGAGGTGCCGTGGCATCCGGTGCCTTCCCTGCCTCCTTTAGAATGCTTGCCGTCGCATTCACGAGTGAGGTGGTGGAGCCCATGAGGTCGGCGTAGGCTTGGGCCTGGTCGGCTGCCGCGCCCACCTCGCCCACGGCTTCGCCAAGCCGCGAGCCCAGGGTTTGCGCGTAGGTGAGGATGCCGTCCCCGCTCATGAACGAAGTGAGGCTGCTCGTGGTGCCCAGGGCCACCGATGCCACGGTTTCCGTGAACGTCTCGTCGATGGTCTCCTGCAGGGTGCTCGCGCCTGTCGCCGTCACACGCTGGGCGATGGCGTTCTCCTTCTCGTTGTCGTAGTAGATGATCCTCGGCTCGGTGATGTCGTCGGTAAACACGGTCATGAGGTCGCGCGAGAATTCCTTCGGAATGACGAGCGCCGCGTAGTATTCGCCGGAGCGCACGCCGCGCGCGGCCTCGTCAGCGCTGACGAACTGCCAGGCGAACTGGTCGTTGGCCCGCAGCTTGCCGATGATCTGCTCGCCGGCGTTAATGGGCGTCGGGATGAGATCGGAGGTGTAGCCGGCGTCCTCGGAGGCCACGGCCACTTTGATGTTGCCGGTGTTGCTGTAGGGATCCCAGAAGCCGAGCGTCGTGAACCACGCGTACATGGGCGGCACGAGCGCCAGCCCCATCACCACAATGGCGGCGATGACGTTCCGGAACAGGTTCCGCACATCGCCTGAGAAAATGTCCCAAATCACCCTCACGCCGAATCACCGCCGATTTGCCCGCTGGCGCGCTTCTGCAGTTCCTCGGTGCTCAGGTTCGCCAGGGCGAGCTGGTGCGCGAGGTTGGTGTCCAGGTATGAAATCACGATGAGATAGGTGTCCACCACGATGACCCCCACCACCATGGCCATGAGCATCATGACGCGCGTATCCACGTCGGCATGCACCAGCACCATAATGGCGAAGGTGACAAGCGGCTGCGCGACAAGCACCACCCATCCGATGCGCCGCAGCACCGGGTAGGCGCGGTGGAAACGCTCGGCTCGGGCGATGAGAGCCTGGCGGAAGGCGTCGATGTTCAGCAGCGCGCGGACGAGCGTGCGCGTGCGGTATCGGGCGGGCGTCTGCCCCGCGGCTTTGGCGCTGGCCGTGACCGGCTCGGCCAGAAGCAGGTCGGTTGCTCCCAGCTTCTCGTCGAACATGAGGTTCAAATTGAAATCGCAGCGCCCGATGCCCAGCCCGATGGCGAACCCCAGGGGCACGAACAAAAGTCCCAGCAGCAACATGTCGTGCAGGTAATCCATCGCGTAAAAGCCGCCGATGGCCTCGCGCATGGCGTCGATGGAATAGGTGAAGGGCAGAAGCGGGTGAATGACCTGGAAAAAGTCCGGCATCATTTCGATGGGGAACATGCCCGAGGAGCCGGGAATCTGCACGATGAGCAGAATGACCGCGATGGCCTTCCCGATGTGCCTAAATGCGTAGGCCAGCGCGAACATGAGGTTCACGTCCACGAACACCGTGAGCAGCCCCGCGCCGATGAAGGCCGCCGGACTTTCGCACTGAATCCCGAGGGCCAAATCGCCCACGCAGCAGACGAGCCCCATGGCCAGCCCGCACACCACGTAGAACAGCCAGCGTCCGAAGTAGGCCTGCACGGCGGTGAACTTCGGCAGCCCCTCCGGATCGACGCGCAGCTTCACCATGGCCATGAGGATGAAGCCGGCCACCCACAGGGCCAGGTTCGTGAAGAAGGGGGCAACACCGCTGCCGTAGTTCTTCACGGGGTACACCAGTTGCGTGTCCAGGGCCACGGGCGCGGCCATGAAGGCGCCGATCTTCCCCGGGTCGGCCTTCAGGTATTCCGCCAAGTCCTTCACGGTGGCGGAATTCTGCAGCGCGGTCAGGTCGGTCAGCGACTGCTCCAGGTTCGTCTCCATGGTGCCCAGGGAATCGGACGTGGTGGAAAGCGAGGTCTCGGAAGAGGTCAGCGTGTCGCCGAGCTGCCCCAAAATGGCCCGCGCCTCGGCGAGCGAGGGAGTGAGCCCGCGCAGGGCCCCTTCCAAGGTGCCGCAGGCTTCCACCAGGGAATCCAGGCTGGTCGTGATGTCTGGCAGCACGCTGTCCTGGAAGGTGGCCGCGGTGGCGCGAATAGTTTCAGAGGCTGATTGCGCCGCCGTATCCAGCGCGCTCGCCTCGGTTTCCAGGGAGTCGGCCGTGGAAGCCAGGTCGTCTGAGGCCGTGCGCAGGGCGTCGGTGGTGGTCAGCAGCCGCTCGTTGGCGGCCCGGGCTTCGGAGAGAGCTTGCGCGACGGTCGGGTTGGCGCCGGCCGCTCCGGCCTGGGCAGTGAGGTCGCTGATGAGCGTCTTGTTGTCGGCCAGCAGCCCCTCGGCCGTGGCGAGGGCCGTATTGGTGGCCGCCTCGGCCGCTGCGACATCGCTGCTCACAGTGCCCAAGGCGCGCTGGGCCTGCGCAGCGGCGCTCGACAATTGCAACGCTCCGTCGGTGGCGTTCTTGGAAAGCGCCGTTCCGTACTCGTTCACGGTGCTCCGCGCCTTCGCGAGCAGTTCCTTCGATTGCCCGATGGCCTCCAGCAGATGCGGCACATCGTCTTGAAGCCCCGCCAGGGTATCGTCGGCGCGAGCGACGGACGTCCGCGTGTCGTCCACGGTGCCGACGAGTCCTTCCAGGGTCGCGCGGGTTTCGCCCACGGTCTCCTTGGCGCTGCGAACGCCGGCGGTGAGGCTGCCCTCGGCGGCGTCGGCCTTCTCTTCCGCCTCGGCCCCCACCTTCTGGGTCGTTTCCACCACCTTCTCCGACACCGTCTTCACGAAGTTCTCGTTGACGGCCGCCTCCACGGCATTGGCCGCCGCGTCGGTCACCTTGGGCGCGATGGAGGAGGGCTTCTCGTTCACGTAGTAGTCGATGGTCGGCTGGGTGAAGTCGCCGGTGAACACGCTGGCGAAGTCTTCGCTGAAATCCTTCGGGATGACGAGTGCCGCCCAGTAGCGTCCCTCGTAGACGCCGTTTATGGCCGCCTCGGCGTCGGTGAATTCCCAGCCCATCTCGTGGTTGTCGTGCAACTGGGCCACCACCTGTGCGCCCACGTCCAAATGCCCCGTCTCAGGGCTGTCGGCCCCAGCATCCTCGTTGGCCACGGCCACCAGCATATCGGCCGTGTTGCTGTAGGGGTCCCAGTTGGCCGCTACCACGTACCAGGCGTAAGCCGACGGCATGACGATCATGCCCAAGGCGATGACGAGCGCCACGGGGTTGCGCAGCACCCGTTTCACATCCCGCGCGAAGATGGCGAAGATCACTCCCAGATATGTCCGCATCCGCTTCAGCATATGCGCCCGCTTGCGCCTTTCCCTGCCCGTTTGCTGACCTTGCTTGTAATGAGAAAAGTTTCCCACATCAAGTTCTCTGCGCCACGGACAGCGGGGGATTGTCGCTATGCTGAAACGGGTGCTGCGTCTGACGATAAAGTGACGCGCTCCGGTCGCCGTTTGTCCCCGCCGAACTTCGTTCTTGCTCTGCGGCAAGGGGCGAAGCCTCACCGAAGCGGTTGCCCGCGCTGCCCGTTTGTCGCCGTGTTGTGGCTTGAGTTGCGAGGTCGTTGCTTTACACTACGAGCAAGCAACGAAGCGCCGAAGAAGGCGCCCCGTGATGCAGGCCGACGCGCAGGAGGTTGCGCCGCCTGTGAACCTGAAGGAAAGGAGGCCCTCCGTGGCCGATCGCAACATTGAGAACGCGAGTACCGAGGTGCCGGAGATTCCCGACGAGCTGGAGCGCGTGCTCGTCTTCGCCCTGGACGAGGCCAAAGAGAAGATCGAGGGCGGGGAGGACGTCATCCCCTTCACCACGCTCGTCGTGAAGGACAATCTGTTCATCGAGTCGCACCCGGGCGATTCCGCCGAGGAGTGCTTCGAGGCGGCCGAGAAGAACGTGCGTGGCGCTCGCGGGGCCGACTGCTACGCCTTCTGCTACGACGGCTACATTGAAACCGACGATGGCGTGAAGGATGCGCTCATTGCTGAGGGCGGCGTGCCGGGTGCCGATGAGGGCTACGCCATCGCCTACCTGTATGAGGTCGATGACGAGGGCGCTTATACCTTCGAATCCGAGGCCGCCTACATCGGCGAGGCCCCGAACTTCATGGCGGCCCTGAAAGAGCCGGTCGCCTACACCGACGACGAGATCGACGAGCGCTACCGCGACGAAGATGACGCCGAAGAGGCTGCCGAAGTTGCCGAGGCCGCCGACCTCGCCGAGGCTGCTGAAGAGGCTGTGGCCGTGGTTGATGCGGAGGATGCTACGGAATAGTTTGACCGCGGCTCTGCCTGAGTCGATAGGTTTGAACCGAGCGCCAGCTCATGTCTTTGTGGCAGAGCTGGCGTATTTTGTTTGCGGCTTAGGATATGTTTGCCGGATTTTGCCTCTCGATAGAAATAGATGTGAGTTTCGAGCATAGCGAAGGAGAATTTCGGAAATAGATGCGAGTTTCGGGCGTAACGAGGGAAGGCTTCGGAAATAGATGCGAGTTTCGGGCGCGATTTGGACAAAATCAGCGCGTGCGGTGCGAAATGATGCTCGAAACTCTCATCTACTTCCGGATTTGGGCGGTCACTGTGAGATTTGCCCGGTTCGGCTGCTCGAAACTCGCAACTATTTCCAGAATTCAGCAGACGCAGAAAACTGATGCCTACAAAAAAAGCCGGCGGAACTCCGATCCAGTTCCACCGGCTTGTGCCAACAGGGTTGGCAGGTTGCTCATCGTCGCGAGCACGGCGCTTGTTTCAAGGGCAGCGCCAAAAAAAGAAGTGAGGCGGCAAGGAGGGGTGCCTCGCCGCCTCGGAGGAGGGGGTAGCGGCATCGAGTGCCGCATTCTGCTTTCAAGGGGATTGAAGCAGAGCGATGGAAGCAGGGGAACTTCCAAATCGCTGAAACGAATTATAGGTCAAGACTTGTTTTGGTCACCATAATGTGCTTCATTTTCCACGAAGAACGGTGCCAATTCGACGGTGAGTAGCACATAACCCCTTGTCAGATCCCGTTTACCCGCGCCAGAAGCCCGTTCGCCCTCCGAGAATTTTCTTCACATTCAATAAGAAAGTTTTCAGATTGCCCGTCTCACTCCTTTCCGAACCTTCTGTCCTCCTTCGTTGATGCAGGGCCCTCGGTATCGGAAAACGCCTTCTGGATGCACGAAACGATGCGCAGGATGCACGGCGGTGTTATGGACGAATAAGAATGTCACCCCCTGGTTGTTTGATTTTGTCACCCTCTAGGACGCAGGATGCACGGCGGTCGCAAAAGATTATTTGGAAGGGGTTCATGTCGAAAAAGGTTTATCCCTCAAGCAATCTTGTATCATGGAAGGCAGCAAATTCGTGGAAAGGAACTCCTCATGGCCGATCTCGCGCTGCGTTTTGGCAAGGACATGCTCGTCGTTTCGTCGCCGATTCAGGAGGCCCTGCGTCGGGCCGGCATCGAGTCGGTGTGCGATCAGGCGCTCGCGCTTTTGGTGGAGCCGGAAACCATCGAAGAAGCTTACCGCATGGAAACGGTGGCCGGCCCGCAGTGTATGGTCACCCCCGTGGCTGATTTCACGCCGGCGCGCTTGGTGGCCGTTGGCGCCGAGGGCAAAGGCGAAGCGCTGGCCGAGGCGGCCCTTGCGGTCATGGCGGAGTTCAAGCCTCAGCACACGCTTGTGGAAATCGCCCCCTGCGGTTTGCCGCTGGATCCCGACTCCAAGGCGTCGCTTGTGGAAAATCGCGACCAGTACGCTCGTGCGGCGCAATTCTTCGATGGCCGCACCTTTGATGCGTTCTTTTTGAACGGGTTCACGACGGCCGATGATCTGAAGTGTGCGCTCATGGGCCTGCGCAAGGTGACTGATGCCCCCATCATTGCTTCGGTGGATGTGCAGGGTGACGGCGGCTTGGCGAGCGGCCGGGGCACCTGGCGCGAGGCCGTGGAAGTGATGGCGGAATACGGCGCGGCGGTGGCCGGCTTCTCCACGCTGGCCACCCCTGATCAGGCGCGCGGTTTGGCCGATGCGGCCCGCGAGACACTGGAGGCGCGCGGAGCGGATTTATGTCTCATGGCCACGCTGCAGGTGTTCCAGCGCGACGCCAAGCAACAGGGCCCCACGACCGAGAACCCCTACTACAGCCCCGACACCATGATGCCCGCGGCCCTTGAGCTGCGCGCGGCTGGCGTCCAGTTCCTGCGCGCCGCCGGTCAGGCGACCCCGGCTTACACCGGGGTGCTGGCCGCCACCGTTGCGGGCCTCGATGTGGCGCCGGTCCTGTAACGTTCTCGCCGAGAAGCCGCGTTGCCCATGAGCACCCTGCCATACCAAGGCCGTTGCGCCTTTGCGTCTCTGCATCCCGCGGTGACATTCGGCTTCTTCGCGGGGGCTATCGTGCTTTCCATGGTGCTTGCGAACCCCATTTGTCAGGTGATGTCCGTTCTTCTTGCGGCGGCCTGTTATCTGACGTTTCGTGGCCGTGAGGCTTGGCGCTTCATCGCGGGACTCACGGCGGTGCTGCTTGTGGTGACGCTGTCGGCGCCGCTGTTCAACACGCAGGGCGCCACGGTGCTCCTCCGCTGGTGGGGTGGCCGTCCTTACACGTTAGAAGCGCTGGCTTTGGGCGCCTCCACGGGGCTTATGCTCGTGGCCATGATGCTGTGGTTCGCCTCCTTTCACCTGGTCATGACTTCGGACAAGTTTACTTACCTGTTCGGCCGCGCTATTCCGGCGCTGTCGCTGGTGCTCACCATGGTGCTGCGCCTCGTGCCAAGTTACCGCCGCAAAGCCGACGCCCTCATGACGGCACGGGCTTGCATTGGGAAAGGCCCGGCGGAAGGCGCCTCCGTGGCGGCGCGCGTGCGCGACGGGGGCAGTGTCCTCTTGTCGCTGTCGGCCGACGCTTTAGAAAGTGCCGTGGTGGCCGCCGATTCCATGACGGCTCGTGGCTTCGGGCTGTCGGGGCGCACTCATTTCGCGCTCTTCCGCTGGGAGGCGCGCGATACGGTGCTGGTCGTGGCGATGGGCGCGCTTGTCGCTGGGGCGGTGGTTGCGCTCGTGCAGGGAGGGTTCGCGGTCACGTACTTCCCGACAATCGTATGGCCCTCTGCGGGAGCGGCCGTGCTTATGGGGGCCGTTTGCTATGGCGCTTTTCTGGCTATTCCTGCGGTTATCAATTGCGGAGGGAGGGCGTTGTGGCGTTATTCGCTTTCGAAGAGCTGACGTTTCGCTACCCGGAAGCGCCTCGCGATGCCCTTCGCGATGTTTCTGTGGCCATCGAGCCGGGCCAGTTTGTGCTGGTATGCGGTCAGAGCGGCTGCGGGAAGACAACGCTCTTGCGCCAGTTCAAGTCGGCGCTCGCTCCCCATGGGCACCAAAGCGGACAGGTGCTGTTCGATGGCGTGCCTCTCGCCGACGTGCCCGAGCGCGAGCAAGTGGCCCGCATCGGATTCGTCATGCAAGACCCCGATGCGCAGATCGTGACTGACAAAGTGTGGCACGAGCTGGCCTTCGTCTTGGAAAGCCTCGGCTGCGACGAGCGCACCATGCGCTTGCGCGTGGCGGAGATGGCCAGCTACTTCGGCATCCAGCACTGGTTCCATAAGAACGTGGGCGAGCTTTCGGGCGGCCAGAAGCAGCTGCTGAACCTAGCGTCGGTCATGGCGGCCCGGCCCGATGTGCTGGTGCTGGACGAGCCCACGAGTCAGCTGGATCCCATTGCCGCCAGCGACTTTCTGGCTACGGTACACCGGATCAATCGCGAGCTAGGGACGACGGTGGTTATGAGCGAGCATCGGCTGGAAGAGGTGTATGGGCTGGCCGACCGCGTGGTGGTGATGGAGGAGGGGCGCGTCACCGCCGACGGGGAGCCGCGGGCTGTTGCGGGGCAGCTGCATCGTGCGGGCAGCCCCATGGCATTGGCGCTGCCGGCGGCGGCGCGGATCGCTTGGGGTGTGGAAGGTCGGCTGGGTCGTCGCAGTGGGGAAGGGGCGCCGTGCGATCGACCGGATTGCGCCGACGGGGAGGGGGCGCCGTGCGATCGGCCGGGCCGCCGCAGTGGGGAGGGGGCGCCGTGCGCTCCTCCGGCCCGCGCTGTCGGGAGGGGGGCGCCGTGCTCAGACAGCATTGAAGTGCAGGGCTCTTCGAGGGTCGCTGACGTTTCTGTATGCACTTCAATGAACTGCGCGCGGACCCCCCTCCCGACAGCGCGGGCCTACTCTGCCATGGTTGAAGAGGGAACGGCTTTGCAGGTTGGAACTCCTCTTACCGTGCGGGAGGGGCGGGCTTGGTTGACTCGTGAGGTAGCCGTCCATCCGCCTCGGATTCGGGGACTTCCGGAAGAAAAGGTGCTTGACGAAGCGCCCGCACGGGCGGCGGTGGAGCTCAAGGACGTGTGGTTTCGCTACGAGCGCGATGGCGCCGATGTGCTACGGGGGACGACGCTGGCCGTGCCGGAGGGGTCGCTGTTCGCCGTGGTGGGCGGCAACGGCACGGGGAAGTCGACGATGCTGCGCGCTATCTGCGGCGTTGCGCGGCCCTATCGCGGGAAGATCACCGTGCTTGGGCGACGGCTGAAGGAGTGGAAGAAGGCCGAGCTGTTCCGCGGCGGAGTGGCTCTGCTTCCGCAAGATCCGCTGAACCTTATGGTGAAGAAGACTGTTCGGGGAGATTTGGAAGAGATGCTGGATGGTCGCGGCCTCACGGCGGAGCAGCGCGTGGCCGCGGTGCGGGAAGTGGCGGTGCTGACGGACATTGTGCCGCTGCTCGATGCCCATCCCTTCGACTTGTCCGGTGGCGAGGTGCAGCGGGCGGCGTTGGCCAAGGTGCTGCTGAGCGAGCCGCGGTTGCTGCTGCTTGATGAGCCGACCAAGGGGCTCGACGCCTTCTTCAAAGACAAACTCGCCAGGTTGCTGCGAAGTCTGACCGCCCGGGGAACGACGGTGCTTATGGTATCCCACGATGTGGAATTCTGCGCCAGCTATGCTGATTGGTGCGCCCTGTTCTTCGACGGAAACGTGGTGACGACCAATCCGCCCCGGCAGTTCTTCGCTTCGAACAGCTTCTATACCACAGCAGCCAATCGCATAAGCCGGGGCTTCTTCGAAAATGTGGTTACCGTGGAGGAGGTGGTGGAGCTATGCCGAAGCTGACCGAAGGAGCCCGCTCCGCCGAGGCCTTCCGCGAGCGCCGTCGCGCCCGAGTCAAGACGCTCCTGACGATTCTTGCGGCGCTGGTGCTCGCGCCGCTGACGGTGGTCGTGGGCATGGGCATCCCGGGCAATGGCTACTACCTCTCCGGTACGCTCATCGTTCTGTACGCCATCGTGCCCTTCTTCGTGGCCTTCGAAGGCCGGCACCCGACGGCGCGCGAGATCGCTGTGGTGGCCGTGCTCACGGCTCTCGCCGTGGCGGCCCGCGCGGCGTTCATCTGGGTGCCGCACTTCAAGCCCATGGCCGCCATCATCATGATCGCAGGGCTCGCCGCGGGCCCCCAAACCGGGTTCCTCGTGGGTTCGGTGGCGGCGCTTGCCAGCAACTTCATCTTCGGCCAGGGGCCCTGGACGCCCTGGCAGATGCACGCCTTTGGAGTGGCGGGGCTCGTGGCAGGGCTGCTTGCCGACGCCCGTGTGTTCCCGCGAGCGAACCTTTCCTGGCCGCGTCGTATTGCGCTGGCAACCGTGGGGTTCGTGCTTATTGTGGGGCTCGTGGGTCCCATTCTGGATACGTCCACGTTCTTCTATCTTTCCACAGCCCCCACGCCGGAGCTGGCCGCGGTGGTGTACCTCGCCGGCCTGCCGGTGAACGCCATTCATGGGGCGGCCACAGCCCTCACGCTGCTGGTCGTGGCGAACCCCCTGCTCGACCAACTCGCCCGCGTCCGCGTGAAGTACGGTTTACTCGATCGGTCGCGCTCCAACTGCCCATAAGTCGCGCCCCAACCGCCTGCAAGTCGCGTTTCAGCCGTAGTCGGTTCTCGCGCGAGCCTACATCGTTGACAACTTTCAAGCGGCTCATC
>OLOL01002502.1_pt1 | contig 12966 bp, 10 predicted proteins | sample 1673081 | NCBI WGS metagenome assembly OLOL01 (sample SAMEA3136753, study PRJEB25190) | human gut metagenome
TGCCGGGCGGAGCAGAGCCCCGCCCCTACCAACTGCATTTGTTTTGCCGTTTTTTTCGCATAAAACAAATGCACCGGTCTTAAGTTGATGACATTACCCCGGTGGGGAAGGCTTTGGGACGCCGCAGTCCGTCCGCGCATCATCCAAGCTTTTTATCCGACACCAAAGCAGGAGTTGAGTTTATGATCCTGAAGCAATGGCATTCCTTCTGTCTCTGCGCGGAGGACAACACGCTTTTTCCGCAGGACGCGCGGCCGTGCGGCGCTGCGTTTGCGCCGCTGGTGTTTCTCGTGCGGCGCGTTCCGCTGTGCTCGCGCGGATTATTTTATATCCATGATCTGGCCGAGCTTTCCGAGCCTGAGACTGTCCGCTGCCTGACGCCGTGCAGTCCGGCCTCAGGTGAGCTGGCCGGTTTTGTACGCGCACATGGGGCGGGCGCTTTGAACGTCTGCTTCCAAAACGCATTTGCCGTTCTGGAGGCGTGGCAGCGGCCGAAGCGAACCGGTCTTGTCCTCACGCTCGTCGGCCTTGGCGACGTGGGCGGCACGGCGCTGCTGGCGCTGAAGCTGCTGGGACATGAGTTTTCCAGGATCCAGATTTTTGACCCCAACAAGGCCCAATGCGCCCGGTACGAGCTGGAGCTGAACCAAGTGCTTTCGCCGGACGGCCAGCCGCTGCCGGAGATCGTGATCTGTGAGGAAAAGGACCTGTTTGCCTGCGACCTGTTTGCGTTTACGGCTTCGCGCGGCGTGCCGGGACTGGATACGGCGGTGAAGGACGTGCGTATGACGCAGTACGAGGCCAACCGCGCCATGGTGGGCGCGTATGCCCGCATGGCGCGCAGCACCGGCTTCACCGGCCTGTTCTGCCAGATCTCCGACCCGGTCGACCACCTGTCGCGCTCTGTTTTTCTGCAAAGCAATCAGAACGGGGCAGGGGAGTATGATTTTTCCGGCCTGCTCCCCGAGCAGATTCAGGGCTTCGGCCTCGGCGTGATGGCCGCGCGCTGCGCGTATTACGCGCGGCAGCTGGGATTAAATGAAGAGAAGCTGCGCGTCTACGGCCCGCACGGGCAGGGACTCGTCTGCGCGAACAGCTGCGGCCCGGACTATGACGCGGCTCTCTCCGCAAGGCTGACCGAACAGACCCGCACGGCGAATCTGCGCGTGCGGGAGCTTGGCTTCAAGCCGTATCTGGCCCCCGCACTGTCCTCAGCCGCAGTGAGTATTCTGCGGCTCGTGCGCGGGCAGGAGCACTTCGGTGCGGTGCCGCTCGGCGGCGCGTATTTCGGCTGCCGCAGCCGCATGACGCCGTTCGGCGTCAGCCTCATCCGGGAGAAGATCGCCCCCGCGCTTCTGGAAGAATTACAAACGACGCATACCGCATTGGAGGCGTTCGAATACTGACATGGAACAGGAACTGACGTTGGTGCGCATCGGCCATAGTGCGCGGCTGGAGCGCCTGCTGCCGCAGGCGCTGGCCGGGCTCCGCGTGAAGGAGCTTCCGCCGGAGAGAATCGAACGGGCGGCGGGCTGCCGCCTGCTTTTTGCCGCCGCGCTGGATGAATACGGCCCGGATGAGACGGTTTGCCGCCTGCTGCGGACGCTTCGGAAGCATCCGGACTGTCTGTCCGGCAGCTATGGCGGCGTGATCGTCGACGGGGCAGGGGAGCTTTATACGAAGCAGACCGCGCGGGAGCTGGTTCTTGCGGCAAATCAGGCAGGCTGCGCGTTTCCCGGCAAGCCGCTCGTCGAGGGGACGGGCTCTCTTTATAACCAGCATATTCAGGCTGGGATCCTGCATCTGAGCTGGGAGCAGACCTATGCGCACCAGCTGCGCCAGCTGGCACAGCGGCTTCTGGAGTTTGAGCCGCCGTGCTTTGCCCGGCCAAAGCTTCTCATGCTCCACGCGTCGGATAACAAGCGCTCCAATACGGTCTGGCTCGGCGAACAGGTGCTTGCGCGTTTGCCGGATGCATTTGAAATAAAGACCATTTCCCTGCAGAACGGCTCCATCCACGACTGCCGGGGCTGTTCGTATGAAGCCTGCCTGCACTTTGCCGCGCAGAGCCGCTGCTTCTACGGCGGAAGCATCTCCGACGAGGTTCTGCCCGCCATCAGCGCCTGCGACGCGATGCTCTTCCTGTGCCCGAATTATAACGACGCGGTCAGCGCCAATATCATGGCGCTGTTCAACCGCCTGACCAATCTGCTCGTCAAGCAGGATCTGTATCAGAAATATCTGTACGGCATTGTCGTTTCCGGCTATTCCGGCAGCGATATCGTCGCGCGGCAGCTGCTGGGCGCAATGTGCCTGAACAAGACGGCCATCCTGCCGCCGGACTTCTGCCTCATGCAGACGGCGCACGACCCCGGCTCCGTCCGGACTGCGGACGGGATCGACGCACGGATCACGGAATTTGCCGCACGTATTGCGAAAATTCAAACTGTACAAAAATGAAAATCCGGCGGGCATATAGTTTGTCAAACCTGCACGCTTGACGAATCGGGATGCCGGGTGTAGAATTGTTCCATCATTTAAAGCTTCACTCAATAAAAGAATATCGCAAAATGCAATGAGGAAGAAAAGTAACGCGGGACATGGCCGCAGAGAGCCGGGGATGCTGGGATCCCGGCGCCAGCGCCTTCGTGAACGAACACTTCTTAGCAGCGACCTGAACCGGAACACCGCAGTAGGGAAGACGCGCAGCGCGGCGTTAAAGCGCAGGGGCTTGTCAGAGTCCCGGAAAAGAGACTGGGTATTCCAGTAAGTTAGGTGGCACCGCGGATCGGCAGCAATTCGTCCTAAAATTTTATTTTAGGCAATGCTGCGCAAATGATTCGGAGGTGCTTTTTATGTGCGCAATTCTTGGTTTTACGTCCCCCAGTCTCAAAAAGGAACAGGTTCTCCCGTATTTTGAAAAAACGAAATCCCGCGGCCCGGACGACACCCGGCTTGAGCCCGCAGGCAGCGGTATGCTGGGCTTCCACAGGCTGGCCATCATGGGCCTGCACCCGGAGGGCATGCAGCCGTTCCATCGCGGCGGCGATATGGCCGTGTGCAACGGCGAGCTGTATGGCTTCCGCCCGGTCAAAAAGGCGCTCGAAGCCAAGGGCTATGTCTTCGCGTCCGATTCCGACTGCGAAATTATCCTTCCCCTGTGGCAGGAATACGGCACCGAGATGTTTGCCGGGCTTGATGCGGAATTTGCCATGATCATCTATGATTCCACGTCCGATTCCCTTGTCGCCGCGCGCGACCCCATCGGCATCCGCCCGCTGTTTTACGGCTATCTTGCCGACGGCTCGATCATCTTCGCCAGCGAAGCGAAGAATCTCGTTGGCCTCTGCGCGCACGTCTTCCCGTTCCCGCCGGGACATTATTATAAGGACGGCAAATTTGTCCGCTATACAGATCTGACCACTGTCACGAGGTATTCAAGCGACGATCTGGACACCGTCACGAAGAAGATCCGTGAAAAGCTGATCTCCGCCGTGGAAAAGCGGCTCGACGCGGACGCGCCGCTCGGCTTCCTGCTCTCCGGCGGCCTCGATTCCAGCCTCGTCTGCGCGATCTCGGCCAAGCTCCTCGGCAAGAAGATCCGCACGTTCGCCATCGGCATGGACCTGGATCCCATCGACCTCAAATATGCAAAGGAAACCGCTGATTTCATCGGCGCGGAGCACACCGAGGTCACCATGACGCGGCAGCAGGTGCTGGACTCCCTCGAAACGGTCATCGCTCTGCTCGGAACCTATGACATCACGACCATACGCGCCAGCATGGGGATGTACCTGTGCTGCAAGGCTATCCACGAGCAGACGGACGTGCGCGTCCTCATGACCGGCGAAATTTCCGACGAGCTGTTCGGCTATAAATACACCGATTTTGCCCCCAGCGCCGAGGCCTTCCAGCAGGAGGCAAAAAAGCGCGTGGACGAGCTTTATATGTACGATGTCCTGCGCGCCGACCGCTGCATTTCCGTCAACTCGCTCGAAGCCAGAGTCCCGTTCGGCGATCTGGATTTTGTAAAATACGTCATGTCCATCCGTCCGGAGCTGAAGCTGAACACGTATGACATGGGCAAATACCTCCTGCGTAAGGCGTTCGCGGACGATCATATCCTGCCGGACGATATCCTCTGGCGGCAGAAGGCGGCCTTCTCCGACGCCGTGGGCCACTCCATGGTCGACGATCTGAAGGCGTATGCCGAAAGCCTCTATTCCGATGAAGCGTTTGGAAGAGGCTGCGAAAAATACACGTTTGCAAAGCCGTTTACAAAGGAAAGCCTTCTGTACCGCGATATTTTTGAGAAATACTATCCCGGTCAGGCGGACATGGTCAAGGACTTCTGGATGCCGAACAAAGCGTGGAAGGGCTGCGATGTAAAAGACCCCTCCGCCCGTGTCCTGTCCAACTACGGCGCAAGCGGCAAATAAGCGCCTGCCTGCCGGCAGCCCGAAAAAACGCCTCCGCTTTTCAGCGGAGGCGTTTTTTACGATCGGGTCTGTAAGCCGGGTTCTGTAATCGACAGTCATCTATCTAGGCGCACCGTTGCCGGTGCGCTCCAGCCACCTTCTCGGAAGCAGCCGGGCAGGCCTTGCTTCCTCTGCGGTGTTGCTCCGGATAGAGTTTACAGCAATGGACGCTTTCACACGCCATTGGGTGCGCTCTTACCGCACCTTTCCACCCTTGCCGGAGGCGGCGCGAGCCGCCTCCGGCGGTTTATTTCTGTTGCACTTTTCCTCAGATCGCTCTGGGCGGGCGTTACCCGTTATCCTTGCCCTGCGGAGCCCGGACTTTCCTCATGCGCGGCCTTTCGGCGCTGCGCCCGCGACTGTCCGACCCGGTCGCGGAAGTATTGTACTTTATTTGCAGGAAAAAGTCAAATGGATTGCAATTTCTTTCCCGCGCGGATATAATACAGGCAGGAAATTTTAAAAGAGGCTTTTGGATATGAATCATCTTGTCGACCAGTATTTTGATTCCCTGATTGATAAAAAAATCGCCGTGCTCGGCATCGGCGTGAGCAACCGACCGCTCATCCGGATGCTCCTTGCGCGCGGACTGCACGTGCTGGCCTGCGACAAAACGCCGCGGGAAAAGCTCGACGCGGAGGTTCTGGAGCTGGAGCGGGCGGGCACCGTGCTCCATGTCGGAGAGCATTATCTTGACGATGTGCAGGCTGATATCGTCTTCCGCACGCCCGGTATGCACCCGGATATCCCGGCGCTGCGCCGGCTGCGCGAAAAGGGCGCGGAGCTTACCAGTGAAATGGAAGCGTTCTTCGAGGTCTGCCCCTGCCGCATCATCGCCGTGACCGGCTCCGACGGCAAAACGACCACCACGACCCTGATCGCAAAAATTCTGGAGCACGCGGGCCACCGCGTCTGGGTCGGCGGCAACATCGGCGCGCCCCTTCTGCCGCAGGCGGCGGACATGACGCCGGCGGACATTGCCGTGGTCGAGCTCAGCTCCTTCCAGCTCATGACGATGGAGCGCTCTGCCGACATTGCCGTCGTGACGAACGTGGCGCCAAACCATCTGGATGTGCACAAGGACATGGCCGAGTATGTGCAGGCCAAGAAAAACGTCTTCGAGCATCAGAACGAGGCCGGAAAGGTCGTTCTGAACTACGATAACGATATCACGCGCGGCTTCGCCGCCGGCGCGAAGGGAACCGTGGAGTTCTTCTCCCGGCTGGCAAGGCCGGAAAACGGCGTGTATCTGGAAGACGGCGTGATCTACCGGAACGGAAAAAAGATCATGGCCGCCGCCGACATCCGCATTCCGGGCGTCCACAACATCGAAAACTATATGGCCGCCGCCTGTGCCGTCGAAGGACTTGCGGAGGACGAGGATATTGACGCGGTCGCGCGCACATTCGCGGGTGTGGAGCACCGCATTGAGTTCGTTCGCGAGCTGGACGGCGTGAAATATTATAATGACTCCATCGCGTCCAGCCCGTCGCGCACGATCGCGGGCCTGCATTCGTTCCGCCAGAAGCTGGTCCTCATCGCGGGCGGCTATGACAAGAAGATCCCATTCGACGCGCTGGGGCCGGAGATCTGCGCGCACGTGCGCCTGCTGATCCTCTGCGGCGCAACGGCGGAGAAGATCGAAGCGGCGGTCAAGTCTGCGCCGGACTACCGGCCCGGACAGCCGGAGATCCTGCACGCGCAGACGCTCGAAGAAGCGGTGCGGCTGGCAAAGCGGCACACTGTCCCCGGTGATATCGTGACGCTGTCCCCGGCCTGCGCCGCGTTCGACCAGTTCAAAAACTTTATGGTGCGCGGCGAGACCTATAAAACGCTCGTGCGGGCGCTGTGAACAGGAGAAACGATATGAAGCTGAGTGAAGGCCTCCGTAAGGGACTTGCGATCAAGGAAAAAATCGGGCGGCCCTACTGCGCCGCCGTGATCGTCGCCGCAGGCACATCCTCGCGCATGGGCGGCACGAATAAAATCCTGACGGTACTGGAAAACCTGCCGGTCATCTGCCGGACGGTCGACGTGTTTGACAAATGCGCCATGATCGACGAGATCATCGTTGTCACGCAGCAGGAGCTGCTGGAAAAGGTCAGCCGGTATCTCAAAGCGTATGACAAAATGCGCATGGTCGTCGCGGGCGGCGAAACGCGGACGGATTCCGTCATGGCGGGCCTAGCCGCCGTGTCCGACCGGGCGCAGCTCGTCGCCGTCCACGACGGCGCACGCCCGCTTGTGACCGACGAAGTGATTTGCCGCGCTGTTTCCAAGGCGAAGAAGTTCGCCGCCGCGGCGCCCGCCGTGCGCGTCAAGGACACCATCAAAGTCTCGACCGGCGGTGCGGTCGATGAAACGCCAGACCGCAGCACGCTCTACGCTGTTCAGACCCCGCAGGTCTTCGACCGCGATCTGCTTGCCGCAGCCCTGCAGAACGCGAAAGAGCAGGGCATCGCGCTCACAGACGACTGCAGCGCCGTTGAGGCGCTCGGTATGCCCGTGCAGCTGACCGACGGCGATGAAGAGAACCTGAAGATCACGACGCCGCTCGATCTGGAGCTGGCCGCGCTGATCCTGCGCCGGAGGGCAAACGCATGAGGATCGGCCACGGCTACGACGTTCACCGGCTGGTTTCCGGCCGGGCGCTGATTTTGGGCGGGGTGACGATCCCGTATGAAAAGGGGCTGGACGGCCATTCCGACGCGGATGTGCTCGTCCATGCCGTCATGGACGCGCTGCTCGGCGCGGCAGCGATGGGGGATATCGGCAAGCTCTTCCCGGACAACGACGACCGCTATCTCGGCGCGGACAGCATGGAGCTGCTGCGCGAGGTCAGCCGGAGACTGGCAGAGGCCGGATACCGCCTCGGCAATCTCGACGCGACCATCATCGCCCAGCGGCCAAAGCTCGCGCCGCATATCGAGCAGATGCGCCGGAATATCGCAGGCGCACTGCATACCGGTCTTGGGAACATCAGCGTCAAGGCAACGACGGAGGAGCGCCTCGGCTTCACCGGCTCCGGCGAGGGGATCGCCGCCCATGCCGTCTGTCTGATCGAATAGTCAACGGGGCTGCAGCGTGTTTCATTTCGCTGCCGCCCCGTTTTTCTGGCCGTCAGAATGCTGACCGCAGCAGCCGGGTCGCGTGCTGCGCCTGCCGCCGGGCATTCTTACCGCATCACCCGTGACGGTAGATTTTCTTGTCCAGCGCGAAAATGCGGTTGGAGAAGCTTCCGACGGGCAGATCCTGCAGCGCCTCGGCGTAGATCTCCATGCGGCTGTCGATGAGGTCGATCTCGGAGAGCAGCTCTGCCTCGGCGCACATCGGGCGCACAGCCGCGCCGAACTCCGGTTCGCCATGGTGCGAGAGGATCATATGCTGCAAAAGCAGGCTCTTTTCCTCGGAAATGCCAAGCTCCTGCGCGCACTGCTGCACCTCCTGCGCGCCCATCACCAGATGGCCGATCAGCTGGCCGGGCAGCGAGTAATCCGTGACCAGCCCAAGGCCGGAAAACGTAAATTCCTTTTCCTTTGCAAAATCATGCAGCAGCGTTCCCGTCAGCAGCAGGCTCCGGTCGATGATCTCCCCGTAAAGCCCGGCCAGAAAATCCGCCAGCCGCAGCATATTGGACGTGTGCATGAGAAGCCCGGACAGAAAGCTGTGGTGGACGCTCTTGGCCGCCGGGATGGAACGGAACGCGTCCAGATGCCGCGCAAGCATCGTGCGGGCGACGGACTGATACTCCCTGTCCTCCATGGAGTCGATCATGCGCTCAATTTCCGCGACACGCGCGTCCGCGTCGATGGGCGCGGTCGGCACAAGGGCGGAAAGATCATACTGGTCGTTCCCATCCGCCATGCGGATGCGGCCCGCCGTCAGCTGCGGCGCACCCTTGAACTCCGACACCTGCCCACGGATCTTGACGACGCGGCCGATATCGTCCGGCCGCGCGCCGATGGGGCCGGAATAGTCCCAGACCTTCAGATCGATCACGCCGGAGCGGTCGGCCAGAACGCCGGACAAAAACGGCTTTCCCGCCGCCGTCGTCTTCAAAAACGCGTCCTTCAGAACATAAAAGCCCTCTACATCGTCGCCGGTATGCAGCTCGGCGATCAGCTTGTTGTATTCCATGCTTCGTTTCCTCACTGTCTTTCAGATAAAATCTATTATATCAGTCTTTTCCCGTATCTGCAATCATACAAATGAAAAACCACTGTCTGTGAACAATTCGTGAAATCCGCAAAGGCGGCGGCGGACAGGTTGTTTTTTGCCGTTTTTTGTGATATACTGAGGCAAAATCGGAAATCAGGAGGAACAACAGGTGTCTGATTTTTCAAAGTTCCGCACGGCGGTCAGCGGCTTTAACCGTACCGACGTTGTCAATTATATCGAATCGACATCCATTGAGCACCAGAAGGCCCTGCGCAAGCTGACCGACGAGCGCGATAAGCTTGCCGCTGAAAATGCGCGCCTTCAGGTCGAACTGGCAGGTCTGCAGAAGCGTCTGGAGCAGGCACAGGCGGACAACGACGCGCTTTCCGGGCAGGTGAACGCGCTCGCGCAGGAAGGCTCTGATCTGGCGGAGCAGTTGAAAAAGGCCGAAGAGGCGCAACAGGAACTGCTGACGCGCCCCGACCCGCAGCCGTCGGAGCCCACGCCGCAGCCGGAGGAGCCGGAAACAGAGGCCGCACCGGAAGAACCGGCGCAGGAGCCGTCGCTCACCGAAAAGGAGCTGACCGCCTACCGCCGCGCCGAGCAGACCGAGCGCAATGCCGCCGTGCGCGCCCGGCGCATCTACGCGCAGCTGTCCAACCTCTGCGAGGATGCGCGCACCCGCTACATGGATTCCGGCGAGGAGATCGCCGCGCTGGCCGCCGACCTGTCTACCGGCCTTTCCCGCCTGCAGGACGCATTCGCCGAGGTACAGGTGATCTTCGACGACGCCCAGAACGCCTTCGACGATATGCAGCTGCCGGAAACGGCCGCGGAGGAAACAGCAGAATAACGGCTCCCCTGACTGAGGGGTTGCAGCAGGCAGGGGCGAGAAGCATAGACCGATGCACCCCCGTGTGCACCACCAAATTTCATTGTAGGGGCCGATGCCTACATCGGCCCGCGCAGATTGCACCGGTTTTACGGGAATTCTCGGCGAATTCGTTATATTTTTTGGGCTGACAGAGTCGTCGGCCCCTACAACGTCCCCCGCTCTCTCCTGTGGGGGCGGACGACTCTGTCCGCCCGCAGAATGTACCGGTTTTACGGAAATCTGCGGCAAATTCGCAACTTCCCAGCGGGCCGATGTGGGCATCGGCCCCTACAGGGTTGCACTGAATCGTACTGCCCCGCAAAACCGCAAACTCTTTTCACACCCTGTCTCTTCCCGCCCACGGGAAGATTTTTTTCACCTGGAGGTATCTATGAAACTGGTATCCTGGAATGTCAACGGCCTGCGGGCGTGTCTCGGCAAGGGCTTTCTTGACTACTGTGCGCAGGAAAATGCCGATGTGATCTGCCTGCAGGAGACGAAGCTCCAGCCGGAGCAGGCCGTCTTCGAGCTGGACGGTTATCACCGCTATTTTTATTCCGCCGAGAAAAAGGGCTATTCCGGCACGGCTATTCTGACGAAGCAGGCCCCGCTTTCTGTTCGGTATGGACTCGGACTCGACGAGCATGACCACGAGGGGCGGCTCATCACGGCGGAGTACCCGGAATTCTATCTCGTCTGCTGCTATACGCCCAATTCGCAGGACGGCCTCAAGCGCCTTCCATACCGCATGGAGTGGGAAGACGCGCTGCGCGCGTATCTGCTGCGGCTGGACGCGGAAAAGCCGGTCGTTTACTGCGGCGATCTGAACGTCGCGCATGAGGAGATCGACATCAAAAACCCAAAGGCGAACCGGCAGAACGCGGGCTTTTCTGATGAGGAGCGCGCGAAAATGACCGAGCTTCTCTCCTCCGGCTTCGCCGATACCTTCCGCCGTCTGCACCCGAACCTGGCGGGCGTATACTCGTGGTGGAGCTACCGCTTCCACGCGAGGGAAAACAACGCAGGCTGGCGCATCGACTATTTTATCGTCTCCGAGCGCCTGCTGCCGCGTGTTTTGTCATCGGAGATCCGCACGGACGTGTTCGGCAGCGACCACTGCCCGGTCGTGCTGGAGCTTACCGTATGACGCCGGAGGAATTTACCGCCCGCTATATGCCGCAGTTCAGCGAACAGCAGAAGGCCGCCGTCCGCGAGACGGAGGGGCCGGTCCTGCTGCTGGCCGTGCCCGGAAGCGGAAAGACGACGGTACTTGTGACGCGGCTCGGCTATATGGCGCTGTGCCGCGGCATCGACCCGGCGCATATTCTGGCCGTGACCTACACCGTCGCCGCCACGCGGGAGCTTCGCGCGCGCTTTACCGCGCGCTTCCCGGAGCTTGCCGGGCAGACGCCGGAGTTCCGCACGATCAACGGCCTGTCTTCCAAGATCATCGAGGCCTGCGGACGGCAGCGCGGCCCAGCGTTTGCGCTGCAGGAAAACGCCGGCGAGCTTGCCGCGCTGGTCGGGCGCATCTATCAGGCGCTGAACGGGGACTATCCAACCGACAGCACCATCCGCGAGGTGCGCACGGCGATTACCTATTGTAAAAATATGATGCTGTCGGCGGACGAGATCGCTGCGCAGGACTTCGGCCTGCCGCGCTTTTCTGAGCTTTACACGCACTACTGCGCTGCGCTGCGCGAGGCGCGGCAGATGGATTACGACGACCAGATGGCCTACGCGCTGGCGATCCTCAGAAAGCAGCCTGAAATTCTGGCGGAGTTTCAGGCGCGCTATCCCTATCTCTGCGTCGACGAATCGCAGGACACGTCCCGCGTGCAGCACGCGATCATTGAGCTGCTGGCAAAGAAAACCGGGAACCTCTTCATGGTCGGCGACGAGGATCAGAGCATATACGGCTTCCGCGCGGCCTATCCGGAGGCGCTGCTGCGCTTTTCTTCGGTCTGGCCGGGCGCAAAGACGCTGCTGCTGGAGGACAATTACCGCTCCACGCCGGAAATTCTGCGGCTGGCGGGCGCATTCATCGAGGGGAACCGGGATCGTTACCCCAAAACCATCCGCGCGACAAGGGCGAAGGGCTGCCGGGTGCGCCTTGCGCACGCAGCCTCCCGGCAGGCACAGTACCGGTACCTGCTGGCGCTGGCAGGGGAGCGGCGCGCGCCGTTTGCCGTCCTGTACCGAAACAACGACAGCGCCCTTCCGCTCATCGACGCGCTGGAGCGCGCCGGGCTTCCGTACCGCTGCCGCAGCTTTGACGACACGTTCTTTACCCACCGCATCGTCTGCGACGTGCAGGACATCCTGCGCTTCGCCGCAGCGCCGGACGACGCGGAGCGCTTTCTGCGCATTTACTATAAATTCGGCGCGCTGATCTCCAAGGAGGCGGCGCAGGCCGCCTGCGTGCAGAGCAGACGCACGAGCACGCCGGTTCTGGACTGCCTGCTTGCGCAGGCCGGGCTTTCGGACGAGGGCCGCGAACGCGTCCGGCGCGTAAAGGCGGGCCTTGAGCAGCTGCAAACGCTGCCCGGAGAAGTGCTGATGCGCACGATCTGGGGCACGCTGGGCTACGGCGGCTTTGTGACCGAACGGCGGCTCGATCCCGGGAAATATTTCATCCTGCAGATGCTTGCCGCGCGCGCGCCGTCGGCGGAGGCGTTTCTTGCCCGTCTGGACACACTGCGGCAGACCATCCGCACGCATGAGGACGCACCGGACGCGCTGCTGACGCTTTCGACGATCCATTCGAGCAAGGGGCTGGAATACGAGCGGGTGTATCTGCTGGACGTCCACGACGGCGTGCTTCCGTCCCGGCCGGACGCGGCAGACGGAACGGAGGATGAGCGCCGGGTATATGAGGAGGACCGCAGACTCTTTTACGTGGCAATGACGCGTGCGAAGGATGAGCTGACGCTGTTTGAATACCCGGATGCGCCGTCTGCGTTCATCCGCGAGGCACGGGGATATCTGCCCGTTCCGGTGTGCGCGAAGGACGATTTTGCCGCCATCGTGCCGGAAAACGCCTGCGGCCTGCGCTACCGCCACGAAACGCGCGGCGAGGGGAGCATTCTGGCGCAGTGCGAGGACGAGCTGCTTGTTGCCTTTCCGGACGGCGACAGCCTTATGCAGGCGGGCCGGATGCTGCTCGAACGGAGCCGCGCGGAGGTCTTCCAGCTGCCGGACGCACCTGCAGCAGCGCAGCTGCCGGACGCGCAGACATTCATACCGGGAAGCGTCATCCGGCATAAAAAATACGGCATGGGCCGCATCGTATCCATAGACGGCCCGTTCGCCGATATCCGCTTCGAAGGCGAAACAGCAGCGCGCCGCTTCCATCTGGCGCAGTCGCTGCGCAGCGGCTTCCTGTTTTCTGCGGGCTGAAACATCTTCCGTTGCCGCGCGGAGCTTCATAAAAAAAACGGGCGCGCCAGTTGGCGC
>OLOL01002511.1_pt1 | contig 12933 bp, 10 predicted proteins | sample 1673081 | NCBI WGS metagenome assembly OLOL01 (sample SAMEA3136753, study PRJEB25190) | human gut metagenome
CCATGGCCTCCACCTGATTGGCAAGACCTATCAAATCAATTTTTGTCCTGCCGCAGGTAGGGCAGCTCACCACCTCGATACCGCCCTTGCGGAGTCCCAGAGTGCGCAGCAGCAGCTTGGCCGTGCGGACCTCTTCCACCGGATCCCCTGTCAAAGATACACGTATGGTATCACCGATTCCCTCATAGAGTATGATTCCCAGGCCTATGGACGATTTAATATTCCCGCTCCACAGGGTTCCCGCTTCCGTAATTCCCACGTGCAGAGGATAATCCGTTTTCTGCGCCAGTATTTCATGAGCCTTGATGCACATGAGGACATCAGAGGATTTGATGCTGATTACCAGGTTGTTATAATCCAGATCCTCGATCATTTTTACCTTATCCAGGGCGCTCTCCACAATCCCTTCCGCCGTAACGCCGCCGTATTTCTCCACAAGCTGCCGTTCCAGGGATCCGCTGTTTACACCTACCCTGATGGGAATATTTCTTTCCTTCGCCACGCTTACAACAGCCGCCACATTTTCCTTCCCACCGATATTGCCGGGATTGATGCGGATTTTATCCGCTCCGTTTTCCATGGCTGCAATGGCCATTTTATTATCGAAATGAATATCCGCCACAAGCGGGATGTGGATCCTCTTTTTGATCTCCCTGATCGCCTTAGCCGCTTCCATATTGGGGACCGTGCTGCGGATAATATCACAGCCGGCCTCTTCCAGGCGGAGGATCTGAGCCACAGTCGCCTCCACATCCTCGGTTCTTGTATTGGTCATGGACTGAATCAGCACCGGATTCCCGCCGCCGATTACCCTGTCGCCTATTTTTACTTCTCTGGTATGTTCTCTGTACATAAACACTCTCCTGCTACTTCTTGATAAGGCCCTTTTCGATAAGAAACGCTTTGGCCACTTCCTTTTCGTCTTTGCTTTCCACTTCCACCTGATAGTTCATATTACGCATTTCGTCATCGGAAATCTGTCCGGTAAGCTTTTCCAGCGTATCTGCAAGACCGGGATATTTTTCAAGGGTATCCGTCCGAACGACGGTTCCTGCATAATAGGTGGCAAACAGGCTCTTGTCGTCCTGCAGCAGCTTCACATCGGCCGCCGCCAGCTGGGCATCGGTGGTAAAGGCATTGGTCACATCAATCTCTTTATTTGCCATCGCCTGATATTTCAGGGCGATATCTACATCCACCGTCCCCTTAAAATTCATTCCGTAAGCTTCACAGATCATGGGATATCCGTCTTCTCTCTCCATATAGTCCGGATTTCCTCCGAAAATCAGATTTTCAGATGCCGCAGCCAGGTCACTGAAGGTCTCAAGGCCATAGGTATCCGCCGCTTCCTTTCTTACAGCAAGCACATAGGAATTCTGAAAGCCGTACAATCCGCTCCAGGTAAGCCCCATATCATTATATTCCTTCTGCAGGTTCTCATATAACACATCGGAATCATCTTCTTTTTCATGCTTCAGCACCGTCATCCAGGACGTTCCCGTATATTCGGGATACAAATCAAAATCACCCTTCAGAAGCGCCGGCTGGATATTTGTGGTTCCGCCGCCGATTCCCTTTGTGATTTCCACGGGAACCCCGAGATCATTTTCTATGAGCTGACCCAGAATCTCCGTGAGGACATATTGTTCCGTCATGGGCTTCGACGCGATTTTAATAGGTTCCTTTTCTTTTCCACAGCCGGCCAGAGTACCTATAGCAAGAGCTGCTGTTAAAAATAATGCCAATTTCCTTTTCATGTTTTTTGTCTCCCTTCCTGCTTCGGTTAATAAAGTTCCATACTTACTCATTATCTGTCGGATATCAGCTTTTTCACGAAATCTGTAGCCGGGTTCGCCCTGATTTCTTCCGGCGTCCCATCCTGGATTATCTTCCCCTCATCCATAACAACAATACGGGTGCCAAGACGCAGCGCCTCATCAATATCATGAGTAACAAACACAATTGTTTCCTTTTGCTGGCGGTGTATCCTGCCTATTTCCTCCTGAAGCCTGCGGCGGGTAATCTCATCCACGGCGCCGAAAGGCTCGTCCATCAGCATGATCTCAGGAGAATTCATCAATGCCCTCGCGATTCCGACACGCTGCTTCTGACCGCCCGACAACTCGTCGGGATATCTTCTGCGCACCTCTTCCGGCAGCTCCACCAGAGCGAGCAGCTGGCTCACTCTTTCCCGTACAGCCTTTTTATCCCGTTTTCCGTATAAATCGGCTACGTAGGAAATATTTTTTTCTATAGTCAGGTGCGGAAAAAGTCCTGTTTCCTGCACGACATAACCCAGTTTTCTGCGCAGGGCGGTGAGATCCGTATCCGCCAGATCCTTCCCGTTCACCACCACCCGGCCCGCGTCAGGCTTCAGCAGCCCGTTCATAAGCTTCAGAGCCGTGGTTTTCCCGCAGCCGGAGGTACCGATCAGCATTACGAATTCCCCCTGCCCGATATCCAGGCTGAAATGCTTCAGTACCCCCTTGCTCCCATAGGAAGCAGTTATATCTGTCAGTGAAATAATACTCATGCCTGCCGCTCCCTTCTGTCTCTCGCGCCTTCGCTCCAGGGAATCTTCTTCTCCAGCAGATAAATCAGCCTGTCGGAAATCAACGCCACTAAAGCTATAAGGATACTTCCTGCATAGGTCATGGCCGCATTATTGGTGGTTATCCCTCTGTAAATGGCAACACCCAGACCGCCAGCCCCGATATAGGAAGCAATTCCGCTTAAGGAAATCGTCATCACCACCATGCTTCTCACACCCGCCAGAATTACCGGCAAAGCCAAAGGCAGCTTCACCCGGAACAGGATCTGCATTCTGGTGCTGCCCATCCCGGACGCGACTTCCGTCAAAAAGGGCTGGATCGTATTTATTCCCGTATAGGTATTGCGCACAATGGGCAGAAGCCCATAAATACTCAATGCAATAATTGCCGTCTTATTGCCGATTCCCGTAAAGGGGATCAGAAATCCCAGCATGGAAATAGACGGTATGGTATAAAGTACGTTTATAATATTCATAATGATCTGCGCAGGCTTCCGGAATTCACTGATAAGCACCCCGATAACCAGTCCCAGAAAAAGGGATATTGCCACAGAAATGCCTGCAATACGTATATGCTGCAGAATCAGTTCTCCAAAAAAGGAACTCCGTTCCGCGTAAAGTCTGAAAATTTCCTGTATCATACAATTCTGTCTCCAATCTAATCGTATTTATTATACCCTTACCCGGTCTTTTTGGCAAAGGTAAAATTGATGTAGGTAAAGTTTCTACATAGACGGGCGCCATCACAATTTTTTCCTATTTTCCTTTTTATATCTATATGATATAATAATTTTATGAGTAATAAGAATTTTCCTCCAATGAAAAAGTTTAACAAATCCAACAATCTGGTATCCCGATTTACACACAAATTTTTTCTCACCATCGTTATACCAATTATTGTTTTATGGGGAAGTTATCTTTTTATTCTAAATCTTCATTTTATCAATAACACCTTATCTATTCAACAGACACATCTGTTGAATTCACTTTCTACTTTAAAGTTATCCATGGCAAATGCTGACTATGTTTTTTCTTCTTTGGAAAATATACCTGAAATCACCTATTATCTGGATATTTATTCCCTCAAAAGTAAAATGCTTTATTCCCTGAAAAAAACAATTCGCAGCCAATGTAATAGTCTGCGCAATTCTAATATCTCTATTGATTCTCTGCGTATATACAGCAGTAAGCCCGAATTGCTTTATGCGGATCCCTTTTATCCATTATCTGATCTTCCTCTCAACGAAAATGAAGAAGAACAGCTTATAACCTCTATACCTACTGATACACTCTGGTATATAGTATCAACTTCTCCGAATTCCATTTTTCATCTTTATGCATACAAAAAATTATATGCGTATAACTATGAACACGTTATTGGTTATATGGAACTAGGAATCCGCCCGGAAGTTCTTACAAGTTATTTTTCCCAATTTGAAAATAACACGCTTCTGCCAAATGCACATTTTGCTGTTTATCAGGACAATCAGCTGCTTTACAGCCGTTCTGATGCCGCTCTGCTCCCTTCACCAGAACAAATAACTTCCTTGCCGGATAATACCGTCACCACAGACTACTTATCCGGGAAGTATATTCATAAAGCCACAATTCCCGACCTCAACCTACAGATTGTCCTTACCGGAAGGCTGATCGACCTACCTTCACAGTCAAATAATCTGCTTCCAGTCATAAATGTACTCATTACCTGTCCTTTGTTTTTCCTTTTGTTCTATTTTTTTCTGGACACCAGAGATCTATCCCGTCAGATAATGGATTTTTCTAATTATATTCGGAATTCCGATCCTGCTGATCTGACACTTTATCAAGTAACATCACAGAAATATAGGCAGCAATATGACGAACTGCTCCATTTAATTTGTTCCTACAATGATCTGTTTAAAGAAAACTCTACTTTAATCTCAAAAGTTCAAAAAATGGAATTCTTGAATCAGGATGCTATGTATCAGGCCTTGCAGGCACAGATCCATCCCCATTTTATATATGGAACTTTAGAAAATATCCGGATGCTTGCATTGCAAAATCGGGATAAAATGGTTGCAGATATGATATATTCTCTCTCTGCTTTGATCCGTGAATCGGTATCTATTTCTACTAAATATGTTACATTGGAAGACGAATTGAACCTGGCCCAGCATTATCTTAAGATTCAGAAACACCGTTTTGGCAATCGCCTTAATTATTCTTTTCAGATTGAAGAAAGTTTGTATTCCCTAAAGCTTCCTTCTTTTATTTTGCAGCCAATATTAGAAAATTCCATTATTTACGGAGTTTCAAATACTTTTCATGACTGCACGCTCTCAGTTTCTGCTTTTTCCGAAAAGGAACTGACTTATATCGTCATTTCCAACACAGGAAAAACAATTTCTCCAGAACGCCTTGCAGAAGTGAATAACCTTCTGAATGGTAACGGACAGCTTTCAGAGTTTCAGAGTAAACACAATGGTTGTGCACTATATAATATAAAAGAACGCCTGAATATTTTATATCGTAAACAGGCCCGTATTTTCATGACATTGGAAGAAAATAGTACTCAAACCACAATTGTTGTAAGGAAGGAATCCATCTATGTTCCAAATATTAATCGTTGATGACGAACACACCCTTTTGAACGGTTGCAGCTTTATGATCCGTGAAATATTCGATCTGCCTTTTCCAGTCAGTATATCTACAGCCCTCAACGTACCAAATGCCCTGGCTGTTCTAAAAAATGAAACACCGGACTTAATCATTACAGACATTCGAATGCCAGTAATGGATGGATTTGTACTAATTAATCAGATCCGTACAAAGAACCTTCCCAGTGATATTGTCATTCTCACCAGTCATGCGGATTTTGAGTATGCCAGAACAGCAATCAAATATAATATAACAGATTTTATTTTAAAACCTATTAATGAAGAAATATTGAAAACTACAATTTTAAAATCTTACGAAAAAAAACAAACCAGACTTAAAACCGCCTATCATTCCTATTATATTAAGCTGCAAACCATGCTCCTGTATGAGATATCTGCGTCAGATCTTTTATTGACAGAAGAAATACTGACCGAGATGTTTCCCTGCACTTACTTTACCGTTTTAGTAATATCTCCAAAAGTATTTCCAGAAAATATTGATTCCTGCAAGATTCTTCTTCAGGAATATTATAATACTTGCTATGCCTATCCTTTAAAAGAACGAAATCAGCTGGTGTTTGTCTGCAATCACGAAAATTTTTTTATAAAACCTGCTAGTCTGCCAGACAAACTATATCAGGCAATGGGCACTCCTTTGCTATGCGGCATCAGTATAAGTTCCAATTCCGTGCATAAAATACATGCCCTTTACATAAACGCCTGTCAGCGTGTATTCTATCAAGAGGTGTTTGAAGGTAATGATAGTCTGGCTAGAACCGCTGCCTTCTCTTACCAGGATTGTATTCAAATTTTTGTAGAAAATGCGGGCTACCCTCTACAACAATATAGAGCGGGTGCAGTTGGTAAAGCAGCCTTCCCGCGTTTATCTGGAACAGATCTTCATCAGTTTCTTCCAGAATATTAACCTCTATCTAAAAAACAAAGGAATACCCGATCCATTCAACCCTATTCCATCTCTGCCTGATGGGATAGACACTTTTGAGCAACTATCCAACTATATGTTGAATCTGATTTGCCAGAAAAAAGAGGAAATGAAAAAGTTATGGATGGAATCCGAAAATGTCCCTTTGCTTCGCCAGCTTATGGAATTTATAAAAGAAAATTATCAAAAAGATCTCTCTCTGGATGATCTTGCAGAGGCAACAGGCTTTCATCCTAATTATATCTCTAACTTTTTCAAAAAGACAACAGGCCAGTCATATCTTACCTACCTGCATAAGGAAAGGATTGCGGTCGCCAAACAGCTTTTATCCTCTTCTTCAAATACAATAGATGAAATTGCCCATAAAGTAGGCTACAACAGTTCCACGCAATTTGCCCGTATATTCCGTAAATATGAATCGGTTTCTCCTTCCGATTATCGAAATATAAACATGTAAAATATTACTTTCTGTTTATCCTTTATTCATATTAAAGGAGGATCCGTTATAAACGGATCCTCCTCATCAGTCATTAAAACCCAAATTCTGTTTTCACTTCGTTGGTACGCTCTGTCATATAACTATTCAGTTCCTGTGAACCAATCTGCTCTAACAGATCCATATAGTCCTGATATGCTTTTTCAAAGGCTTTATCTGATTCCGCTGTATATATTTTCACCAGTTCTGCCTCCCTTGCTTCCTTAATCTTTGCAAGGACAACACCCATGTCAGAGGTTGAAGGCGGCAACGCGATAGACAATTCAGGATAATTCACAATTTTATTGGTATTTTTCACAAATCCCTCAAGTAGTTCCGGATTTACACCAGAATAGAAAGAATAAGCCTCATCCAATTCTGTTACACACATATTATACGTGTTATTATATTTACTGTTGATTTCATCCTGATTTTTTGCTGCTTTCTGCCATTCCTCTGAGAAAAGGGGAACACCGTTCTCATCAAGCTCATATTCAACGCCTTCCCTTCCCCACAATGCAAGATGACGTCCCTCTTCGCTACTCATATATGAAATCATCTTAATTGCGGCTTCCGGATCTTTACAATTCTTAGAGATAAATACTCCAGCCCATCCTGAACCGGCCCCTACAATCTCCTTTGCATCATCAGGAATAGGAATAGCAGCCCATTCCGCCCCTTCAATAACTTCCTTGGTCGCAGTATTCAACTGTTCCAACTGAGTAGGCCTCAAATTCCATTCATAGATAAAACATTTTCCGCTGATTGCCTGTTGCTTGGCATCATCCTCATTCGTAATAGCAAGATTTTCTTCAGAAATTAATCCATTCCTATACATCTGATTCACATAACTCAGATATTCATAATAATTTTCTGTCATATCGCTGAGTATAACACTTCCATCCTCCGCATAGACAAAATCATTTCCATTTCCCATCCAACTCTTAAATGCTCCCAGACGCCATGACGGATTACCTGCATTAACAGTAATCATCTCAGGATACTTCTCTTTCACCATCATACATACATTGGCAATATCCTCCAAAGTATTCATTTCAGGTTTTCCTAACTCCTCCCAAATATCCTTTCGATAATACAGGCATGGTGTATTACGTACTACTCCTTTTGCATTGTTCCACTCCTCATTCGTACTGTAACAATTAAGGATTGTATAATAGTTCGGATCTTCTTTGTCTGCATTATGGCTCTTAGCAATGGCAATTCGATCTTCTGTAGGCTGCAGATCAACTCCATACTTCTCGATCAGTTCATTATAACTATAACAAAGATTACTGTCACAAAGCCTGTCTATCTCCTTATCTGTATAAATCACATCAGGCAGTTCCCCTGAAGCGATCATAAGGCCAAGCTGACTGTCATCCGCAGAACGTGTTACATCAAAATACACTCCTCCGTTTTCTGTCAGAGTCTCAGGAATAATCCCCGTCCAACTATCAACAGGATACCAGGTAAAATCAAGATATAAGTCTAAAGTAACGGCATCCTGCACATTCCCTTCCGTTTCTGATGCACTACTCTCCTGGCCAGCCGTCTCCTGCTTCTGCGTTCCTGAAACTTCCTGGCCAGGCTGAGAACTGTCTTTCATCTGGCATCCTGTTAGTAAAGATGCCATACAGGCCACACCCAAAATAATTGATACAAATTTCTTTCTCATGTCATTCCCTCCATTAATGAATTTATTCTTTTACCGCACCTACCATCATTCCAGTCACAAAATATTTCTGGAGAAACGGATAGATGAAGATAATCGGAACCACGGATATCACCATTGCCGCAAGTTGGATCGACAGACTCGTAGTTCCTGTCGTCATCCTGTATGCTGCAGCGTTGGATGCGCTTGATGTACTTTGAAATTGATTTACAATTTCCATTAGCAGGTACGGTAGTGTCCTTAACATTTTATCCTTTATAAAAAATGTGGAATCATACCAGTTGTTCCAATGTCCAACCCCTACAAACAATGCAAGCGTTGCCATAAAGGGCTTGGATATCGGCATTATAATGCTGGTAAATATTCTCAGTTCTCCGGCTCCATCGATTTTAGCTGATTCTCTTAATGATTCAGGTATTCCTTCAAAAAAAGTCCGCCCGATTGTAATGTAAAATAAATTTAACATACCCGGAATAATATAAACAAAAAAACTGTCAATTAAATGTAAACTTTTTAATACCATATAATACGGGATGATACCTCCTGAAAAGTACATACATATAATAATAAAGGCCATATAGTATTTTTTTCCTATCAGTCCTTTAAAAGAAATCCCATATGCAACAAGTGTTGTAAACCATATTCCCAATATCGTTCCCAACACAGTCCTTGCAGCTGTGATCCCGAGGGCACGCAACCATTTCCAGTCCGTAAAGAATTCACTGTAATTCCCAAGCGTAAACTTTCTTGGGAACCAATAAATCGCTCCCATACTAGCATCTATCCCCTCATTAAAAGACAACATAAACACATAATAAAAAGGGTACACAGTCACAAATAGAATAATCAGCGAAAGTGTATATATCGTTATATCCATGATCCAGTCTTCTCTATTTCTTCTTTTTTTCATATCTGCACGACCTTCCTTTTAAATTTTACTTTAGAACAAGCCCGCACCAGCAGTTTTCTTTGATACACAGTTGCTGATAAAAATAAGGATTAGCGATATCACCGACTGAATTAATCCCACTGCTGTTGCATAGGAATACCTTCCCTGAGCCAGCCCGACATCAAAAACATATGTCTGAATGATGGAAGATGTGTCTGCGTTCACATTATTTCCAAGTAAATAACATTGTTCAAAATTGGATCCGCTTAAACCTCCTCCAAATAAATTACCCATTGTCATAATCAGTACCACCACTATCGTACCTTTGATACAAGGAAGTGTGATGTAGCGGATTCTTTGCAGTCTGGTAGCACCATCAATCTGTGCTGCCTCATAATATTCCTGACTAATCCCTACGATAGCGGCAAGAAAAATGATCGTCCACCATCCCATCTCCTTCCATATATCCAGTGACACTGCCAATCCCCAAAATAAATCCGCATCTGTCAGAAATTTAATTGGCTTTGAAATCAAATGGAACTTTTGGAATAGAGTGTTAATTATCCCTGACTGAGACAGGAATTGATAAGAAATGCTGGATATAATTACCCATGAAATAAAATGCGGCAAATAACTGCAAGTTTGCAAAACTCTTTTAAATTTTAGATTCTTTATTTCATTGATCATTAAAGCAAAAAGAATGGGTAACGGAAAAGTAAAAATCAATTTTAGTACACTAAGCGCCACTGTATTACGTACTAACATACCAAATTTATAATCTGTGATGAATTCTTTAAAGTATTTCAATCCTACCCACTCACTGGTAAAAATCCCCCTAATACCGGTACTGATAGAATAATCCTTAAATCCCATAAGAATACCAAACATAGGAATAAGATTGAATATAATCAGATAAAAGATACCCGCAAGTACAAACAACTGCATTGCCCCTTGTTTTTTTAATCTTTTCCATAACGACTTTTTCCTTACCATTTTTCTCACTGCCTTTCTGAATTTTGTTCCTGCCCTTTTCACATTAACAATATAACATCAGCATATTGCTTTTTCCATCAACAATTTTCAATCATTTCAACAAAAATACATCTAACCTCATGTATATTTGTTGATGCGAATGGAAATTGTTGCTTGCCACTTCCCCCTATATTCTGCAATTATATATGTAGAAATATAAAAAGGAGATTCAATATATATGAAAACAATAAAAGAAATGAAAACATTGGACAGGATGAGGGAAACATACATACCCGAAAAAGCCGAGCGGCTGGATGAGGAAAAAATGAAATGGTTCAGAGATACCAAATTCGGCATGTTTATTCATTGGGGGCTGTATTCCATGCTGGGAAAAGGCGAATGGGTCATGTTTAATGAGCAGTTAAACATAAAAGAATATGCCGGTTTAAAAGATGAATTTTATGCCCCACTTTTTGATGCATCCAAATGGGCGAAAACGGCAAAAGCAGCAGGCATGAAATATATGGTGCTCACCACAAGACATCATGATGGATTCTGTCTTTTTGACAGTAAAGCAAGCACTTATACCAGTATAAACAGTGCTGCGGGCAAAGATTTTGTAAAAGAGTTCGTGGCAGCCTGTAGAGCGGAAGGGTTAAAAGTAGGCTTCTATTATTCTCCTATGGACTGGCGGTTCCCAGGTTATTTTTTCCCCGAAATGTTCTGGGAAAACGCACTGGAAATGAAAAAACAGTGTTGGGAACAATTAAAAGAGTTGATGACCAACTATGGAAAAATAGACATGCTTTGGTTTGATGGGGAATGGCTTGCTCTTGGAGGAATTTCCTGGAAAGATAACGGTTGGACAAGAGATCCCGACTGGATTAACAGCAAATTTTTACAGGTTAATTACTTTTGGGAATCCGAAAAACTTGTTAATATGATCAGAAGCCTTCAACCAGACATTATGATTAATAACCGCGGTGGTTGGGAGGGTGATTTCCATGTTCGGGAAAGAAGACTTGGATCCATGCGCACTGATAAACCATGGGATAGTAATGACTGTATTGCTGATTCCTGGGGATACATCCCCGGACGTCCTGTCCTGTCGTTAGAACAACTGATTAAAAATCTGGTATCTATCATAGTAAGGGATGGCAACTATCTTCTGAATGTAGGACCTACCGGAGATGGAGAGATAGAGCCCTGCCAGGTAAAACGCTTAGCAGAACTGGGCGAATGGCTTACAAAATACGGCAAGGCCCTCTACGGAACAAGAGGAGGCCCCATTTTACCGGGAGACTGGGGCGGTTCTACTTATAGAGGAAATAAAGTATATCTGCACATTATAAACTGGGAGGTACAGGATTCTATCACATTTCCTGCTCCCGGGAAACTGCTTTCCTCATATGGCTTAAACTGTAACCAATTTAATATACTGGAAGTAGGTGACAGCCTGGAAATTCAGGTAGCTGCTGATGCCAGAGATCCATTTGATACAATTATCTGCCTGACTTTCGAAAAAGATATCATATGGGATGGCGTTGCCGCAACAGAAGATGATATTTATGGCTTGGCAGATGGTCTGAAGAAAGCAGACTAAATGTTATCATTCGATGATGCAGGCAGGAGAGTTTTCCTGCCTGCATCGTTATCCGTTTTTTTAAGATAACTACAACCTGCTATGCTTTCCATTAAAACGGCAGCTTATTGTGCGGTTAGTTCAAACTGTACCGCTCTGTATTCCCCTGAAACGGAAGGAATGCAGATTCCGGCATTCATAAGGGCGCTTCCGCTTAAACACCTCCCATCCTCCAACCGATAAACAGCAGCATCCAGACCTTTCAGCTTGATAAATATCGGCTTACTATTGGCACGCGTGTGTGTTACCACAAGATTTACCAGAACCTGCTTTTTATCCTCCGATACGAAAGCCCATGCCACGAATTCCTTCCCGTCCCCGGGAGCGTTCAGCCGGTAATAATCTCCCCGGTGGATGAGTTCGTAATACTTCTTATAGTCGGAAACCTGCTTCCTGACTTCTTCTTTTTCTTCCTGAGGAAGGGTATTCAGATCCAGCTCATAGCCAAAGCTTCCTGCCATCGCTACCACACCTCTGGTATGGAAAGGAGTGATTCTTCCTGTCTGGTGGTTGGGACAGGCCGACACATGGGAGCCCACAGCCCCAATCGGATACAGGAAAGAGGTTCCATATTGAATCTCCAGCCTTTCCACGGCATCCGTATCATCGCTGCACCAGATCTGAGGGGAATAATAAAGCATGGCGGCGTCAAATCTTCCGCCTCCTCCGCTGCAGCCCTCTATCATGAGATCCGGGAATGCCGCGGTCAGCCTTTCCAGAAGCTCATATACACCCAGCATACAGCGGTGATACACTTCTCCCTGCCTTTCTGCCGGAAGCGAAGCGCTGTATATATCGCACATACTGCGGTTCATATCCCACTTCACATAGTCGATTTTGGCATTGCTGAGGATATCGGACATCCGTTCAAACAGATAATCCCTCACCTCCCGGCGGGACATGTCCAGAACAAGCTGGAATCTGCTCCGGTTGGGCTTTCTTCCCGGAATCTGAAGCGCCCAGTCAGGATGCGCCCTGTACAGATCGCTGTCCTCAGAAATCATTTCCGGTTCAAACCAAAGCCCGAATTTCATTCCCATGGCGTTGATTTTTTCAGACAGGCTGGAAAGATTGCCCGGCAGCTTGTCCAGGTTCACAAACCAGTCGCCCAGACCGGAACAGTCGCCATCACGCTTTCCGAACCAGCCGTCAT
>OLOL01002513.1_pt1 | contig 12924 bp, 11 predicted proteins | sample 1673081 | NCBI WGS metagenome assembly OLOL01 (sample SAMEA3136753, study PRJEB25190) | human gut metagenome
TTTCTTCCGTGCGCTCCCAGAATACCGCGGCAGAGCGCGTGATGGGCAGCGACGGATCTTTTACAATAAGCTTGCCATATTTGTGACTGAGCTTCCAGTGGACTTGCCGCTGGCTGTCGCCAGGAACGTAATCGCGGATTTGGAACATCTCGGACAGGTCATAGCCGGGACGCTCGTTGGAATAATCCTCGGTATCGTCAATGTGCGCCGCGGCGGGAGAGAGCATCAGCGTCTGCAGGAACGTATCCGGCTGCACGACGCAGGCGCTGTGCGCGTCAGGCTGCGTTTTCACGCCGATGAGGCCGAAGCAGTCATACAAACGGGCGGATTCCACGGCCAAGCGAATGCGTCCGCACCACGGGCTTTGGAGTGCAATCTTCATCGTCCGTTTGCCCTTCGGCCAGATGCCGCTGCTCACATTTACGGTCTGCGTCTCACCGTTCAGCTGGTTCTCCAAGCGCACACGGCAGGAAATCTGGCAAATTGGGAAAACAGTCGGGTTCTGCACGGTCAGCTCTGCCGTGCCGCCCTCGCCCTTGCGGAGATTCACAGGCAGCCTGACCGTCAGCTTCAGCTTTTTCGCCGCATACAGGTTCATTGGCAGGCACAAAAGCGGCAGCAGCACCATGCAGGCGGTAAGGCCAAGCGCGATGGGGCTGGCTGTCTGGACGGCAAGGATGAGAAGCCCCAGCGTCAGCAGCAGCCAGACAATTTTTCGTACTATCTTCATTTTTTCAGCACCGGCATGTCCACAGACTTCAGGATCTCTGCCAGAATGCCCTCTGGCTTTTCCTCCATCATGCGGGCCTTGCTGTTCAGCATCAGACGGTGGGCACAGACATCCGGGAAGATTGCCGCCACATCCTCCGGCATGACGAAGTCACGGCCATTGAGATACGCATATGCCTTCGCCATCCGGCAGACCGCCAGCGCGCCGCGCGGGCTGACGCCGAGCGCGACCTGCGGATGGGTTCTGGTTTTCTCCACCAATGTGGTCACATAATCCAAAACGGCGTCGCGCATATCGACTTTTCGCACATCCTGCACCAGCCCCAGCAGTTCTTCCTTGTTGACCACGGCATACGCCCGGTCAAGGGGATTATCTACATGGCGGTCGCGGAGAATGTTGACGCTGCTCTTATGGTCGGGATAGCCCATGCTGACGCGGATGAGGAAACGGTCGAGCTGCGAATTCGGCAGCATTGTCGTACCGGCAGAACCCACCGGGTTCTGCGTGGCAAGGACGATAAACGGGTCAGGCAGCGCATACGTCTTGCCGTCCACCGTGACCTTGTGCTCCTCCATCGCTTCCAGCAGCGCGGACTGCGTCTTGCTGGAGGTACGGTTAATTTCGTCCGCCAGCAGCAGGTTCGTCATGATCGCGCCGGGCTTGTAGACGAACTCGTCTGCCTTTTTGTCATAGACCGAGAAGCCGATGATGTCCGATGGCACGGTATCCGACGTGAACTGCACACGGCGCGTTTCCAGTCCAAGGACTTTTGCAAAGGCCATGGCTGTCGTGGTCTTGCCGACGCCCGGCACGTCCTCCATGAGAACGTGGCCCTGTGCCAGAATGGCCATTAAGATCTTCTCGACAATTTCATTCTTGCCGACGATAACGGACTCGATCTCCTGTAAAATTTCGTTGATTTTTGTATTCATAGCAAGCTGCTCCTATTCGTTATTTTTATGTCGTTATCCTTCTCCATCGGTGTCTCCGGTACCGGAATTGTCTCCGCCAGCGCCTCCGCTGCCGGAATCATCGTCGCCGTCTCCGCCGGGATTGCCGCCGCTTCCGCCGCCGTCATCACCACCGGGGGTGTTTCCGCCGTCATCGCCACCGGGATTTCCACCGTCATCACCGCCCGGATTCGGGCCGGGAGAAGCGGGATCTGGTTCGCCGCAGGCGCAGAAGCCATTGGCGTAGGTGTGTGGCTCGGACTTGACCAGTTCTTTCTGGCAGACGCTGCATATCACTTTATGCGTTCCGTCGCCATTGTTCACATATTGCTTACGTTCCTCACAGACGTGACCGCTGTATCCGCAGTCCGTGCAGACTCCGCTGTCGTCGAAATGATGCTCCTCGACGACAGAAATGTCGCGGCAGACGGTGCAGGACCACTGGTGTCCGGTTTCGCCTGCGGGCGTCGCTTTGACTTCGCCGAGGCAGGCGTCGCTATGCTTGAAGAAGCAGTCCTTACAGCGCCATGAATCGTAGAGCAGCTCATATTGGTGCGTGCCCTTCGTTTCCGGCAGCTCCTTCTGGCAGCGGCTGCAAATATGCCAGTGACCGCTTTCGTCCTTCTGCCAACTGCTCAGATCCGGCTCATGTCCCGCGGCGGGGATGGTTTCTTCCTTCGTCGCGCCGCAGTCCTTGCAGGTGAGCGTCAGCGTAACGTCTTCCTCGCATTTGGCCTGTGTTGTGGTGGACGGCCAGCGGTGATCGCTGGTATCCTCTGCACCGCAGTTCTTGCAGGTGCGGATGTGCTGGTTTTCGTTTTCCGGGTCTGCGGTATAGCTGCCAAACTCGTGGGCCTTTGCCTCGCCGATCTCTTTTCCGTTTTCATCGTCGCAGATCTGGATGCATCTGCCGTCGCCGAGATCCTTCCAATGGCTCTTGGTGTGCGGGCAGTCCTGCGTCAGACCGCATGCGGTGCAGGTGTAGGTTCCGTCCTTCTGCTTCTGGAAGTTGTGATTGACCCACCACGTTCCGTTGATGCACCCGGCACAGTAACCGGCAGAGCCTTTGCCCTCACTGCCCATCGTCGCGCCGACGTCCCAGCCGCAGGCCAGCGTGTAACGCAGCACCAGCGTATCATGATCCTTCAGCCGCCAGTTGGACATGGATGTGCCGGGATAGAAGGTCTCGCCGCCGATGGAATACATCCAGCCGGAATAGATGGTAAATATCTGTTCTCCGAGGATGTTGGAGGCGTTCGTCAGCGGGATCTTATTGTTGTAGATGCAGCGCCAGAGCGCCGCTTTTTCTTCCTTGTGCGCAGAGCCTTGGAAGTATTGATCGATTGCGGCATAGACGGCCGCCGCGTCTGAGCCATAGCTGTTCCAACTGCTGGAGAGGGCCTCCGCCCGGCTTCCGAGGCCGTTGCCGTCGTCCAGCGCACGCAGATAGAAGCCGGTCTCCGGGCTGGAACCGGAATAATCACAGACAGCCCAATCGAGGCTTTCTTTCGCCGTGCCGAAGGGTTCGCCCATGTCCCGGCCCAGAATGGCCTTGAGAACGACATAGGACACCGGCTCGTCCGCGAGCACGTCATAGGAGACAGGGCCATAGGTTCCGAGGCCCACGACGCTGAGATCAATATAGATCTGCGCCTCGCCGATCCGCTGGCCCTTCTGAACGCGATCGCCGTTCAGCTTGATCTCCAGCGTGTTGGAGTTGCCGTAGGCGTCCTCGGCGTAGATTTTGAGCGTATGTACGAGCGTATCACCGGTATCCGGATTCTTGGGGCGCAGGACATACTGCTGGATATTGCCGGACATGCCGCTGGAACGGACAGTCTCATCGTCCAGCGTGACAGTCAGCTCGGTATCCGTGCCGCTGGCGAGGATGTAGGTATGCTGGCCGGCTTCGTCCTCTGTCCATGCCTCCACGTTGAGGTTGACGTCCGTGTCGTTGGTGACGGTCTCGCCGTCCTTCAGGTTGATCTTGATTTTGACCTCTTTGTCGCCGCGATGCTTATACGGAAGGTTGAATTTGAACTCGTAGCTCGTTCCGTCCGCTGCTGCGGCGGTCACAGTGAAAAGATTGTCGCCCGTTTTCTCCTCACGGAGCAGGAGCGTGACGGAGCCGTCCGGCGCGGTCAGCGTCATGCTGCTGCCGTCGCCGCCGGTCTGGTAGCATTTCACAGAGGAAACGGTGACGTTCGCGGCATCCTCGCCCTGAATCGAAAACTGATAGGTCAGCAGACCGTCTGCCAGTTGGTCGTCGTAGATGGGGTCAGCATTGACAGTCTTGCTGTTTTCGCACGTCAGCACACACGGCTTTGCCGCGCCATCCTCCGTGATCGTGTAGGACATCTGCAAAGAAACGTCGCTCTGGTAGCGGAGGGTCACGGTGAAGGTGACAGGTTTGCCATTGACCTCCGCCGTAACGAGGATGGTGTACGTTGTGCCGCTCTCAGAGGATTGGAGCTGATAGCTGCCCTTCTCCGTGTTCAGAGCTGACAAGTGACAGAGCCGCCGGCACTTTCTTTTTGATGACACGGGTTGATTTTTCTGTAACCCGCTGTGCAAATGCAATATTCTCATAAATATTGCGGTCTTTCAGAAGTCTGAAATCCTGGAATACAACGCCGATTCCTCTTCTGTACTGCGGAATCTGGCGATGTTTCATACGATTCAGATTCTGACCGTTGACAATAATCGTACCTGACGTTGGTTCGATCTCCTTCATCAGAAGACGTATCAACGTAGACTTTCCGGAACCGCTGTCTCCAACTACGAATACGAACTCTCCCTGTTCGATCCGAAGGTTGATACCATTGAGTGCAGCAATACCCTTCGAGTATTCCTTGGTAACTTCTTTAAGTTCTATCATATGCTCCTCCTAATTATCCATACTCCGATATAACTTAATACTCCAGTGTTTCCATGTATTTCATATATTTGACTACCATCAGCGCGATCTTAAATGTGATTGCGTCCTCAAATACGCGCAGATCCAGTCCTGTGCTCTTCTGCAGTTTGTCAAGACGGTACACCAGTGTATTTCTGTGAATATACAGCTGTCTTGATGTCTCGGAAACATTCAGGCTGTTCTCAAAGAACTTATTGATGGTCGTGAGCGTCTCTTCATCAAATTCGTCCGGAGATTTCCCCTCAAAAATTTCGCGGATAAACATCTTGCAGAGCGGAATTGGAAGCTGATAGATCAGTCGTCCGATTCCAAGCGCACTATATGCAATAACTTCCTTCTCGTCGAAGAAGATCTTTCCTACATCGAGCGCAAGCTTCGCTTCTTTGTAAGACTTGGATACTTCTTTGATGTCATTGACGATCGTACCATATGCGATACGGACATTCTCTTCTCCTTCTGCTTTCAGAAGATCAAGAATCTCATGTGCAGTCTTGTCCATCTCCGGATATCCATCGCCAGGACCTAATTCTTTTACTACGATGATGTTCTTCTCATCAACAGCTGTAATAAAGTCCTTGCCCTTTCCACCCAGAACAGAACGGAGACTGTCAAGCGCACTGACATCTCTTTCCCGAGAAGTCTCAACTATAAAGATATCACGTTTTACCTCTGTGTCAATATGTAATTTTTTGGCGCGATTATAAATATCCACCAGAAGAAGGTTGTCAAGAAGAAGGTTTTTGATGAAATTATCCTTGTCAAAACGCTCCTTATATGCTACCAGAAGATTCTGGATCTGGAAGGCTGCAATCTTGCCAACCATATATACATCTTCACTGCCGCCATTGGCGATCAGAATGTACTCCAGCTGGTGTTCATCATAAATTTTGAAAAACTGATACCCCTGAATCACCTGACTTTCTGCCGGAGATTCTACAAACGAAAGAACGGCATTCTCATAATCTCCAGGCTCCGGAAATGTTGTCGCCAAAGTCTTTCCATCTGTATCCATCACTCCAAGATCAATCCTTGTAATTGATTTCAACCCTTCAATCGTATTCTGCAGTATCTGTTTTGATATCATATTCTCTCTCCTCCATCCTCCGTGGTTCTATACACTTTGTACAATCTTCATCCCCCGCAACTGTGGACTTAGCCATATACATATAATACTTTAATACATATTACCAAAAAAATAAAGAGGAAATCACATTTTTTTATGCATTTCCTCAATTGAGTTTATTATAAAATTTATTCTATCAAAAAAGATTTTTTGATTTTTTTTATTATTTTCAGTCTTTTGTCGCTTCAATTATACTTCTTTTCTTTTTTGCTCTTTTTTGATCTCCCGTTTTAAAATCCTTTTACCGATAAAATTTTTCAGGTGATCTGCCCAGTTCTCACCATTTGCAAAGGAAGCAATACTATGTCCTGTTCCAAACCACATTCTGGTATTCAGCTGCTCTTTGCACCGGTAAACAAACTGTTCCTGCCAAGGGAAATCCATGCTGGCAATCACACAGTCTACTTCTCCGCCGTTGACCAGATTGGTGATCCTGTCATCCTCACTTTCGTCTGCCGGTACTGCTTTCATACCGACAACCTGAATCCCACTGTATGCCTCATGCAGATAGCCCTGCAGTCTGTCTCCTTCTTCCTCAGATCCTGCCAGTATAAATATCTTACAACGGTTCTTATGAAAATAATGGAATACCATCTTCAGCAGCGTCTGATTCTCCATCTCCTGGATCCGCTTTCTATCTGTGATCTTTGCAGCTTCAAGAATCGCCATATCTCCCGGAAGCAGAAGATCCAGTTTCTCCAACTCTTCCTTCATACCGTCAAGCTGTGTCGCTCTCATCAGGGTATCCACCGTAACAATATCTACTGTGTTAAGTTCTTCTGTCTGCATATATTCTGCAATGATCTTCATCGCATCTTTTGCCGTACAGTTATCAAGCTGTACGTCCAGTACGTTCATTTTTTCATTCATTTGCCTCACCCGTTCCATTTTCTCGGTTTTTGCGGTCAAGCGATTATATCAAACATACAGTGCTTTTTCAACAAACGTTGCAAAATATTCACATTTTTTAAAATTTGTAATATTATTGTAAATTCCCAGTCTCATTCTTCCTGGATTTTTTTGAAATGATTCCTCCGATCCGCCCGGTTTCTTTTGATGACAGACTCTTCCAGCCATCTTCCAGAACCTTATCGAGAAGTCCAAGCTCCTCCGCAATCTCGTATTTTACCCGCTCACTTGTTTCCAGATTGGGGATATCTTCGCGTCTGATTTTCTTTGTCTTTGTGCTTTTCATACCTTTCAACTCCTTTTTCAGAGTGTTTCCCCAATTACGGATTTTATACATTTATACCTGGTTATTATAAAAGAAGCCGGAAACATTACTTCCGACTTCTTCTCCTTCTGCCTTTTCTTTATCGGCAAAGCTCTCTTATTTTTTATTCTGGATCCGGAATGATAACTGCTGCAACAAAATAGGCAACCACGGCAGTCCCACAGCTTACGCAAGCCAGCAAAACACCTCCAAGCCGGATCAATGTAGGATCGATATTAAAATATTCTCCAAGGCCTCCACATACACCGCAGATCTTACGGTTTGTTACGGATCTGTATAATCTTTTCTGTTCCATAAAAATTCCTCCTAAAAGTTTCTCCTATTTTTGTGTTTCTTCTATTATATATGTGTTTCATCTGATAGATTTTTCTGTCTATGTTAATTCTAATGGAAACGGATCTCCACGCTGCCTGCTCCGTTCGATATCTCAATCGTGCGTTTACTGCCATTATCGATTGACTTCTCTGTGCTTAAGCCGCCAAGATCTATATCTTCTCCAATTTCTATCGAACCGGCACTACTATCCAGTTCATAATTATAATCCTCCACTTTTCCTTCCAGATTCAGTGTGACGCTTCCAGCACCACAGTCAATGTCCACTTCTTTTTCCACTGTTCCATAAAAATCCAGACTTCCGGCACCTGTTTCTACATCTAACTCCTCTATATCTGCATTTTTTATTGTACAGCCTGATGCCCCGCTTTCAATCTTAAGGCTTTTCGCATTTAGTCCATCGATCTCTGCTGTTACTGCACCATATTCCATGTCCACCTGATCGAACTTGTAATCTCTTGGAAGATAGATCACAAGTATTCCCTTTACGTTTCTCACATTTTTGAAATCGAAACTGCTGCGCATTTTCATTGTTATTTCCAGAGTTTTCCTGTCATCGGACAGTCTTTTCTGCACTGCATTTTCCGTTTTCATCCTGGAATCATCCACATGGATCTTATTATCCGTCCCTGTCTTGATCTGTACCTCACTTGCACCGATATCAAGCTTCAGATTCTCTACGTTCGAAAATGTCTCCTCTGATACAACATTTTCTGTCTCTTCCGGCTCATCATCGTCGTCATCATCATCCCAATCTTCCTCGAAAGAAACGTAATCCTTTCTTATAATACCAATTCCATTCGGATATGCTTTTTCAAACTGTGAAAATGTGACTCCAAAACATAACGCAATGATACAAAATACAACTCCTGCCCCTGTCAGGCTTATAATAACTGTCCAGAAAATCTTCCATCCTTTTTTCATCTGCATTCACCTCTCTTTTTCTGAAATGGTATGCGACAAAGATTTACAAATCCACGGAACATCATTGGAATCAGTTTGATGCATCCCCATCCGATCAATACTGTAAATACTGCCCCAAGTGCCAGCAGCAGGCAACCGACACCAAGCATTCCGATTCCAAGAGCCGGGGAATAAAACAGCTGACCAAATCCGTGAATCCCCAACAGAATCCCTACGGCTGCGGTTGCAACTGCTGCCACCCAGATCGCTATTGCTGATATTGCAAGTACGACCAGAACTCCAAATGCCGCCAAAAGAAGACCAAGTGCTGTCGGAACTACAATTGGAAGCCCAATCAAAAGGATACAGATGATCAAAATGATCTTGCCGGCACTGGATTTCTTCCGTGGCATTTCTGTCGTCTGACCCGCACCATATCCCTGATTTCCCGCATATGTATATCCCTGATTAGAATTGGCTGTATAAGAATACTGTCTTTCTGAAAATGGATTCCTGTCATTCTGTGACTGGCTTTCTCCACATGTCTCCGAATAGCTGTCTTTATAATAGTCATCTCTTCCTGCCGGGTACTCACTGCTGTCAAAACGTCTGTCCTGATATCCTCGCTCTCCGTACTCTCCATAACTTTCCGCCTCATCGGTATTGCCATTTATCCCGGCACGGATCGTTTCTGCAAGCTTTGCAGGACTTCCCAGCTCTTCGATTACTTTTTCTTCATTCTCGCTTCCGGCGTCATCAAAATAATCATTGTAATACTGCATTGCTTCTTCTCTTTCTTCTTTCGAAATTCCATGAAGCAGTGCATCTAATTCCCTCATATACTCTGTACGGTTCATTCGGCTGCACCTCCCTCGAACATCTCTGTAATCTTCCTTGTGTAGTTCTTCCATTCGACTTTATACAAATTAAGCTGTGCCATTCCTTTTTCTGTAACTTTATAGTATCTGCGGTTTCTTCCGTCAAACTGCATATCATAGACCTCCAGACATTCATCTTTCTGAAGTCTTCTCAGTACCGGATACATTGTTGACTCTGATACATTCAGAACTTTCCGGACATCCTGGGTAATCTTATATCCATAGGTTCCTTCCTGCTCCCGCGATACAACAGCAAGCACGATCGCATCAAGGAGGGCAGCTCCGGTGTTAAATACCATATGATTCACATCCTTTTATTGTTTGTTATATTGTTTTGTTAAGCATATTATACGTTATATAATATAGTGAGTCAATATAATATTGTATAAGACTTTCTGAAGATTTCCTAAAGAAACGGGTGGGAGACGGATGGTGGGAGGGAGGTTGTGACAGCTTGCGGATAGAAATAAAGTCCACCGCTTCCCACGGGGCGAAGGCATTCCGATGAGCCTCTGAATGCGAACATTGTGTCAGCAATGGCTTCCACAATTTTTGAGTCTCATCTCCATTGCCCCTCAAGGGAAGTGGTGGACTTTATTTCTATCTGCAAGCCGCTCAAGGTTATCGAATGACCAGCCATCCGCTTGGGCGGGCTGCCAGGGCTGATGCTGGGGCGAAATTTGAAGGATTGTGAAAAGGGGACACACAGCGCCTGTAAGGCGACTGTGCTGGGGGATCAAATATTTTAAATATGGGGGTAAAGAAAATATGTAATTACTATTTGAATGATTAGAATAATAGGGATTCCTAATTTGAATTTCAGGTGGCGGGTTTTGTGGTGGCAGTGTTTCATGGCGAGGAGGGCGGCGGGGGAGCCGCCCAGAAGGGCCAGGAGAATGAGGGTTCGTTCGGGGATTCGCCATTTGTTTTGGCGGGCTTTGGTTTTATCGGCGGCGTAGGTAAAGTAGGTGATGATGTTGATCAATAGCAGGTATGCCAGGAGGATTATTTTAATCATTTTTGTAGCCCTCCAGGTGGATTTCTTTGCAAAGGTTGAAGGAGTAGATGATCTGTTCTTTTACTTTTTTCCGGATGATCTGTTCAAGGGCTTTGGTGTAAAGGCGGAGCTGTTCCTGGTAGCGGTCTTTTAATTCGGCTTCGTTTTGTACACGGTCGGTTTTATAATCGAGTACGATGATTTCTCCGTCTTCTTCAAAGTAAGCATCAATAATTCCCTGGATCAGTACCATTTCACCCTTTTTCTGATCCGGATAAAATTCTTTTGCATCTACACCGAGAACAAACGGCTGCTCGCGGTAAAGTGTTTTTGCCCTGGCTGCATTTTGCATTCTTTTTCCCACATTCGTATTAAGAAACTCCATAATTTCTTTTTTTTGAATACACCCGGCTGTTCCCGCATCCAGGTATCCTTCGTTTTTCAGATTCTCTATGTTTTCCCGCAGTAAATCCATCGTATATATTTTCGAAAAATCAAGAAGCTCCATTACTTTATGATAAGCTGTTCCTTTTGTTGCTCCTTTTACCTCTTCTTCCTCTTTCATAAAATTCGGAAGGATTGGAACAATCTCCTCTTCCGGAATCAGTATTTCTCCATCTTCTTCTTCCGAAGCTGCCGCATATTTTTTCAGCTCTGACACGGTGTACTTCATTTTCATCTGATCTTCACCCTGATACGGATATCTGTAGGAAAATGCTTCCTCGATTTTTGCCCGAAAACGTTCATCCGTCACAGCCATCGGATGTTCTTCTGCTTCTATTTTTTCAAGGAACACCTCTTTTTCCAGATAATCTGCTGCTTCCTTATCCACTTCACCTTCTACAAGCGTATCAACACCAATCACTTTTAATTCGATTGGAACTTCTTCTGTTTTACGCACTGCCGCCGGAAGGATCCAGTCATAATAAGACGTTGCACGTGCAAGTTTTGTAAAGTCCAGTGTTTCTTTCTGACTATTTTCCTGTTCCAGCTGACAGGCTTCCAGTTTGTCTGCCGCATGTGGAACCGTTCCGGTAAGAATCAGCTTTTCCTTTGCACGTGTAAGTGCTACATAAAGCACACGAAGCTCCTCACCAAGATTTTCCAGACCGATTTCATTTTGAATAACTTTCTTTAATAGTGTCGGAGATTTGGTTCGCCGCTCCAGATCGATCGCATCGATTCCAAGCCCCAGATCCGGATGGATCACAACGCTTGCCGTGGTATCCTGAATGTTGAACCTCTTTCCCATTCCGGTCACAATCACAACCGGGAATTCCAGTCCTTTATGGATACTCATCAGACGAACTGCATCCGTCTGCTCATCGTAAAGCCCGGCTTCCCCAAAGTCTACATTATATTTCTTGAGCTGATCAATATAACGGACAAAATGATACAGTCCCTTATAACTGGTTGCCTCAAATGCCTTTGCCCTGGTGATCAGCATATCAAGATTCGCGCGCCTTCCTTTTCCTCCTGGCATTGCCGCGGTATAATCCCGGCATCCTGTCTTTTTCATGATCTCCCACAGGAGATCATGGATTGCCGTGTACGGTATCCTCTCCCGGAAATAAAAGAGCCATCCAAATACATCGCGCACTTTTTTCAGAATGCCCGCCGGAAGATCTGTCTTTTTTTCCGGATCCGCTGTTTCCAGCACATTCTGATAAAATGGTACTTCTGCATTCAATTCTCTGATCTGTGCCAGTTCTTCATTTGTCATTCTTCCAAACGGGGATTTCAGCACTGCAACGAGTGGAATGTCCTGACGAAAATTGTCAAGTACACGCAGATAGTCCATCATCCATCCAATTTCCAGAGTTTCAAAATACCCATCTGCCGATTCAGCCAGAACCGGTATTCCCTCATCCTGCAAAATTCGTGTAACAGTATCGGTCCACCCTGCAGGGCTTCTTGTCAGGATTACAATATCCTGATAGCGTATCGGTCGCAACATTCCCGTTTCTTTATCTACAATCTGCTGATTTTCCATCAGCTCTCCGATTCTTTGTGCGATCAGACGGACTTCCAGCTCTTTTGCCGTCTGGCTTCCGCTTCGCACAGAAAGCCCGGTATCCTCTTCCTCACTTTTTGTATCCAGAAGAAGGATTTCTGTCTCATTCTTTTCGGATTCCGGGTAAGAAGCTCCCACATAAAGTGCAGCATTCTCATCGTATGTGATCCTTCCAAGCTCTTCGGTCATGATCTGTCGGAAAATGAAGTTTACCGCATCCAGCACTTCTGCCCGGCTTCGGAAATTTTTGTGCAGATCGATTCGCCTGTTTCCTCCGTCCGTCAGACTGTAGGTATTGAATTTTTCCATGAAAAGCTCCGGCCTTGACAAGCGGAAACGGTAAATACTCTGCTTCACATCTCCTACCATGAAGAGATTATTTTCCCCTCTGCTGATCCGGGACACACTGGTCAGGATCGCCTCCTGGATCAGGTTACTGTCCTGATATTCATCGATCATTACTTCCTCAAATGTATTCTGATACTCCTTGGCCACCTCAGAAGGCACTCTTTTTCCGTTTTCTTTTCTTGTCAGGATCTGCAAGGCAAACTGTTCCATATCCCGGAAATCGATCAGATTTTTTTCTGCCTTCTTAGCTGCAAGTACCCTCTGGTATTCTTTTACCAGACTAACCAGCTCATGCATCACCGGAATGCAGATTTTTCGGTCTGCTTCCATCTCAGATGGCGGCTGAAAAAAATAATTGTTTCGAATGTCATCGATAAGTTTCTTCCAGGTATCCCGATAGGCTCTTACCTGCTCTCTTTTTGTCGGATCTACTGCGTCATCTTTCTTTCTGGACAGAGTTTTCCATGCCGGCTTTTCTTTCAGGGCCTCATACATTT
>OLOL01002527.1_pt1 | contig 12862 bp, 10 predicted proteins | sample 1673081 | NCBI WGS metagenome assembly OLOL01 (sample SAMEA3136753, study PRJEB25190) | human gut metagenome
CACGGCGATCTCGGGGTCGTCGCCCTCGTAGCCGGCCAAGTCGGCGGCCAGGCCCACCACTTCCGCGGGATAGGCCGCGCCTGCCTCGGCGGCGGTCACATCGATGCCGAGCACGTCCATGAGCTCGACGATGGCATCCCGGGCAGCGCGGCCGGCCGCGGCCTCTTCGGCCGCCAGCACGGTCACATCGGCCACAAGCCCGTTCACATCGCTCACGAAGGAGAAGATCTCGCCCAGAGCCGCCGGAGCGTTGAAGTCGTCGTCCATAGCCTCGGCGAAGTTGGCCCTCAGCACGGCCACGCGATCGGTCAGCGCCGCCGCATCCAGCACGGCCGCGAGCTCGCCCTCGGCGGTTTCCGGGGCCAGGGCCGCCTCGCCGCGGGGCGTGCCCGTCTCCAACAGCCAATCGAGGGCCTTCACGGCGTTCTCGATGCGCGTGAGGGCCGCGTCGGCCTCGTTCATGCGCTGCTCGCCGAACACGAGGGGGCTGCGGTAGTGGCTCTGCAGCATGAGCATGCGCAGGGCCTCGGGCCGCACCTGCTCGAGCACCTCGCGCAGCAGCAGGAAGTTGTTCAGCGACTTCGACATCTTCTCGGTCTCGCCGGTTTCGGCATTGGCGATCTGCAGCATGCCGGAGTGCATCCAGTAGTTGGCAAACGTGCTGTCACAGGCGCACTCGGATTGGGCGCGCTCGTTCTCGTGGTGCGGGAACACCAGATCGGCCCCGCCGCCGTGGATGTCGAAGGGCAGTCCCAGGTACTTCTCGGACATGGCCGAGCACTCGATGTGCCAACCGGGACGGCCCTGGCCCCAGGGCGATTCCCACGCGGGCTCGCCGGGCTTGGCCGCCTTCCACAGGGCGAAGTCCAGCTCATCGCGCTTGCGCTCTTCCAAGCCCTGGCCATCGGCGCGCAGCTCGCGATGGCCGCTTTCCGCCTCGTCCACATCGCGACCCGAGAGCTGGCCGTAGCCCGGATAGGAGCGCACGTCGAAGTACACGTCGCCCTCCGACACGTAGGCATGGCCGCGCTCGATCAAGCGCTCGATAAGCGCGATCATGGTGCCGATCTCCTCGGTGGCTTTCGGGCGGATATCCGGATCCTGCACGCCAGCCGCGCGCATGTCCTCGATGAACAGACGCGTGTACTCCTCGGCCACCTCGGCGGCCGTGCGCGCCTCCTCTCCGGCGCGCTTGATGATCTTGTCGTCCACGTCGGTCACGTTCTGCACGAAGGTGACGTCGAAGCCGCGCCAGGAGAGGTAGCGGCGGATCATATCGAAGGAGATAAACGTGCGCGCGTTGCCGATGTGGATGCGGTTGTACACCGTGGGCCCGCACACGTACATGGAGACCTTCCCCGGCTCCACAGGTTCAAAGTCCACCTTCTGGCGGCGGCGCGTATCGTACAACTTAATCATGGGTGAGCTCCTTCGGCGAAAAATAAGGTTCCGGCCATTGTAGCGCAAGAGAGCACCTCGCCTTTGCGACGCAGGGCGATTAGGATATGAACATCAGCCCAACAAGTCGGCGGCCTTCCGCATGACGCCCTTGCGCTTGGCTGTGCTTCTTACGATGCGTTGCGTCAGATCGTGGGCGTCATCGGCCAGGCCAACCCTCGCCGACTCGATAGCGGCCGCCTCGAATGCCGCTTCCAACGAACTGGCCAATTCCTCAAGAATCTTCGCAGCCACTCGCTTCGGCTGGCGCATATCCTGAGCATGATGGGGTTTTTGCGTCTCGTACTTCTCCCCCGAAGTGAGGCCGATAGCTTGGCAGAAGTCTTCCTGGTGCACCCGCCGCAACACCTGGAGCGCGCCGTCGCCGGATCCCTCCATCATCTCGCGATCGTAGCGACGAACAACGAAAAGAGGGTGCTCGCCTAAGACAATACGTCTCGGGAACTTCGAACCCCATAGCCCGCGCTGCTTCCATGCAAATAAATTCGTTGGAGGCCAGAAGCGGAAAACGATCGGCTATCTGAGGCTTGATGATATGGCTCGACGGTGCTCCCGCCAATGGCGCAAACCAGCCCTTGTCCAAAGGAGCACGATCGTCATAAAAAAGCGCGATCTTCTCTTGGCCTCCAGCAAGGGATAGGCGATACTCCGCGCGAAGTTGGGCGATGGCGCCGTACGGGTAGCGAACGATTTCCTCAAGGGTGTTTGGGAGCGGAACATAGGCCGCCTCCCCTGGCAAATCACAGCTATCACCCTCTTCCAGTATGACGACATCGCCGGCACAATCCTTGCCGAGCACGCGAATGAGTTCCATAGGTCGCATGGCCGACACATGGAACTGACGCGCCACCGCCTCGCGAACATCGTCTTCGGGGAGAAGGCCCTCAAAGAACGGCATCGCCTCATAGCCCGTGTAGCGACGAGCTGAAAGCGGCAGCGATAGGGACAGCGGCACAGCAGATGACGACTTCAGTTAGGCCTCATCATAGGTAAAACCATAGAACGGCTCGCTGTTGCCCTTGTCGAGAGCGCCAACTAAGACGCCCCCTTGAAGCACCTTGAGCGACTCGCTCATCGCGCCCCTCCTCTCACGTCGATACTCAGGTCAAGTCCGAGCATAGAAGCCACACCGAGAGCCTTGCCGAACTGAATGGTCTCCTTGCCATTCTCCAAATCGGAAATGAAACGCGTGCCGCACCCGCAATAATCGGCCATCTGTTGCTGCGAATAGCCGAGCTCTTTGCGACGCGCGCGAATAGCTTGTCCGAGGACCTCCGTCGAGTTAATGCGCATAATGGTCTCATCACCTATCGGGAATATCTGGTGTTCGTGAACTATATCATTCCCGATCGGGAATGAAAAAGGAATTCAAGTGGTTCCATTACCGATCGGGAATGATATGGAACTACTAATTTTAGTCAGCCAGCTATGCCCTATCGCCGACGAGCCCTATTCTTCCCCGTCGTCCAGGTAGTTGCGCAGGGCCTGCATGCGGCGATCCAGCTCAGCGGCGGTGTCGGCCAGATCGGCCAGCTCCGCGGCCACGGCGGCGGCATCCTCCTCGGCGAGGTCCTTCTTATAGCGCAGCTGGTGCTCCAGCGAGGCCCAGAAGTTCATGGAGATGGTGCGCAGCTGCACCTCCACCTTCACGCAGCGCTTTTCGCGTTCCAGGAAAATGGGCACCTCGACGATGAGATGCAAACTGCGGTACCCGCTCGGTTTCGGGGAGGCCACATAGTCGCGCCGCTCGATAAGTCGCACGTCATCCTGGGAGAGCAGCGACTCGGCCAGGGAGAACATATCTTCGGGGAAGGTGCAGACGACGCGCACGCCGGCAACATCGTAGATGTTCTTCTCGATGGAGTCCACCGACACGGGAAAGCCCTTGCGGACAAGCTTCTTCGCTAAGCTGTCGGTGCTCTTCAGGCGCGATTTGATGGACTCGATGGGGTTGCGATCGTGTTGCAGGCCGAACTCGGCATCCAGCACGCGGAACTTCGTCTCCACCTCCATCATGGCGCACTCGTAGTAGGTCATAAGCCGCCGGTAGGGCGCGAAGTTGCGCTCCAACATGGCAGAGAACTCGTCGCTGCCCGCCAACCGCGCGAGCATCTGGTTCGCCAGCTCCTCCCGCTGCTCGTGCAACGCATCTAGCGCACTTTGGCCCAGCGCGCCCTGGCCGTCACGCAGCCGCACCACCGCGTTTTCGAAAGCTCGCTCCGTCAATCTCGCCATAGCCGCTCCCTTTCCCGCGTCATCGTTGGTCCCTTGCTCCTTCCGAGCATGAGACTTCGCTCTCTTTCGCAAGATGATACTTTGTGGCCCCGATATGGCTTGGAAATCACGAAACATCGGTCGAAATCTACAAAATGAGACTTCATATCCTTCAAATGGCTTGAAAACGACGAAACATCGGTCGGAATTTTCAGATTAAGCTCTTTTGTAATACACGACCTGGGAAAACATCATCCTCAGTATTACAAAGAATGCTGAAAACAAGCTCTTCGACCGATGTTTCGTGTTTTCCAAGCCATTTCAGCCATTTCGGCAAGAAGGTCTCCCGCAGAGAGTGAGCTTCTGCGGGAGATCGCACGAATATGGTTAGCGCATAACAAAATTCTGCATCGATCTATCGCGCCGTCGCTTCGACCCTATCACGCATTCGTGGCTGCGAAAACTCTACCGCACCTCCGCAGCGGCGGACGGAGCGGCTTCGGCCTCGGCGTCTTCCAAATGCACGGAGGCGTGCCAATTGCCGGGTTCGCCGCTTACCTGGTACACGTAGGTGGCGCCGTCCTTTTCGTAGGTGCCCGTGGCGGCGCCGTTAGCGGCCAGCTCGTCAGTCAAGTCGATGGGCTCCACGCCCTCGGGGGCTAAAACCACGTGGCCGTCGGAGGATTCCAGCACCATATCGTCGGCGTTCGGCGAGCCGTCCTCGGCGCCTTCCACCGTGTAGTCGTGAATCTCGTAGGTGGTGCCGTCGAAGTCGCCGCCTTCCGAGATCATGGTCATCTGCACCGCGCCACCCTCGCCGTCGCCCACCTCGTAGGAGACCTCACCGACGGTGGTGTCGCCGTTCTGGCTCATCTGCACGTCCATCTCCACTGGCTCGCCGTTGATCCACACCGTGACCTTCTCCACCCAGGTCTCGCCCGTGGCCGCGTAGCAAACGCCGTTGGTGACCACAAACACCCCGAGCAGGGCCGCACAGGTAGCAGTCGCGAACTTCAGCGCCATGCCGCGCTTTTTCGTCTTCTCCATGGGAATGCCCTTAACCTTTCCTATCAGGTCAGCAGAGGCATGGACCTCGCCCATCATGGCTTTGTATTGGCTTTGGTTGCTCATCTTCCCACGCCTCCTTCAGTGACTGTTTCAGTAGCTTCCTTGCGCGGACGAGCCGGGTGCGCACCGTGGGTTCCTTGATGCCCAGCACCTCGGCGATCTGGCGCGTGCCCATGTCCTCGAAGTAGAACAGGTGCACCACGATGCGGCACTTCTCGGGCAGATCGCCCAAAGCGGCATACAGCGCCTCGTGGGCGGGCTCGGCGAAAGCGGGCTCCTCGAAGGGAGGGGCGTCGCCGTCGCGAATCTCGCGCAGCTCCACCCGCTGGCGCCACAGACTGCGCCAGAGACTCTTGCACTCGTTCACCGTGACGCAGATGAGCCACGCGCGCAGGCGCTCGTCGAGGGCGCCTGTTCGCTTGGTATCGCAACCAGTTCCGTCCCCTGCAGTGCGCTCGCCGTCACGGCCGCGACCGTGGCCGGCATCGCGCCCGGGATCAGGATCGCCATCACATTCGAGCCACGTCGGCGGCTTCTCGTACGGTTTTAGAAACACCGCCTGCACCACGTCCTCGGCATCGGGCACCCGTCGCGTCTGATTGAGCGCGATGCGGTACACCATGTCGGCGTAGTCGTCGACGATCTGTCGGTACTGGCGGTTGTCCACGGGTTTCCTTCTCGTCCGTCGAGAAAGCGGCGACAGCGCGGCCGCTAGCTTGCCGCCCCGTCGCCACCTTCCACAAAAGGCCTTTCACAGACAATACGCTTGGGCGCGGCACAATGTGCGACGTTTGGGAGAAATTTTCCCTGACAAAACTCGCCAGAAACGAGGGTGGTATAGAACAAGCAAGGAAAAGGCCGACTCGGGGCCGGCCTTCTTCTTGGGAGGGTGAGGGGCGATGCGCCTTGCGCGCAGTGGTACGCCTTGGGCGCCTTAGCAGTTGCGGGCGGTGAGGTTGCCCGCGGTGATGGCGTTCTGGATGCTCAGCGGCTCGGCGGCGTCGCCAATCACGTGCACGTCGAACTCGCCGGACAGCTCGTCGGCCAGAGCCGTGTTGGGGCTCATGGTGGAGGCGTCCACCACGCAGTCGCAGGCAAGGGTGACGTCCATGCCGAAGCTGTTCGTGACGACGATCTCGCCGTCGCCCACGCTCTTCAGCGTGCACTCGGGCATGAGGCGGCCGCCGGCGGCGAAGAAGGCGGGCTTCACGAAGGCGTTCAGCATCATGGCCTGACCGGTGCCGAAGGCCTCGGCGGGCTCCGGCGCGATCACCGTCACCTTCTTGCCCTGGGCGATGAGGTAGTGGGCCGTGTCGGTGGCCTGAGCGTTGAATCCGAGCACCGCCACGCGCTCGCCGATCTCGCTGGCCAAAAAGTCGGTGACGCCAATGACCGGCGTGGCGGCCGTGCCCGCAGCCGCCAGCTCCGGCCGTACGCCGCCGGTGGCGACGATAACCACATCGGGGCTCTGCTCACGCACGAAGGCCGCGTCCACTTCCTGGCCGGTGACGACGTTCACACCTTCCACTTCCAGCATACGGGAGAGGTAGTTGCGCAGACGGCCCAGGCTCTCGTGCTTGCCCTTCACCATTTCGGCGAAGTCCAAAAGGCCGCCCAGGCCGTTCTTCTCGTACAGCGTGACGGCGTACCCGCGCTCGGCGGCCACGCGCGCCGCCTCCATGCCGGCCGGGCCGCCGCCAATGACCATGACGTTCTTGTCGCCGTCGGCCGGGCGCACCTCGTAGCCCTCGGGCATGGCATCGGTGAACACCGAGTTGTTGCAGGGATTCACGCGGCACAGACCGCCCAGGCAATTCAGGCAGCGGCAGCAGGGGCGGATCTCGTCGATGCGGCCCTCGCGCAGCTTGTTGGCGTATTCCGCATCGCAGTTGGCCACGGGACGGTGCATATAGATCATGTCGAGCCACCCCTCGCTCAGGGCGTTCTCGAAGTAGTCGGGAGCAAGCGCCGGATCCATGAACACCACGCCGCCCACGGGGATACTCACGTGCTGCTTCACGTAGCGGCAGGCGCCCATGATGAGGCCGCAGCCGGAGTGCGAGCCGTCGAGCAGCCCGCTGAAGTGGCTGTCGAAGTCGTAGAAGGTGCCGAAGCTGGTGGCGCCGTCGTAGCCGTAGCCGGCGAAAACGCCGTCGTTGACAAACTGGGCCTCGTGGAAGGCGAAGGTACCCAGGCGCAGCTCCAGGGCATCGGCGCCAGCGGCCTCGAGGGCTTGACAGATAGCCACGGTTTCCTCGGGAGTGTTCACCAGCGCGTTGTCGCCGAGAGCGCCGTCGTTCTCCTCGGCGCCGTTCACGAGCACCTGCACCACGAAGTCCGCACCGCAGCGCTCCTTGATGCCGCGGATAATCTCGCAGGCAATGCGCGTGCGGTTCTCGATGGTGGCCGGGCCGTAGGGGTCATCGGCGGCGCGGTCGTTGCCGAAGCGCGAGAAGAACCGTGCGGGCAGGTTGTCGCCGGCGGCATTCAGATCGATGCCGTCGAAGCCGATGGCCTGAAGGCGGGCGGCCCCGTCAATGGTGTCCTCGATGTACGTCTGGATGTCGGCGGCCGATAGCAGGCTGGCCTTGTGGGTCTCGCCCTCTTCGCCCATGTTCTCCCACAGATACACGATGCCCGGCGTGGCCGTCTTCATCTGAATGAGGCACGGCACGTCATAGCTGTGCACTTCGGCGCAGATAGCCGCAAGCGGGCTTTCCTCGATGGTCATGCGCATATCGTTGTCGGCCACATTCACGCGCTTGTCCAGCCGCTCGAGCATGATATAGCTGCCCTCGACGAACACCGCGCCCATGCCACCGGCGGCGATGCGGCCGTGATAGGCCACGGCCTTCTGCTCCTCGTTGGGCACCATGGAGCTGGCCGCCGACTTGATGAGGCGGTTCTTCAGCGTGAGCGAACCGATCTTCAGCTCGGAGAACATAGTGGTGTTGGCGAAGTCCTCGATGCTGTTGGTCGTAAAGTCCCAGTCCTGGGGATTGATCTGCGCGTAGGGCGAAGCGGTGCTTCCCGTCTGCGACAACGCCGGGGACGTCGCATCACCGGACGCCGCTGCCTCGCCGCCGGCCTCAGCCGCACGAGGCTGCGGGGCGCACCCGCCCAGAAGCCCAAGCCCAAGCGCGCTTGCACCCAGGGCCGCCGCGCCTATGCCGCCCAAAAACCCGCGGCGGCTTACCGTTGCTGCTGTTTTCGTCTCTTCCATCGTGCTCATGCGAGCCTCCCTTTCTCTCCTTCGGCACGTTTCCGTTCCGTTTTGCCGCCCCACCCAACGCCGCCGGGATCAGTGCGCTCGCTGCGGCTTGTCGCCGCCTTGGCAAGTGGCCCTGGAGGGCGTTCGCGGCGGGGATGAGGACACGGTAGGACGGAAGCCCAGTTCAACGCATCGACCCGATGGAGGTAATTGCGAAAATATTTCCAGCATCGACCCGTTAGTACGATAGGAACGAGGCGGGGTGAGCGTCTATAATCTAGAGAGAAAGGAGGGGCCCGTGACATTCGATTCCGCGAAACCGCTGGTGGTGGAAATCGGCCTTGGCTGCTATTTCTGGCTGGCGCTGTGCACGCTGCTGTCGGGCGCGCTGTACCCCGCGCTGGAGGTGGGCACCGCTTGTCAGATACCGCTGACACTGTCGTGCGACGCAGGGCTGCTTCTGGGCTTCGCGGGGTGCCTGGCCGTGGCGCAGAGCGGCGGGCGGACCTTCGGGGCATCGAGCCTTGCGGGAACCGACCGCACTTCCGGCGCCGTCGTGCTGCCGTTTCTGCTAGCCTGCACGACGAGCGCCTCCATCTTGCTGCGGGCGGGGATGCTCTTCGAAGATGCAGCGGTACCCATGATCGCGGGCGACGTGCTGCTCGGCGCGTCCTTGGCCGCTGCCGGATACCTCTGGTGGCTCGCCTTTTCCGGCGAACCGCCGCGCGGCGCGTTCCTTCGGCTCGTGCGCGCGCTGCTCGGCGCCAGCATCGCCTTTGTCGCGCTCAGCCTCATGCCGCGCGGCATTCTGCTGCTTTGCGCCTGCTTGGTGGCGCCCGTCGCCATGGGTCTGGGACTGGCGGCGCAGCTCCCGGAAACCAAAGCGAGCAGCAGCAAGGCTCATCCTGGAACCGGCGAAGACAAGACCCCCCTAGCCGCTGACGTGCTGCGCAGCGCCGAAGTCAAAAGCGCGCTTAACGCCGATGCCGCCAGCACCGGCGCCGAAGCCGAGCGGCCCGCGCCCTTGCCCCGCGTGCTCTCGGCCTCCATCGTCATCTCGGTCTTCGTGGCCGATTTGCTGCTCAGCCTGTTCCCCGTGTCGCTCTTCTCGGAGGCAAGCCCGCTTTTCGCGCCGCTGACCGGCGACCCAGCCGCGGCGGTCCTCGGCAACCTCACCGAGCCGGCCTTTATCGCTGCGCTGCTCATCGCCCTGTTTTCGGTCGCCGCCCTTCTGCTTGAAGAGCGCGGGCGCCTGCGCCTCCCGCTCGTGTGCTCCGTGGGATTTTTCGCCGTGGCCGTGGGGTTCGTCACCTTCCCCTACCACCTTCCCGGCGGAGCACCCATCGGCATCGCCGAAGCCGGGCGCGTCATCATTCTCGTCTTCATCATCATGGCGCTTCTGCGCTACTACCAGGGCTGCCCGCCGCAGGCGTGGCTCATCCCCCTCGCCCGGCTCGCGTGCCTGTGCGCCCTGGCCATGGCCGTGGCCGACGTGCTTGTCATGACGCTGTACCTGAACCCGGCCCTCGACCTGTTCGACTTCACCAACCGCACCATCTTCGGCGGCGTTGGCGTCCTGGTTCTGGTGGCACTGCTGCTGGGGCCCATGCCCCATGTCTACGAGGTCGTGCGCCGGGGGGCATGCCACTCGGAAGCCGCAGGGAACAATGCCGAAAATACCGACGAAGGAGCCGAAAGCGCGGCGGCGGTTTCCCTTCAACGCGAGGAGCTGGCCGAAGCGCACCTGGACGCCTTCGCCAGCACCCACCGCCTCTCGCCCCGCGAGCGGGAGATCCTAGGGCTCATCTCGAAGGGCCGCGACGTTCCCTACATCGAGCAGGAGCTCGTGCTTTCCAAGAGCACCGTGAAGACCCACATCCGCCACATCTACGAGAAGTGCGAGGTCTCCTCCCGCCAGGCCCTGATCGACCTCCTGCAGTCGCACCCGGGAGACTGAGGAAGCAGCCTCATTGAGGCCAGCACTCCCCCTACAACGGCGCACGCCGCGTCATCCAGCTCGGCAGCGAGTCGGCCGAGCAGGTGGGTCTCCCTAATCGTCCACCTGCAGCTCGACGAAGGCGCTTTCGGGGCTGTGCTCGCCGGCATCGTTCACCGAGCGCACGCGCAGCACGTAGAAGCCCGCCTTCGCCGGGGTATAACCGAAGGTCCAGATGGGGTTCTGGTTGTCGTTAAATGCGGTACACGAGACAGGTGGCGTAGGCGGTGATGCCCTCTTCGCGGCCTTCGGGACCCAAGTGCTCGGTGGTGGTGGCCTTCACGCCCACGTTCTCCACGGGAAGGCCCATGGCGGCGGCCAGGTTCTCGCGCATGGCCTCGCGGTAGGGAGAGAGCTTCGGAGCCTGGGCGGCAATGACGCTGTCCACGTCGATGATCTCGAAACCGCGCTCGCGCACGAAGCGAGCCACCTCGGCGAGCAGCTTAAGCGAGTCGGCATCCTTGTAGGCCGGGTCGGTGTCGGGAAACAGCTTCCCGATGTCGCCCCCGCGCACAGCACCGAGCAGCGCGTCGGAGACGGCATGGGCCAGCACGTCGGCATCGGAGTGCCCGTCGAGCCCCTGATGGTGCGGAATGTCCACCCCGCCCAAGATGAGCTTGCGGCCCGGAGCAAAAGCATGCACATCCATTCCCAGCCCCGTCCGAAGATTGCGCAGGTCGTTCATACCGGCTCCTTCCGCCTTCTTCCATCACGCATATCGCCTCTGAAAACCCTTCTCATTTCCTTCTCGGTCATCGAAAAGGCTCGTTTCTGCAGCAAATCGCGAGTTATAAGCGTCTGAGCGATGCGCTTCACCGCATTCCAGGTTTTCCGCCCAGCAAAACCCCAGGTCAGAAATTCGCAGCTTTTGAATGTCTCGAACGAAGCAAGCTCCAGACGCTTATAACTCGCGATTTGCTGCAGAAAGTGGCCTCTTCGTTAACCGTCATCGATGCTCGGAGTTCAAAAGCATAGTCCGAACGGCACTGGCGAGAAGCACATAGTCCTCGGGCACCGTAAGCTTAATGTTGTCGCGCTTCCCTTCCACGATCAGCACTTTGCCGCCAAGCCGCTCGATGAGCGACGAGTCGTCGGTTCCCACGAAGCCGTCGGACAGCGCGCTCGCATGGGCGCGGCGGTAGATGCCCGCGCGGAAGACCTGGGGCGTCTGGGCATTCCAGAAGACCGAACGGTCGGGGGTGCCCACCACCACGCCGTCTTCCACGACCTTCAGCGTATCCACCGCCGGATGTGCCACAATGGCGCCGTCGGCATCGAAGTTGCCCTTGACCATGTTGATGGTGTGCTCGATGAGATCCGGCGACACGAGCGGTCGGGCGCCATCGTGCAGCACCACGTATTCGTACTCGTCGCCCACCATCTCGAGCCCCGAAAACGCCGACTCCTGGCGAATGGCCCCCGAGGGCGCGAGCACCACGGGCGTGACGAAGGGGAACGGGTCGATGGCGCGGGACAAGTACTCGTGCATGCGCTCCTCGGGGCACACGATGACGATGAGCCCCACATCTCCTACCGCGTCGAAGGCCTCGGCCGACCACGTAAGGATGGGCTTGCCGGCAATCTCCACCAGCTGCTTGCCACCTTCTTTGCCGAAGCGCTCCCCTGTGCCACCGGCCAGAATGATGGCCGCCGTCTGGGGCTTTTTGTCCACTTTGCCCTGCAGCTGCAGAAGCGGCGAGCTCAGGGCATCGAAATCGAGCTCATCCATGCAAAAGGACGGCTCGCGAAGAACCGAGGGCTCGGTGACGGGATCGATGATGTTCGGCATAAGTACCCCCTGAGGGCTCGTGGAATGTTGGGACATAGTATAAGCCATCGCGCGCATTTTCGGTTTTCTTCCGCAAATGCCACTTCAGGCCCGCTTTGGTAAGGCGCGAGGACGAAAAATGCCAGTTGAAGCCCGCTTTGGTAAGATTTCGAGCTCCAGAGGTCTTGCGCCCTTACCATTCCGGGGTCGAACTGGCATTCGGGAAGGGAAAATCGAAATCGTCCCCAATCGCGGTTCAGACATGAAGAAGGAGGCTCCGGGGAGCCTCCTTGTAGACGCGGTTAGAATACGCTCGAATTACGACTGGGCGCAGCTGCGTCGGAGCCGAGGCGCGGCCTCAGTTGGCACCGAAACGCAGCCGGGGCGGAACCGAAGGACAGCCCCGCTAGCGCCGAAAGGCCGCCCCTACTCCCCTCCCGCCAGAGAACCAGCGGGGGTGCCGGCGCCACGGCCGCTTCCCACGCCAGCGTGGCCCAGGTCGTAGTTCGTCAGCAGCAGCTCGGCGTCACGGGCGATGGAGTCGCGCTTGCGAGGCGCCGGGATGGAACCGGTTCCCTCGGAGAACACCAGCTCCTCACCGTCCTCGGACACGGTGACGTCCACCACCGAACCGCTTGTCCAGCGGCCCTCAAGGATCTGCTCGGACAGCGGATCCTCCAGCATGCGCTGGATGGCGCGACGCAAAGGACGCGCGCCGAAGGCGGTATCAGTGCCCTCTTTGGCCACGAGGCGTTTGGCGGCGTCGTCCAGGTTGATAGTCATGTTCTGGGCAATCATGCGCTCGCGCAACTCGGCCACCATGAGGTCGACGATCTGCACGATCTCGTCCTCGGTCAGGCTCTTGAACACGATGATCTCGTCGATGCGGTTCAAGAATTCCGGACGGAAGGCGTTCTTCAGCTCGTGCATGACGCGGCTCTTGATCTCCTTGTCGGAAAGCCCGTTCTGCCCCGAGTTCGAGAAGCCCAGCGTGGTCGTGGTGGTGATGTCACGGGCGCCCACGTTCGACGTCATGATGATGACGGTGTTGCGGAAGTCCACGGTGCGGCCCTGGGCGTCGGTAAGACGCCCCTCCTCCAGAATTTGCAGCAGGATGTTGAACACATCCGGATGCGCCTTCTCAATC
>OLOL01002549.1_pt1 | contig 12775 bp, 9 predicted proteins | sample 1673081 | NCBI WGS metagenome assembly OLOL01 (sample SAMEA3136753, study PRJEB25190) | human gut metagenome
GCCGTTAAACGGTCTATAAATTGCAGACTATTGCAAATTACCCGCGGCAGCGGAATAAATCCGTACTGTCAAGCAGCGCTCAGCACCATTCGATAGTTGCCGGAGGCTTACCTGTAATATCGTAAACTACGCGGCCGGCACCCCTTACCTCATTGCAGATACGGGCGGAAATGGTTCCGAGTATCTTATGAGAAATAGGCGTATACTCACAGGTCATAAAGTCGGAAGTACGAACAGCGCGGAGCGCAATGGTATAATCGTAGGTGCGGAAATCGCCAACAACACCGACCGAGCGCGTATCGGTAAGGACAGCGAAATACTGATCTGCCTTGACTCTGTGCTTTAAGATCTCCTCGCGGAAGATAGCGTCTGCATTCTGAAGAATTGCTATCTTCTCTGCGGTTATCTCTCCGATGATACGAACGCCGAGCCCGGGACCCGGGAACGGCTGACGGTCGACATAGGAGCGCGCAAGACCGAGCTGACGACCGAGCGCACGCACCTCATCCTTGAACAGACCGCGAAGAGGCTCGACAAGTCCGGTAAACTTCATATTATCGGGCAGACCGCCTACATTGTGGTGGCTCTTGATGGTAGCAGCCTTGCTTCCGCCCGACTCGATAACGTCGGGGTAGATAGTGCCCTGAGCAAGGAATGCAACATTATCGGGGAGCTTTTCCGTCTCCTCCTCGAACACCTTGACAAACTCTGCGCCTATTATCTTTCTCTTCTGCTCCGGATCGGTGATGCCGCGCAGAGCAGCAAGGAAGCGCTCGCCGGCATTTACGCGGATAAAGTGGAGGTCGCGACCCGAAAATGCCGCCTCTACATCGTCTCCCTCATTCTTTCTCATCAGACCGTGGTCAACGAAAACGCAGTGCAGCTGTCCGGGAATAGCGCGCGAAAGCAGCGCCGCACAAACGGAGGAATCCACTCCGCCGGAGAGTGCGAGCAGTACGTGCTTGTCTCCCACCTGATCACGAATATCGCGAATAAGCTGCTCCTGAAGATTATGCAGATCATAGTCTCCTTCCGCGCCGCATACGCGATAGAGGAAGTTATGGATCATGTCGGTTCCGCGCGAGGTGCTCTCGACCTCGGGATGGAACTGCATACCGTAAAGGCGGTTAGCCTTGTTTTCAATCGCCGCATTCGGGCAGTTGTCGGTGCAGGCGACCGAACGAAATCCCTCAGGCAGCTTGACTATCTGATCGGTATGGCTCATAAGTCCGATCTGCGCCGCGTTCAGACCCTTGAACAGATTCGAGCCGGTATCTACACGCATTGCCGTCTTACCGTACTCGCTGACGAGGCAGGGCGCAACGGTGCCGCCGCATGACCACGCGAGCAGCTGAACGCCGTAGCATATACCGAGAATCGGTATACCGAGCTTAAAAATGTTTTTATCACAGCGGGGAGAGCCGTCCTCATAAACACTGTTCGGACCGCCGGTGAGAATAATTCCGATTGGTCCGATCTCGAGGATCTGCTCCACCGTAATGCGGTCGCCGGGCTTAACGACCGAATAAACATTGCATTCACGTACTCTGCGGGCGATAAGCTCCTTATACTGCCCGCCGAAATCAAGAATCAGAACTGTCTGCTGTGCCATACCTGCTCCTGTAAAAATAAAAATTCCGCAGCGCGGTAGCGGTCTGTGCCGACCGCATCACTCATGTTCAACAACCGTACGGGCATTACATTCGACATAAAACGACTGTGTTCCCGCACAGAGATACAATTATATTATATCACATTTTACGATTTCGTCAACGGCTCCGGAAAGATTTTTTGCCCCGGAAGAAAAGTTTTCCGGGGCAAAAAAGATTATTATGTTGTTTTTGCGGCAAGCTCAGCCGCAAATATAAGATAGCATACACCGAAAACAGCTTACACCGAAAATAATGCAGCAGTCGTTATCTACTCTCATGCTTCTTAAGCGATGCGTCGATAAAGCCGCGAAAAAGCGGATGAGCCCTATCGGGACGGGATTTGAATTCCGGGTGATACTGCACACCTACATAGAAATCACGGTCGTCAAGCTCGACAGTCTCAACGAGTCTTCCGTCGGGCGAAAGTCCGGAGAGGCAGAGTCCCGCGCCCTCGAGCGCCTCACGATACTCATTGTTGAACTCGTAACGATGGCGATGACGCTCGGATATCTCACGTGTGCCGTAGCAGCGTTCCATCGTCGTTCCGCGACGTATAACGCAGGGATATGCGCCGAGGCGCAGTGTGCCTCCCTTGTCCACATCGTCACTCTGTCCGGGCATGAAGTCAATGACCTTATGCGCGCAGAGCTCGTCGAACTCGCCGGAATTGGCATCGGAAATACCGAGGACATTGCGTGCGTATTCGATAACGGCGATCTGCATACCGAGACAGATACCGAAGTAAGGCAAAGCGTTCTCGCGGGCAAACCTTGCCGCACAAATCATACCCTCAACGCCGCGTCCGCCGAAGCCGCCGGGAACTATGATACCGTCAAGCCCGCCGAGCAGCTCGTCCGCATTTGCGTCACACAGCGGCTCGGAATCTATCCACTTGATATCGACCTTTGCTCCGAGCGCATAGCCCGCATGACGCAGCGCCTCGGCAACCGAGAGATATGCGTCGTGCAGCGCGACGTATTTGCCGACAAGTCCGATAGTGACCTCCCTCTCGGCAGACTTTATGTTGTCGACCATTGATCTCCACTCATCGAGCGCGGGAGCAGGCGCATCTATGCCGAGCTCGCGGCAGACGACATCAGAGAAATGAGCAGACTCGAGCATAAGAGGCGCCTCATATAGACACGGCAGGGTGAGATTTTCGATAACGCAGTCCGGACGAACATTGCAGAAGAGCGATATCTTCTTAAATATGCTGTCCTCAAGTGGCTGATCGCAGCGCAAGACGATGATATTCGGGTTGATTCCCATGCCCTGCAGCTCCTTGACCGAGTGCTGAGTGGGCTTGGATTTATGCTCATCCGATCCGCTGAGGAACGGAACGAGTGTTACATGAATGAAAAGACTGTTCTCACGTCCGACCTCGAGCGATATCTGACGCACCGCTTCAAGGAAGGGCTGAGACTCAATATCGCCGATGGTTCCGCCTATTTCGGTGATTACCACGTCCGCGTCGGTCTGCTTACCCACGCGATAGACAAAATCCTTTATCTCGTTCGTGATATGCGGTATGACCTGAACGGTAGAGCCGAGATATTCGCCGCGGCGCTCCTTGTTCAGAACATTCCAGTAGACCTTACCGGTGGTAAGGTTGGAAAAACGGTTAAGATCCTCGTCGATAAAGCGCTCATAGTGTCCGAGATCAAGGTCGGTCTCCGCGCCGTCCTCGGTGACATAGACCTCGCCGTGCTGATACGGGCTCATCGTCCCCGGGTCGACATTTATGTACGGGTCGAGCTTTTGCGCCGCGACACGCAGCCCGCGAGTTTTGAGCAGTCTGCCGAGCGATGCTGCGGTGATTCCCTTTCCGAGGCCCGAAACAACGCCGCCTGTTACGAAAATGTACTTTGTCATGATATCACCCTCACTTTATTTTACTTAAATATAATCTATCCATGTGCCGTGCAGATGCCGAGCAAATCAGCATACGCCGTGCTTCCGGTCACGACGGCGAAATGCCGTTTTACAATCCGATAGCGAAGTCCGTACAGACAGCCTCCGCTTATACATAGGTTTTAATAATGGATTCCGCAACGGCACGCTTTGAAATACAGCGGTCCATCGCGGTCTTTTCGATATATCTGTGCGCATCCGGCTCGGTCATTTTCAGCTTTTCGATAAGCAGCAGCTTTGCCCTGCCGACAATACGTATCTCCTCCATCTTTTCCTCGACCGTAGCCGCGCGCTGCTCCATCCGTCGCAGCCGCTCGCGCGTCGCGCGCAGCAGCACCACAGACTGTGATATTGCCGCGGCGCTTGTCGGCTTCTGCATTACGAGAACTCCGCACGGGCAGAGCGCCGCGCACAGCTCCGGGTAATGCTCCGCCTTTGTCAGCAGCAGAACACCGGAGCCGCTGCCGGTCGCGATATCCTCCGCAAGTCCGCTGCCGAACTCATCCGGGAGCGGTGTGTTGATAACGATAAGATCAAAGCTTTCCTCTACCGATGCGCGTCGCGCCTCCGAGCAGCTCTTTACCTTTTTCACCGAAAAGCCGTGTCCGTCAAGCAGCGGGATCATACCGCCGTCGAATTTTTCCGACGATGAGACAAGCAGCGCACGGCATCTGCGCTCGTTCATCTCCATATGATCCCCCCTTCGGTAATGTTAATTACACATGTACGGTCTGTGCAGTGCCTTACGGTACTCCGACGGCGCAATTCGGCACAGTCAGTGCCGAAAATCCGAGCATAACTCACCACTGCAATTGAGTGTAGCTCAGCCGGTACAATCAAGCGTAGCAAAGTCGGCACAATACATCGTCAACTCAACCGAGATACGCCTTAATAACGGTCTGCGGCAGCACACTGCGCAGAAATTCGCTCTCCCCGGCGATCTTTTTCGCTTCTCCGAGCGATGCGGGCAGACGCGCCACATCACTTTCCTCCTCAAGCATATTGCGATCACACTCCGGCGGAAGCGGAAGCGAACGCGTAATACCGTCGAGGCAGGCGCGTATGATAAGCGCGTATGCAAGATACGGATTGCAGAGCGGGTCGGGTGAGCGCAGCTCTGCCCTGCGGTATTCGCCCTGAGCGGCGGGAATGCGAATAAGCTGCGAGCGATTCTCATGCGACCACGAAATATACCTCGGCGACTTAAAATGTCCGAGTCGTTCATACGACTGCTCTGTTCCGCAGAGGAAGAGCGAAAGCTCACCGATATGCTCGAGCAGCCCGGCAATAGCCGAGCCCATAACATCATCTCCGCCGCCGCTGCGGATGCTGAAATTTATATGCATGCCGTTGCCGGGATGCTCCGGAAGAGGACGCGGGCCGAAATCCGCCGTGAGTCCGCTGCGGGCAGCGACCGTTCCGACTACCGCCTTGAAGGTAACAGCATCATCTCCCGCGCGCAGCGGACTCGAATAACGAAAATCTATCTCGTTCTGTCCGGGTCCCTGCTCATGGTGCGAGCTCTCCGGCTTTATACCCATCTGCTCGAGCGTCAGGCATATTTCGCGGCGGACGTTCTCCCCCTTATCCTCGGGAGCGATATCCATATAGCCTGCATTGTCGTATGGAATACGGGTCGGCTCTCCGTGCTCGTCGAGCTTGAAGAGGTAAAACTCCATCTCCGCTCCGAAAGCAAAGGAATAGCCCGCCCGCTCCGCCTCGCGCTCAGCCTCGGCAAGAATACTTCTGCAATCGCTCTCGAACGGTCTCCCGTCCGGATAGCAGACCGAGCAGAACATGCGGACGACTCTGCCGTGCTCCGGCCTCCACGGGAGCACCGAGAGCGTAGCGGGGTCGGGATGCAGCATAAGATCGGAATGAACAACATCGCCGAAGCCCGCAATGGACGAAGCATCGATGGCTATACCGTAATCGAAGGCACGACCGAGCTCATCCGGCATTATCGAAATATTTTTCTGTCTGCCGTATATATCGCAGAATGCCATTCGGATGAATTTTACATCCTCCTCTCTGACATACTGCATTACCTCATTGGCGGAATAATTCATATCTGCCTGCTTCCTTTCACAGTCTGCTTTTCTTTTATCGCCTGCACAACCCGTACCGACACAGGCACGGTCGATGCACGCTCAGTTTGCAACATACATCTGCTTATACGGGTTGCTCGAATTCGGCGTTACAACGGTAAAGCCCGGTGCGAGGATCTCGTCGAGCGGGCGATCAAACGACTCACTGAACATCCGCAGCAGCGGCATTATCTCGCTCATATCCTTCTCGGATGCCGCAGACGCAGAGACACCGAGCGGGAATCTGATATCCGAAGCATCGCCGCGCAGCAGCATCTTTCCGCCGTGCATTCCCGTGCAGGGAAAATTTCCGACTATCGGACGCTGACCGCGGTCAAGACCGAGCACGACTATTCTGCCGCCCGCCTGATATTCGCCGAGAAAGCTGCCGCACACACCTCCGATAACGATGGCGGGGCACTTCTCGCGGTATTCCTTCATGTGTATGCCGACGCGATAGCCCGCATCACCGCGAACGATTATCTCGCCGCCGCGCATCGCATATCCCGCGGCATCGCCTATGCCGCCGTGAACGATTATACGTCCGTCATTCATAGTATCGCCGACCGCATCCTGAGCATTGCCGTATACGGTAATGCTCGCTCCCGCAAGATACGCGCCGAGAGCATTGCCGGGTGTACCGTGGATCTCTATCTCTCCCTCGCGCATTCCCGAGGCGATAAAGCGCTGACCGAGACATGCGTTTATCCTTGCGCTGCCGCACTGCCTGATCCGTTCGTTCAGTGCGCGATAGTCGAGTTCTGCCGCATTTATAACCTCTATTTTTTCTTTTACTCTCATATTATACCACACTGCTTTATGCTTTTCTACTTATTTTTTATAAAACGGATGATTTTTTTATTTGCCGCGTCATTCGCCCGCGTGACCGATGCCGAGAATGGAAAGCTCCTTTTCGTTCATCCCTACGCCGCGAAGCATAAGTCTGTTGCCGCGAAGCGCCTCGATGGAGTTTATGCCCATGCCGCCCATCAGTTCCTTTATCTCATGCTTCCATGCACTCATGAGATTTACGAGCCGTTCTGCGCCCTCATCGGGGTCGAGACGGCGGACAAGCTCGGGACGCTGAGTTGCGATCCCCCAGTTGCAGAGCCCGCTCTGACAGTTGCGGCAAAGATGGCAGCCGAGCGCGAGCAGCGCAGCCGTTGCAATATAGCAGGCATCCGCGCCGAGCGCGACCGCCTTGACAACATCGGCCGCCGAACGTATCGAACCGCCCGCGACAAGCGATACATTTCCTCTTATACCCTCATCGCGCAGACGCGAGTCGACAGCGGCAAGCGCAAGCTCGATCGGAATACCGACATTATCGCGTATTCGCGTAGGCGCAGCGCCCGTACCGCCGCGGAAACCGTCTATCGCGATAATATCGGCACCGCTGCGTGCAATACCGCTCGCTATAGCCGCGATATTATGCACCGCAGCGACCTTGACTATGACCGGCTTTTTGTACTCGGTAGCCTCCTTGAGCGAATATACGAGCTGGCGCAGATCCTCGATCGAATAGATGTCGTGATGCGGCGCGGGGGATATCGCATCCGAGCCCTCCGGTATCATTCTCGTTTTCGAGACATCGCCGATTATTTTAGAACCCGGCAGATGTCCGCCGATACCGGGCTTTGCACCCTGTCCCATCTTTATCTCGATAGCCGCGCCCGCGCTGAGGTAGCCCTCGTGAACGCCGAAGCGACCCGACGCGACCTGAACGACGGTGTTCGGACCGTACTCGTAAAAGTCCTCATGCAGTCCGCCCTCTCCGGTATTATAGCAGATACCGAGCTCACGCGCAGCACGCGCCAGACTCTCGTGTGCGTTGTAGCTTATCGAGCCGTAGCTCATAGCGGAGAACATGACCGGCAGCTCGAGCTCGAGCTGCGGCGCGAGCGACGGTATAATGTGTCCCTCCGCGTCACGCTCAATATGATCCGGCTTCTTACCGAGAAAAACGCGCGTCTCCATCGGCTCGCGCAGCGGGTCTATCGGAGGGTTCGTGACCTGAGAAGCATTGATGAGTATCCTGTCCCAGTATACGGGGAGCTGCTTCGGGCTGCCCATCGACGAGAGCAGCACCCCACCGCTGCTCGCCTGCTTATATACCTCACGAACGACCTGATCGCTCCATCCGGCGTTCTCGCGGATGGTATCGGGATTTTTAACTATCTTCAACGCATGAGTCGGGCAATAGCTTACACAGCGCTTGCAGTTGACGCAGCGGCTCTCGTCGCAGACCATCACGCCGCGCTTTTCGTCATAGCGATGAACGCCGCCGGAGCACTGCTTTTCGCATATGCGGCAGACGGTGCAGCGGCTCGGGTCGCGTATTATCTCAAATTCTGGTGCTATGTAAATGGGATTCATCAGAACGTCCCCTCCTTCAGCTTAATGATAACAGCCTCGCCACCTGCGGGCATGCGAATGTTCTCCGCATCCGGCTCCATACGCCTGATAGCCGCCTCCTCGCTTGCAATGTAGGTAAGGTCGTCCTTATCCGCCACCACCATCGAACGGAGCTTGAGACGATCGCCGAGCGCCATAAGTCCGCCTGTAAAGCCGAGGACTATAGAGAACGGCCCGGTGATGAGCAGGCTCGGATATATTTTTCTCAGATATTCAAGCTCTCTGCGGCGCTGCTCCGGCAGCCGCTCTATCGTGCTCCAGAACGGCGCGGCAATGACCGAGGCAAGCTCCTCCTCGCTCAGTCCCTGCCTGCGCAGCAGATAATCCGCAATATAGGTGATAACCTCGGTATCTGTCTGCAGCGTGCACTTGTAGCCGAACATCTCGATGTATCTGCGGTTTGCATCGTAAGAAGAAATTTCGCCGTTATGCACCACCGAATAGTCGAGCAGCGCAAACGGATGTGCCCCGCCCCACCAGCCGGGGGTATTTGTCGGATATCTGCCGTGCGCCGTCCACGAATAGCCCTCGTATTCGTCGAGACGGTAGAAGTAACCGACATCCTCGGGAAAACCAACCGCCTTGAACGCGCCCATATTCTTTCCGCTCGAGAAAACATATGCCCCCTTGAGCGCTACATTGATGTGCATCACCGTGCGCGCGACATATTCCTTTTCGTCGAGCTGCAGACGCGAGAGAATACTCGCAAGCGGAGCGACAAAATAGCGCCAGATAAGCGGAACGTCGGTTATCGCGGGTGTTTTTCTTATAGGAATGTTCTCCGCCTTGACGATCTCGAACCGCTCGCGCAGCAGCTGCTCACACTCCTTGCGCACATGCTCGGAATCGAAGAATATATGCAGCGCATAGAATTCCTTATATTCGGGATAAATGCCGTAGCCTGCAAAGCCTCCGCCGAGTCCGTTCGAGCGGTCGTGCATGGGTATCATACCCTCGATAATCTTCTCTCCGGTCATACGCCTGCCCTCGCGTGATATTACCGCAGCAATGGCGCAGCCCGACGGGATCCTCACCTGTCCTTCAAGCTTCATACAACTACCCCCCCTAAAAAAGTTAAAGGCGTCCACCGCCCGAGGGGACACTGTCCCTGCGGGTGGTGAACGCCATTGCTCACTGCGCTAAATTATAGCACGCCGTGGCGCGCTTGTCAATATCTTTTACTCAAAAAACATCGTTTTTGTGATTCGCGTCAACCCGCAAAATTCATTTAGATCCTGTTTATATAATTAAAAATGAAGTTTTTGGCAAGGTGGTGAAGCGTTGCAAAAAATAAATTGCATTTTTTCAAAAAAAGGGTTGACAAAACGCGAGTGTGGGATTATAATATGCACAACAAGGCAATGATGTCTTTTCCATGAGAGAAGGTATCGTTGCCTTCTTACTTTACAAGCACAAAAAAGCAAACAAATTTCAAGAAAGAGGCGAGTAAAAATGACAGAAGATATCAAAGGCTTTGCTTACAGAAAGACACCCTACCGTTTTGTGGCAAGATACAAGGACGGAAAGTGGCACCGCGGCAGACTTACCCACTCCTCGAGCATTCTATTAAACGAGTGCGCATGCGTGCTGCACTATGCACAGACCTGCTTTGAGGGACTCAAGGCATACCGTCTTGACGACGGCAGCATTGTTTGCTTCCGTCCCGACCAGAACGAGAAGCGTCTCGAGCAGTCCTGCAAGAGGATGGTTATCCCGCCGCTGCCCGCCGGCATGTTTACCGACGCGGTTAGAAAGGTCGTTAAGGCAAACGCGGACTATGTTCCGAGCTTTGAGAGCGGCGGTTCACTCTATGTTCGTCCGCTTATCTTCGGTACCGATCCGGTTCTCGGAGTAAAGCCCGCAACAGAGTTTGAATTCCGTATCTTTGTAAGCCCCGTAGGCAACTATTTTGCAGGCGGTGTTAAGCCCCTAAACCTGCGCATAAGCGACTACGACCGTGCTGCCCCTGTCGGAACCGGTCACATCAAGGCGGGTCTTAACTACGCAATGAGCCTCTATCCCATCGTTGAGGCACACGAGCAGGGCTACGACGAGAACCTCTATCTCGATCCGCTGACCAGAACCTACATCGAGGAGACCGGCGGAGCAAACATTATATTCATCTCGAAGGACGGCTCTCTTGTAACGCCTCGCTCGAATACCATTCTCCCGTCTATCACCCGCCGCTCGATCGTTGAGATCTGCCGCGACAGACTGGGTATGAATGTAGAGGAACGCAAGATAGCGCTCGAGGAGCTTGCCGATATGAAGGAATGCGCACTCTGCGGAACCGCAGCAGTCGTATCTCCGGTAGGCACTATCGCAGCATCCGACCGCACCTACACCTTCAACAGCGTAGGAGAAGGCTCGATCATCAGCAGAATATCCGATGTGATGAGCGATATCCGCAGCGGAAAGATGGACAGCCCCGACGGCTGGCTGATGAAGATGATATGATGCTCCGTGCGCTCCGGCGCTGCGGTGTATCTTCATAATTTAATATAGGTCGGGCGGCGATGCCGCTATGACCTGCACCAAGGAGGAAGGAACAATGGAAAAGGTAAACGAATATTTCGGCTCGATGGTTTTCGACGACAGAGTAATGAAGGCAATGCTGCCTTCTGATGTCTACAATTCGCTGAAAAAGACGATCGACGATGGCGCCAAGCTTGAAACCGACGTTGCAAACGCAGTTGCGGAGGCTATGAAGGACTGGGCGATCGAAAAGGGCGCAACGCACTTTACCCATTGGTTCCAGCCTCTGACCGGAATCACGGCAGAAAAACACGACAGCTTTATCACCCCCTCTCCCGACGGCGGCATAATCATGGAGTTTTCGGGTAAAGAGCTCATCAAGGGCGAGCCGGACGCTTCGTCCTTTCCCTCCGGCGGTCTGCGTGCGACCTTTGAGGCGCGCGGCTACACCGCATGGGACCCGACCTCCTATGCATTCGTAAAGGATAAGACGCTCTGCATTCCGACTGCATTCTGCTCTTACAGCGGCGAGGCGCTCGATAAAAAGACTCCTCTTCTTCGCTCCATGCAAGCGCTGAACAAGCAGGCTATGCGTATACTCAAGCTGTTCGGCAACACCGACGCGACCTGTGTTCGCACCTCGGTAGGACCCGAGCAGGAATACTTCCTTGTAGATAAGGAAATGTACGAGAAGCGTCCCGACCTCGAGTTCTGCGGCAGAACGCTTTTCGGTGCAAAGCCGCCTAAGGGCCAGGAGCTTGACGACCATTATTTCGGCGCTATCAAGCCGAGAGTTGCCGAATACATGGCTGATCTGAACAAGGAGCTCTGGAAGCTCGGAATTCTCGCAAAGACCGAGCACAACGAGGTCGCACCCGCACAGCATGAGCTTGCGCCTATCTATTCCACTACAAACATTGCAACCGACCACAACCAGCTGACAATGGAGATAATGCAGAAGGTCGCGTCCCGTCACGGGCTCGTCTGCTTGCTGCACGAGAAGCCCTTTGCGGGCGTAAACGGCAGCGGTAAGCACAACAACTGGTCGATAGCTACGAACACCGGAGTTAACCTGCTTACCCCCGGCGATACCCCGCATGACAATGCACAGTTCCTCGTATTCCTCTGCGCAGTAATTCAGGCAGTAGACGACTACCAGGGTCTGCTCCGTCTCGCGGTCGCTACCGCGGGCAATGACCACCGTCTCGGCGCTAACGAGGCGCCTCCCGCAGTAGTTTCGATGTTCCTCGGCGACGAGCTGACCGCCGTTCTCGAGGCGCTCGAGGAGGACAAGCCTTACGAGGGCGCGGAAAAGACGGTAATGAAGCTCGGAGTAAAGGTGCTGCCTAAATTCCCGCGCGACACCACCGACCGTAACCGTACCTCTCCCTTTGCATTCACGGGCAACAAGTTCGAGTTCCGTATGCTCGGCTCCTCCAACAGCATCGCCTGCGCCAACATCATGCTCAACAGCGCGGTCGCGGAGATTCTCAAGCGCTTCGCCGACCGTCTGGAGGGCGTGCAGGACTTTGAGACGGCGCTGCACGCGCTGCTGCGCGAAACGATTTGCGCGCATAAGCGCATTCTGTTCAACGGCAACGGCTACGACGACGCTTGGATCCGCGAGGCGGCGGCGCGCGGGCTGTCCAACTACCGCACCACGCCGGACTGCATGCCGCATCTGCTGGATAAGAAGAACGTCGAGATGCTGACTGCGCACGGCGTCTACACCGAGTCGGAGCTGCGCTCGAGATGCGATATTATGCTGGAAAATTACAGCAAGACCGTCCTCATCGAAGCCAACACGATGGTGGAAATGGCTAAGACCGATATTCTGCCGGCCATCGAAGCGTATACGCTGGACGTCGCCAAGACGGCCGAAGCCAAAAAGGCGCTGGACGCTTATCTGGTCTGCGGCTATGAAACGAAGCTGGTGCAGAAGCTGTCCGCGCTGACCGACCGCATCGCCGAGCGTGCGGAGGCGCTGGCGGAGGCTGTGGTCGCGCTTCACACGATCGAGGGGGTCGAAGCGGAGGCCAACGCCATCCGCGACACCATCCTCGGCCGTATGAGCGAGCTGCGCGTCGCCTGCGACGAGGCGGAGACGCTCACGGCGAAAAAATACTGGCCGTATCCCACCTACGGCGATTTGCTGTTCGGCGTAAAATAAGCCGCCGCGCGGCGTTTGCCGGCGGCGGAAAAGCGGCGCGGCCCGCCTGAATGCGGCTTTCCGGA
>OLOL01002557.1_pt1 | contig 12707 bp, 10 predicted proteins | sample 1673081 | NCBI WGS metagenome assembly OLOL01 (sample SAMEA3136753, study PRJEB25190) | human gut metagenome
GGAGAGCATCTGCCTTACAAGCAGAGGGTCACACGTTCGAGCCCTGTAGGTCCCATATACTAACTAAATATGGCGGGATAGCTCAGTTGGCTAGAGCACACGGTTCATACCCGTGGTGTCGCTGGTTCAAATCCAGTTCCCGCTACTAAGAAGAAGGGGTTGATGCTGGTGCGTTAGCCTCTTTTTGCGTAATAAAAAATTCCATAAAAAGGAGAGTGGCATAGATGAGAGTAGGATTAGGATATGATGTGCATAAATTGACAGAGGGAAGAGATTTAATTTTAGGGGGCGTGAATATTCCATACGAGAAAGGACTGCTCGGTCATTCTGATGCGGATGTGCTTGTTCATGCAATTATGGATGCACTTTTGGGAGCAGCGGCACTTGGAGATATCGGAAAGCATTTTCCGGACAGCGATGAGCGATATAGAGGAATTTCCAGTATTCTCCTGCTTCAGCATGTGGGAAAACTTTTGGACGAGCATCTTTATGTGATTGAGAATATTGATGCTACGATTATTGCACAGCGCCCAAAGATGCTGCCGCATATAGAGATGATGAGAAAAAATATTGCCGAGGCGTTGAAAATCGAGGTGGATCAGGTAAATGTAAAGGCGACGACAGAAGAAGGTCTTGGATTTACAGGGAATGGAGATGGAATTTCTTCTCAGGCAATCTGTGCGATTGAAAAGATTACAAATCTTGCCAGCTATAAAGTGGCTGACAGTGAAGAAAAAAATTGCGTCGGTTGCAGAGGGTGTGTAAGAAGCAATGGTAAGGAAGCGTAAAGAATGAATCTGAGAAAATTAGAAAAGACGGAACATGAGAAGACGCGGAGACTTTGGGAGGAGATTTTTACCGAAGATACGGAGGCGTTTTTGGATTATTATTATAGTATTAAAACAGCTGAAAATGAGATTTTTGTCATGGAAGAAGATCAAACGATTCGGTCAATGCTCCAACTGAATCCTTACCGGCTGCGTGTGAACAAAGCCAGCTTTTCTACGAACTACATTATTGCGGTTGCGACAGATGAAAAATACCGGAAACGTGGGCTGATGGGACGGCTTTTAAAACATGTGATGCGAGAAATGTATGACAGAAAAGAACCATTTACGTTTTTGATGCCGGCTGCGGAGGCAATATACTATCCGTATGATTTTCGATTTGTCTACAATCAAGGGCAATGTGAAGTGTCGGGGAGAGAGAAAAAAGAAGAGACGCTAAAGATTGTCCTTGCAGATGAGAAGGACTGTGTAAAACTTGCAGAATTTGCAAATCAATTTCTGAAGGATGAGCAGGTTGTGGCAGTGCGGGATGAGAAGTATTATAGAACGGTTCTCGCAGAGCAGAAAAGTGAACAAGGTGGAATTGTCATGGCAAAGAGAGATGATCACATCGTGGGAATGTACTGTTATGCGAAAGGGGAGCGGTATGAGATTCGTGAACCACTGTTTTTGAGAGAAGAAGATTTTTTGCATGCCGTTTATACATTAACTGGAAATGAACAGGAACGTGTAAAATGCGGTGCATATGGAACAGAAAAAGAAGTGCCGATGATCATGGTGCGGATTTTGCATTTAGAGACCTTCTTAAAATGCTTTTCTTTAAAAGAAGATGTGGATTTTTATGTACAAGTTATAGATTCATTTTTGGAAGAGAACCATCATATCTTTCATATTGTTGGAGATGCACTGAACGGCGTGACTGTTGTGGGAAGATGTGAAACACCGGAGCATTCCTGCGGAGCAATTTCTGTTGGAGAACTCACAAATTTCATGTTTGGCTATCCCTCCAAAGAAGATAGGCATCTCGAAAAAGAATTAAAAGAAAATCTTAAAAAATTTATTCCGTTGTCAAAAGTTTTTTTGAATGAAGTAGTATAAAGGTTGACAAAACAAAAAAATTTTCATAAACTGTATAAATATAGTGAGAAAGACTTAGAACGAAAAGAGTAGTATATTTGGAACTGACAGAGAGAGATTGCCATCGGCTGAAAGCAATTTTGAGGAAAGAATATATGAAGTGCATTCGGGAGTTGGTTTGGCGAACAGACAGTAGCCGAATTCGGGCAGCATACGTTACATGCATCAAGTGAAGGAAGGAGATTCCTTTATTAGAGTGGAACCGCGGATTGAACTTCGTCTCTAGAGTATTAGAGGCGAAGTTTTTTATTGCACAGGAAATTTCGCCTGTGCAATAATTGCGACATAGAAGATCTGTGAATTTGGGAGGAACGTTGATGGGAATGATATCATATATAAAAGAGGAATTAAACGTAATCAAAGAACGAGATCCTGCCATCAAGACAGGGATGGAGGTGCTTCTTTATTCCAGTTTTAAAGCCATATTGAGTTATCGGGTGGCACATAAGCTGTTTTTGAACAAACACTATTTTCTTGCGAGATGGGTTTCGCAGCGTGCTGCCAGAAAGACCGGGATAGAGATTCATCCGGGGGCGACCATCGGAAAAGGGCTCTTTATCGATCACGGAAGCGGTGTGATCATAGGAGAGACGACGGTGATCGGTGACAATGTGACACTGTATCAGGGAGTCACACTTGGAGGAACCGGAAAGGAAAAGGGGAAACGGCATCCGAGGTTGGAAGACAATGTTATGGTGAGCGCCGGAGCGAAGATTCTTGGCTCTTTCACGATAGGGGAGAACTCAAAGATAGGTGCAGGCTCAGTTGTTCTGGAAGAAGTCCCGCCAAATTGTACGGTGGTCGGTGTACCGGGAAGAATTGTGAGAATGGGTGATAAAAAAATCCCGAGAACAGATATGGATCAGGTGCATTTACCGGATCCGGTACTGAATGACCTAAGAGAACTTCATCAGGATAATCTGAAATTGAAAAAACAATTAAAAGAATTAGAAAGTCAGCTCAGATGTGTCACTAAGAAGGACGCAGATGATGCACAAGAAGGAGGACATTATGAAATTATATAACACATTATCAAGAAGAAAAGAAGAATTTATTCCGTTGGAAGAAGGAAAAGTTAAGATGTATGTCTGCGGTCCGACGGTATACAATTTTATCCATATCGGAAACGCAAGACCGATGATTGTATTTGATACAGTGAGACGTTATTTTGAGTACAAAGGCTATGATGTGAACTTTGTATCAAACTTTACAGACGTCGATGATAAGATTATCAAAAAAGCGATTGAGGAAGGTGTATCTGCAAATGAGATTTCGCAAAGATACATTGCAGAATGCAAAAAAGATATGGCTGGGATGAACGTGAAGCCTGCCACAAAGCATCCGCTTGCAACAGAAGAAATCTGTGGCATGATCGAGATGATTCAGGAATTGATCGACAAAGGATATGCTTACGAAAAGAATGGTACGGTGTATTTCCGTACAAGAAAGTTTGATGAGTATGGAAAGCTTTCTCATAAGAATCTGGATGATCTGCAGTCAGGAGGACGCTCTCTGTTAGTGTCGGGGGAAGACGAAAAAGAAGATCCATTGGATTTTGTTCTTTGGAAACCGAAAAAAGAAGGAGAGCCGGCGTGGGAGTCGCCTTGGTGCGACGGACGTCCTGGATGGCATATTGAGTGTTCTGTGATGTCGAAAAAATATCTCGGAGATCAGATTGACATCCATGCGGGAGGGGAGGACCTTGTATTCCCGCACCATGAAAACGAGATTGCACAAAGTGAGGCGGCAAATGGAAAAGAGTTTGCAAGGTATTGGATGCACAATGCATTTTTAAATATTGATAACCGTAAGATGTCAAAATCACTTGGTAACTTCAGAACAGTGAGAGAAATCAGCGAACAGTATGACCTTCAGGTACTTCGTTTCTTTATGCTGAGTGCACATTACAGAAGCCCGTTGAACTTTAGTGCTGATTTAATGGAAGCATCAAAAAATGGTCTCACACGTATCGTGACCGCTGTGGATAATCTGAAACATTTGGAAAATGCAACTTCGGCTGAGGCGATGACAGATGTGGAGAAGGAAACCTTCGAAAAGACGAAAGAATTCGTGGAGGGCTTTGAGACGGCGATGGAAGATGATTTTAATACTGCCGATGCAATTGCTTCTATTTTTGAGCTTGTAAAATTTGCAAATACGACTGCGACAGCAGAAAGTTCAAAAGAGTATTTGAGAGGACTTCATGATCTGATTGTGAAGCTGGCAGATGTACTTGGATTGATCGTAGAAAAAGAAGAGGAGCTGCTTGCAGAAGATATTGAAAAGCTGATCGAGGAGCGCCAGGCGGCGAGAAAAGAAAAGAATTTTAAACGTGCAGATGAGATTCGTAACGAGTTGTTGGAAAAAGGAATTATTTTAGAGGATACACGTGAAGGAGTAAAATGGAAAAGAGCGTAGGGTTTGAATTTGATTCCTATATGCAAGAAGTTTTTCAAATGAAAGAGGTGGATGTTCACAGTTATTCACCTCTTACATTGGCATATATAGGAGATAGTATATATGATTTGATTATCAAAAGCCTTGTGATCAATCAAGGCAACCGCCAGGTGAATAAGCTGCACAAGGAGACCAGCATGTATGTTCAGGCGTCCACCCAGTCTCTCATGATGCGCGCGATGCAGGAAGAGCTGACAGAAGAAGAACATGCTGTTTACAAGCGTGGAAGAAACGCAAAATCGGTATCTCCGGCAAAAAATCAATCGATTACCGATTATAGAAGAGCAACCGGATTCGAGGCGTTGCTCGGATATCTGTATTTGAAAAAAGAATGGAAACGAATGTTGGATTTGGTGAAAATCGGTCTGGACAGTTTGAAAGAAAAAGAAGTGTAGGAGGCTTATATGAGCGAAGAGATAAAGGTAGAAAATTTGATGGTTGAGGGACGCAATGCAGTGATTGAGGCATTTCGCTCCGGTAAACCTGTGGATAAGCTGTTTGTGCTTGACGGCTGTCAGGATGGTCCGGTCCGCACAATTATCAGAGAGGCGAAAAAACATGATACTATCATTAATTTTGTGACAAAAGAACGATTGGATCAGATTTCTGAGACAAAGAAACATCAAGGTGTGATTGCATATGCAGCGGCCTATGAGTATTCAGAAGTGGAAGACATGTTGGAACTGGCAAAGAAGAAGGGCGAAGATCCGTTTTTGATTTTGCTTGATAACATTGAAGATCCACATAATCTTGGTGCGATCATCCGTACCGCAAACCTTGCAGGGGCACATGGCGTGATCATTCCAAAGAGACGTGCAGTCGGGCTTACAGCTACTGTTGCAAAGACATCTGCGGGAGCGCTTAATTATACTCCGGTCGCAAAGGTGACAAATCTCGCAAAAACAATGGAAGAGCTGAAAGAAAAAGGGTTATGGTTTGTCTGTGCAGATATGGGCGGCGAATCCATGTACCGACTGAATCTGACAGGTCCAATCGGGATGGTTATTGGAAATGAAGGAGATGGAGTAAGCCGGCTTGTGAAAGAAAAATGTGATTTCATCGCATCTATTCCGATGAAAGGTGACATTGATTCTTTGAATGCATCTGTGGCGGCAGGTGTATTAGCATATGAGATTGTAAGACAGCGTTTGCAGTAGTTTTAGGAGAAAAAGAATGTCTGATTATGGAAAAATGACAGATGAGCAGCTAATCTGCAATCTGCGGGCAGGGGAACAGGAAATTACCGATTATGTCATGGATAAGTATAAATTTCTTGTGAAGAAAAAGGCGAAAGAGATGTATCTTCTCGGCGGGGAAAACGATGACTTGATTCAGGAGGGGATGATCGGACTTTTCAAAGCGGTGCGTGATTATGACAGTGAGCAGGGAACGTCCTTTGCAAGTTTTGCGGATCTTTGCATATCAAGACAGATGTACAGTGCAATCAAAGCGTCTCAGAGGCAGAAACATATGCCGTTGAACTCTTATATTTCCCTGTACGAGCAGGGAGAGGATACACAAGAAGAAAAACAGCAGCCTCTGATCGAGACGATTCAGACAATGAAAGACAATAATCCAGAGGAGTTATTCCTGAATAAAGAATATCTGCAGATGATTGAGCAGGAGTTAAAAAAAAGGTTGAGTGATCTGGAAAATCGGGTACTGCATTTGCATTTGTTGGGAATCGATTATCAGACGATTGCAAAGCTTTTGGATAAAAGCCCAAAATCCATTGATAATGCATTGCAGCGAATTAAAGCGAAAATGGCAGGGATTGTACAGATATAGAAGACACCCGGCGAAATATGTATTACAAAATAGCGCTACACTTTGCGGGTGTGGCGCTATTTTTGCGTTTGTTGTTAGTTACAAGGGTAATCACTGCACAAAGCATAGCGATAAAGGAAAACAAATCAGACCATGTTACCATAAGCACCACCCCCCTTTCTACTGGGTGGCTGGCATAGCACCTCATCAGCTCCCTGGGTAAGTATACTATTACCAATGTACAGTATTTCTTATATTGTAAAAAATCGTGGAATTTTGAATTTGATATGATAAAAAGAAAAGAACCATTGAAAAATCAAAGGTTCTGAGTACAGCTGCTGGCGGGACTTGAACCCGTGACCTCCGCCTTACCAAGGCGACGCGCTACCGACTGCGCCACAGCAGCATATATTTTTACAACAAATTTATATTACTATAGCTTGTTTCATCTGTCAATGTTATTTTTAGTAAAAAATTTTCGAAGTGAAACCATTTTAGGGAATTCGCTGTCTAATAGATGAAGACAATTTTATGGAGCATGGATGTACCTACGTGAAAGTTACAGAGAAATCATAGCAAAATGCAGATTACGTGTTGTTCCAAACTTTATTTTATGGTATCCTATAGAATAAAGTGAATCTTCTGTGAAGTGGTCTTGGATTTTACGGAAGAAGAATAGATAGTGGAGGAATGACATGGAAAACGAAGTAGTTTCAAAAAATTTTATAGAACAGGAAATTGAAAAAGATTTAAGAGAAGGTGTATATGATACGGTATGCACAAGATTCCCGCCGGAGCCGAATGGATATCTTCATATCGGACATGCAAAATCTATTTTGCTGAACTATGGATTGGCACAGAAATATAACGGTACATTCCATATGCGTTTTGATGATACGAATCCAACAAAAGAGAAAGTGGAATTTGTAGAGTCTATTAAAGAAGATATCAAATGGCTTGGAGCAGACTGGAAAGACAATCTGTTTTTTGCATCAGATTATTTTGACCAGATGTATGAATGTGCTGTGAAATTAATCAAAAAAGGAAAAGCATATGTATGTGATCTGACAGCGGAAGAGATTCGCGAGTACAGAGGAACTTTGACAGAACCGGGAAGAAACAGCCCGTACCGTGAACGTACGGTGGAAGAGAATTTAGAGCTGTTCGAGGCGATGAAAAATGGAGAGTTTGAAGATGGGGAGAGAGTGCTCCGTGCAAAAATCGATATGGCATCACCGAACATCAACATGCGTGACCCGATCATTTACCGTGTGGCACATATGACGCATCACAATACAGGTGATAAATGGTGTATTTACCCAATGTACGATTTCGCACATCCGATTGAAGATGCGATTGAGAAAATCACACATTCTATCTGTACATTAGAGTTTGAAGATCACAGACCACTGTATGACTGGGTTGTAAGAGAATGTGAGTTTGAACCGGCACCAAGACAGATTGAGTTTGCAAAATTATATTTGACAAATGTGGTGACAGGAAAGAGATATATCAAAAAATTAGTCGAAGACGGTATTGTAGATGGATGGGATGATCCAAGACTTGTATCAATTGCGGCACTTAGAAGACGTGGATTTACACCGGAATCATTGAAGATGTTCGTAGATCTCTGCGGAGTGTCTAAGAGCAACAGCTCTGTGGACTACGCAATGTTAGAATACTGTATCCGTGAAGATTTGAAGATGAAAAAATCACGTATGATGGCAGTGCTTGATCCGATCAAGCTGATCATCGACAATTATCCGGAAGGACAGGTTGAATATTTGGATGTGGCAAATAATTTGGAAAATGAAGAATTAGGATACCGTAAAGTACCTTTCTGCAGAGAGCTTTACATTGAGAGAGAAGACTTTATGGAAGAGCCACCGAAAAAATATTTCCGTTTGTTCCCAGGAAACGAAGTGCGCCTGATGCATGCGTATTTTGTAAAATGTGAAAGCTTTGTAAAAGATGAAAACGGTAATATCACAGAGATTCACTGTACGTATGATCCAGAGACAAAATGTGGAAGTGGATTTACAGGAAGAAAAGTAAAAGGTACGATTCACTGGGTACCAGCTCCATATGCAGTGAAAGCAGAAGTACGTCTTTATGAAAATATTGTTGACGAAGAAAAAGGTGTTTACAATAAAGAGGACGGTTCTTTGAACTTGAATTCAAATTCATTGACAATCTTGAAAGACTGCTATTTAGAGCCAAGCTTTGACGATGCAAAAGCATATGACAGCTTCCAGTTTGTGAGAAACGGATATTTCTGTATTGATGCGAAAGATTCAAAACCGGATGCGCTTGTATTTAACCGTATCGTATCCTTGAAGAGCTCTTTCAAACTGCCAAAATAAACAGATGAATGAATTGACAATCAATTTGAAGACAAAATCGGATATGCCACTGTATGAGCAGATTTACCGGCATATTAAGACAGAGATTCAAAGTGGGCGGATTGCCTGCAGAGAAAAACTGCCTTCTACACGGGCTCTCTCCAGACATTTGGAGGTGAGCCGAAGTACGGTAGAGCTGGCATATGAACAGCTTTTGTCGGAAGGGTATATTGAGTCGGAGCCGTGTAAAGGCTTTTTTGCCGCGCAATTGGAAGGATTGTATCAATTTGCGGAGCTTAACATGGTATCAAAAGCAGGAGAGAAAACCGAGAAGAAAAAATATCGTTATGATTTCAGCCCGCGTGGAATTGATTTAAGCAGCTTCCCGTATAATGTGTGGAGAAAATTATCAAAAGAAATATTGGTGGACGATCGAACGGACTTGTTCCGTCTCGGAAATTCACAGGGAGAAGAGGGGCTTCGAAATGCAATCCGTAACTACCTGTATCAGGCACGTGGAGTGAATTGTCAGCCGGAACAGATTATTGTCGGTGCGGGAAATGATTATCTGCTTATGCTGCTTAGCATGGTGATGGGAGAGCAACGAAAGGTTGCATTTGAGAATCCTACTTACAAGCAGGCGTATCGTTTGTTTCGAAATCTTTCCTGTGAAGTGATGACGATTGATATGGATAAATATGGAATGGAAGTCTCAAAATTGTGTGAATCGAATGCAGACACCGCATATGTTATGCCGTCTCACCAATATCCGCTTGGTATCGTTATGCCGATCAAAAGAAGAATGGAACTGCTCAGATGGGCGGGAGAATCCGAAGAAAGATATATTATAGAAGACGATTATGACAGTGAGTTTCGGTACAAAGGAAGACCGATTCCGGCATTGCAGGGATATGATATGAATGATAAAGTGATTTATCTTGGGACTTTTTCAAAGTCGCTGGCGCCGGCAATCCGAATCAGTTACATGGTACTTCCAAAACGACTTCTTACAGCATATAATGAAAAGTGCAGATTTTTAAGCTCGACGGTCTCAAAAGTCGATCAGTTTATTATCCAACGGTTTATCGAAGAAGGATATTATGAGCGTCATCTGAATAAAATGAGAGCACTTTATAAAAACAGACATGATATATTAATGGCTGGGTTAAAACCGTTGCTTACGAGATGCAGCATTTCGGGAGAGCATGCAGGAGTACATTTACTTTTAACGTTTCCATCGGGAGAAAAAGAAAAAGAACTGATCAGACAGGCGGAAGAAAAAGAAATCAGAGTTTATGGATTGTCAGAATATGATATTGATGAACAAAAAAACGCAAAAGCAACGATATTGCTCGGATATGCAAATATGAGTGAAGAAGCGATTCGAGATGCGAGCAACATCCTGTGTGAGATATGGAAATAAAAGGAGTTCCAACTGTGGAACTCCTTTTATTTCTTTTATACTTCTGCGTCCTGTTCAGATGAGGTTTCTTCCTCGGCGGGTGTCTCCTCTGTCTCCTGATTGAGCGAAACATAAGATCTTTGGGTGACTGGTTCTAAGTCACTGTCCAGATCAAAATCCTCATCTTCAAAATCATCTGAAAATTCACTGTTATCGTCAAGTGTATGTTGCTTTTTCTTGAAAAATGCAATTCCAATGCCGATTGCAGCACCAATGCCTGCAAGTGCTAATAAAAATTTACTCCATTTTTTTGACATATGATGACTCCTTTCTGAAAATAATATGATTCATTGAAAAACATTATAATACTTTTGTCGGAAAAATGAAAGGGGAATTCAGCCGATTGTTGTTTCTGTATCAGAATTGTGTTAGACTAACTCTTATATAGTAGAAAAGGAAGTGAGAGTATTGAACAAAGAACCTGTAAAAAAAGCGAAAAAGGGAATATTGAGTATTGTATTTAGCAGAATTTCGTTGCTTGCGGTATTATTGATCATCCAGATTGCTTTGATTGTAGGGACAGTCACATATTTGGAAGACTATGCAACTTACATTTATGTGATTTTTATCGTGTTGGAAGTGATTTCTGTCGTTTATATTATAAACAGTAAAAGCAATCCTGCGTTTAAGACTTCGTGGATATTGTTTATCCTTTTAATTCCGATTGTGGGAACAGTGTTTTATCTGTTTATGAAAATACAGCCTGGAACAAGTTATTTGGACCATCGCCTCAGGACATTGAATGATGCGACATCGCCATTTATGAAACAGGATAAGGAGACGGTGGAGGCGCTTTGTGTATCGAAGCCTGCCAATGCCAATCTTGCACATTATCTGACACATCAGGCGGCATTTCCTGTGCATCGCAATACAGAAGTGACGTATTTTCCCCTTGGTGAAAATAAATTCAAGGAGATGAAAAAGCAGTTAAGACTTGCAGAAAAATATATTTTTCTAGAGTATTTTATAGTGGAAGAAGGTATCATGTGGAATGAGATACTGGATATTCTCATTGATAAGGTCTCGAAAGGTGTGGAGGTCCGTTTCATGTATGACGGAATGTGCAGTATGGTACAACTGCCTTACCATTATCCGAAGACGATGAAAAAATATGGAATTAAATGTAAGATGTTCAGCCCGATCAAACCGGTTCTCTCTTCACATCAGAATAACAGAGATCACAGGAAAATATGTGTGATCGATGGACGTGTTGCGTTTACTGGGGGAATCAATCTGGCGGATGAGTATATTAATCAGAAAGTCCGTTTCGGACACTGGAAGGATACGGCAGTCATGTTAAAGGGAGAGGCAGTTCAGAACTTTACGATGATGTTTCTTCAGATGTGGAATGTCAGCGAGCGGGGAAAGGAAGATTATGCGAAATATCTTACCCCTAAGTCACTTGACATCAGAAGAGAACTTGGTTTTGTGCTTCCGTATGCAGACAGCCCATTTGATCATGAAAATATTGGAGAGCAGGTGTACTTTCATTTGCTGAATCATGCAAAAAAATACGTGCACATTATGACGCCATACCTGATTTTAGATAATGAGATGGTGACAAATCTTACTTATACAGCAAAATGTGGAATTGAAGTTATCATTATTATGCCGCATATTCCGGATAAGTGGTATGCGTTTGCAGTAGCGCAGACCTATTATGAAGAACTGATCAGTGCGGGAGTGCAGATTTATGAATATACACCGGGATTTGTACATGCGAAAGTGTTTGTGTCCGACAATGATACTGCGACGGTCGGGACGATCAATCTTGATTATCGCAGTTTGTATCACCATTTTGAATGTGGTACATTCATTTATAACAATCCGGTCGTGTGGGAGATTGAACGTGATTTCCAAAATACTTTAAAAGCATGTCAGAAGATTACGATGCTTGATGTGAAAGCAAGAAGAATCGGTATGAAGATGGTCGGAAGAGTTTTAAGACTGATTGCACCTTTGATGTAAACAAATATCGAAAAAAATATTGCATAACACGGAGAAAGTATAGTATAATTCTATCGGTGCTTTATAAGCAGTGCTAAAGTATTTTATAAGAAGACACAATAATAAAGTGATTTGTAAATGCGTGACATTACAAAGTAAGATGGGAGAGAAAAACACATGGAAAGAAAAGTTGGAACAATTTCAAGAGGAGTTCGTTGTCCAATCATTAGAGAAAATGATAATTTAGCTGATATTGTAGTAGAAAGCGTATTGGACGCTGCAAAAAGCGAAGGATTTGAACTGAGAGACAGAGATGTTATTTCTGTTACAGAGTCAATTGTAGCAAGAGCACAGGGAAATTACGCTTCTATTGATGCCATTGCAGAAGATGTAAAAGCAAAATTAGGCGGAGAGACAATCGGAGTAATCTTCCCAATCTTATCAAGAAATAGATTTGCTATCTGTCTCAGAGGAATCGCTGCCGGAGCAAAAAAAGTTGTTTTGATGTTAAGCTACCCAAGTGATGAAGTGGGAAATGAACTTGTATCATTGGATAAATTAGATGAGGCAGGAATCAACCCATACAGCGATGTTCTTACATTGGAAAAATACAGAGAATTATTTGGCGAGAACAAGCACGAATTTACAGGTGTAGATTATGTAGATTACTATGCAAATATCATCAAAGAAGCAGGGGCAGAAGTAGAAGTTATTTTTGCGAACAATCCAAGAACAATCTTAAACTATACAAAGAATGTGTTGAACTGTGATATTCATACACGCGTTAGAACAAAACGTATTTTACGG
>OLOL01002560.1_pt1 | contig 12681 bp, 10 predicted proteins | sample 1673081 | NCBI WGS metagenome assembly OLOL01 (sample SAMEA3136753, study PRJEB25190) | human gut metagenome
TCTTTAAAACGTTTTAACGAAGCAAGACCTCCATCAAAGATTACAACTCCATCACGGATAATACGTGCAGAACATCCTCTCTCAAATGTACCGTCAAGCACATATGCACCAGCAATCGTACCTACGCCTGAAGCCTTAAATGTCTGACGAACCTCTGCATGACCGAGTACTTTTTCCTCAAACACCGGATCTAACATACCTTTCATGGCAGCTTCCACGTCTTCAATCGCATTGTAGATGACACGATATAATCTTACATCCACACCTTCACGCTCCGCAATCTCTTTCGCAGTTGCATCCGGTCTTACATTGAATCCGATGATGATTGCGTTGGATGCAGATGCAAGTGTGACATCAGACTCGTTGATTGCACCGACACCACCGTGGATGATCTTTACAACGACCTCGTCATTTGACAATTTCAAAAGACTCTGTTTTACTGCTTCCACAGAACCCTGTACATCTGCTTTTACAACAATACCAAGTTCTTTGACATTTCCTGCCTGAATCTGGCTGAACAGATCATCTAAGGACATCTTTGATTTTGTATCGTCTAACAGTTTCATTCTTCCCTGTGAAATGAATGTCTCTGCAAAGTTTCTTGCTTCTTTGTCATTGCCGCATCCGACAAATACTTCTCCGGCATTCGGCACATCATTCAGACCAAGGATCTCTACCGGAGTAGAAGGACCTGCCTCTTTTACTCTTCTTCCTTTGTCATCCATCATCGCTCTTACTTTCCCGTAAGCAGAACCTGCTGCGATGGCATCTCCGACACGAAGTGTACCTTTCTGTACCAGTACTGTCGCCACAGAACCTTTTCCTTTATCAAGCTCTGCCTCGATCACAAGACCTCTTGCGCGGCGGTTTGGATTCGCTTTTAATTCCAATACTTCCGCTGTCAGAAGGATCATCTCCATCAAGTCTTCAATTCCTTCTCCTGTCTTTGCAGAAACCGGTACAAAGATTGTGCTTCCACCCCAGTCCTCTGCAATCAGCTCATACTCTGTCAATTCCTGTTTTACACGATCGATATTTGCACTAGGTTTATCAATCTTGTTTACTGCAACAATGATTTCAATTCCAGCTGCTTTTGCATGGTTGATTGCTTCTACAGTCTGAGGCATTACGCCGTCATCTGCCGCAACAACAAGAATCGCAATATCTGTGGAATTAGCGCCACGCATACGCATTGCTGTAAACGCCTCATGTCCAGGTGTATCTAAGAATGTAATCTTCTCTCCGTTTACTGTCGCCACATATGCACCAATATGCTGTGTGATACCACCTGCTTCACGGTCGATCACATTTGTATTACGGATTGCATCCAGAAGGGAAGTTTTACCATGGTCAACATGCCCCATAACACACACAACCGGCGGACGTTTTTTCATCTTGCTTTCGTCTTCTTCATCTTCTTTTAACAATTCTTCAATGACATCTACTACTTCTTCTTTTTCGCAGAGCACTTCAAATTCCATTGCGATTTCCTCTGCAGTATCGTAATCAATTTCTTGGTTTACTGTCACGATTTTTCCCTGTAAAAACAATTTTTTTACAATTGCAGACGGCTGAATCTTCATCGCATCTGCAAGTTCTTTGATTGTAAGTACTTCCGGGATCGTGATCATCTTAATCTTTTCTTCCACTTTTTCCTCTACCTTTGGCTGCGGCTTTTGCTGCAACGGCACATTTTTTGTCTTTTTCCCTTTTGGTCCTCTTTCCTCATGGTCATCTTTGCGATAATCTTTTTTCTTATTAAAATTATCTTTTTGTTTCTGACGCTGTGGCTTCTGCTCAGGAACTACCGGTGCCGGAATTGAAGGCGCGCTCTTTCTGTTATCGTTTCTTCTGTCGTTTCTTCTATTATCATCTCTGCGGTCATCTCTTCTGTCATCACGTCTGTTGTCATCGCGTTTTTGACCCTGATAATTGTTGTTCGGTCTTTGATTATTATTTGCTCTCTGCGCATTATTATTCTGTCTTTGTCCCTGACCTGCGTTGTTGTTTCTCTGACCCTGGTTATTATTTGGTCTCTGACCATTCTGTCTCTGACCCTGATTGTTTCCGTTTCTCTGTCCTTGATTGTTGTTCTGTCCATCTCGTCTCTGTGTTGGACGATTGCCTTGACGGGAACCATTTTGAGAATTCTGCGGTCTGAACACCTGCACAATATGCTTTTTCTTCGGTTCTTCTTTTGTATCCCCACCGCCAAAGCTGCTTTTTACAGCCTCAATCTGCTCATCACTCAATGAACTCATATGGCTGGTTACCTCTATATTTTTTTCTCTCAGAACATCAAGTACTTCTTTGTTTGTTTTATTTAGCTCTTTTGCTAATTCATGCACTCGCACTTTTGTCATACTAACTACCTCCTCTATGCAATCGTATATCCTTCTGTTTCCAAATGTTTCTTGATCCCTTTTGCAAACCCTGCATCTGTCACTGCAAGTGTCGCCCGGAATTCTTTTCCCATTGCATGCCCCAAGGTATCTTTATCCCCATAAAAATAAATTGGCACTTCATAGAAATCACACATATTTTTAAACTTCTTCTTTGTATTCGCCGATGCATCCTCCGCCACAATCACAAGCTCTGCCATACCGGTCTTTACTTCTTTTTCGGTACAGAATTCACCGCTTGCCGTCTTTCCTGCTTTCGTGGCAAGGCTGACTAACGATAATGCTTTACTCGATTTCAAGCGCATTCATCTCCTTTTCCAGCTTTTCATAAACTTCTTTTGGAATTGCCTGCTTAAAAGACCGCTCTAACCCTTTGTTTTTCACCGCTTTTTCAAAACATTCTTTTGAAAAACAAAGATATGCTCCGCGCCCGTTCTTTTTTCCTGTCGCATCCAGTTCAAATGTATCTTCGGAAGTTTTCAAAACACGCATCATTTCTTTTTTACTTTTCATCTCTTGACATCCTACACATTTTCGCATAGGAATCTTTTTGTTATTACTCAACAAATCACTCCTGACTACACTAATTCATCTGGCATCTCTTCATCTGCTTCCTCAGACACTTCTGTGGAAAGATTCATATAATTTTCCGGAAGTTCACCGGCTTCAATCGCCTGTGTCTCGCTCTTGATATCAATCTTGTATCCTGTCAGACGTGCAGCCAGTCTCGCATTCTGTCCTTCTTTTCCGATTGCAAGTGACAACTGATAATCCGGCACAATCACACTTGCTGTCTTTTCATCCGGATCAGCCATTACAGAGATGACTTTTGCCGGACTAAGTGCATTCTCAATCAAGATCGCCGGATTGTCGCTCCAGTTGATGATATCAATCTTTTCTCCGCGAAGCTCACTTACGATTGCATTGACTCTCGCACCGTTCATACCAACACATGCTCCGACCGGATCTACATCCGGGTCATTTGACCACACTGCAATCTTTGTACGGGAACCGGCTTCTCTTGAGATGCTCTTAATCTCAACAATTCCTTCTTTTACTTCTGCAACCTCAGACTCAAACAGACGTTTCACCAGTTCCGGATGTGTACGGGAAACTAAAATCTTTGGTCCTTTTGTTGTATTCTTCACTTCTACGATATAGAGTTTGATACGTTCTGTAGGCTTAAACACTTCGCCTTTTACCTGCTCATTCTCAGTCAGCATCGCATCTGCTTTTCCAAGGTTAATACTTACATTCTTGCCAACATAACGCTGCACGATACCAGTCACGATATCTTTCTCTTTTTCAAAATACTGATCGTACACTACTTTTCTCTCTTCTTCACGGATTTTCTGAAGAATTACGTTCTTTGCATTCTGTGTTGCAATACGTCCAAATTCCTTTGACTCCACCGGAATCTGAACAATATCGCCGAGCTCAAATTTTGAGTCGATCATTTTTGCATTTGCAAGGCTGATCTCCATCACATCGTCTTCCACTTCTTCTACAACTGTCTTTTCCGCAAACACAGAGTAGTCACAAGTCTCACGATTCATCACTACTTTGATATTATCTGCTTTTCCAAAATGATTTTTACATGCGTTAATCAGAGAATTCTCAATTGCATCTAATAAAGTCTCTTTACTGATATCCTTTTCCTGCTCAAGAATTGTCAACGCTTCTAATAATTCTGTGTTCATTTTTTCTTTCCTCCTGATTTAAAAATCCAATGCCAAACGAATCAAAGCGATCTCGCTTCGTTCAAATGTCTTTGTTGTCTCATCTTCATATTCAATCGTCACGGTATCCTGATCGTATTCTTTTAGAATTCCGATAAATTCTTTCTGTCTGTCAATCGCACGGTAAGTACGGATCTCCACTTCTTCTCCGATACTTCTTGCAAAGTCTTTCTCTTTTTTCAAAGGTCTTCCAAGTCCTGGAGAACTCACTTCAAAGATATACGTATCTTCGATATAGTCTTTCTCATCCAAAATATCTGAAAACGCTCTGCTTACCACTTCACAATCGTCTACCGAAATTCCTCCCGGTTTATCAATATATGCCCGAAGATACCAGTTTCCTCCCTCTTTTACATACTCAACGTCCACCAACTCAAATCCATTGCTTTCAACGATTGGTAATAGAAGTTCTTCTGTTTTTTGTTCGTATACTTCTCTTTTAGACACTGTCAACCTTCCTTTCTTATACCAACAAATAAGAGTGAACATTACGTCCACTCTTCTGCCGATTTCTTATGTAACTAATATACACTATAGCACTCATTCTCAATAAATGCAAGGATATTTTCAAAATTTCTCATTTCAGGGTTATCGTTTTGTTCCGATTCCATCACGTCTTGCCAGTTTCAGACGGTTCAATGTCACTTCTTTTTCTTTATATAGAACCTTTTGCTCAACACCTTCTTCAAGCAGATATACCTGTTCCAGTTCATCTTTTTTCTGTAGTTTGATTCCGCGCACTCCGACGGCACCTTTTTTCTTTTCCGGCACCTCTGTCGACGCAAACCTCAGAAAATATCCATTCATCGTCTGAAGCACAATGCTTTGTCCCTCTGTCACAACCTGTACACAGATCACTTCATCCTCTTCTAAAAGCTTTGTCGCTGCGATGGTTCGTTTTGCCACCTGAAATTCACTTCCATCCACCTGCTTTAACATACCTTGTTTTGTCGCAAACAACAGCTTTGCCATAGAGAGACTTCCCTCATCACACACAAACACAATCTGTTCTTCGGTGCTGTTGTAATTACTCAAATTATCAATCGGAGTTCCTTTATCCCTGAATTTTCCATATGGAATATCCGGCACCTTCACCTGATGCATCTTTCCTGCATTCGTAAACAAACATATTTTTCCGGTATTGAGACAGGAAACTATATATTTATTCTCCGAGTCTGCTGCTTCCCTGTTTCTTTCATAGGTCGACACATCCACCGTTCTCGCATATCCAAAACGATCCATCAAAAATACAACTTCCTGCTCTTCGATTTTCTTTTCTTCAAACACTGCTTCTTCTGCATTTTCGACAATCGTCCGTCGTTTTCTTGCATATGTCTTTTTAATCGCATCCAAATCTTCTATAATTACTTCCGCCATCGAATCATAATTATTCAAAATATCTTCATAGCGGGCAATACTTTTAAGTGTCTGCTCATGTTCTGCCTGCAATGCCTCAATCTCCAGACCAATCAGTTTGTACAGGCGCATCTCCAGGATTGCTGTCGCCTGTCTTTCTGTAAACCGGAGCATCGAGGCCATCTTTTTTGAAATATTAGATTTGAATTTGATATTCTCTGTGATACCGTCAGTCAGACACGCTTTTGCCTCTTTGATCGACTTGCTGCCACGCAAAATTTCAATAATCAAATCAATGACATTACATGCCTTGATCAAACCTTCCTGAATCTCTTTTTTATCCAACTCTTTTGCAAGCAGTGTCTTGTATTTTCTCGTCGCAACATCAAACTGAAAATCTACATGGTGCTCGATAATTGATTTCAGTCCCATCGTCTCTGGTTTCCCATTTGCAACGGCAAGCATATTCACTCCAAATGTATCTTCCAGACGAGTCTTTTTGTAAAGCATATTCTTTAAGTTTTCCACATCTGCATCTTTTCGAAGTTCGAGCACAATCCGAATTCCTTCTTTGGATGACTGATTGGAAATATCTGTGATGTCATTCGTCTTTTTGCTCTCCACAAGGGACGCCACATCGTTTAAAAATTTTCCGATTCCTGCACCGATCATTGTGTAAGGAATTTCTGAAATCACAAGACGTTTCTTTCCGCCTTTCAATTCCTCCACTTCCACTTTTCCGCGAATCTTAATCTTTCCGGATCCCGTCTCATAAATGTTCAAAAGATCGTCTTTGTTGACTACGATACCGCCCGTCGGAAAATCCGGTCCTTTGATATGTTTCATCAACTGCTTTGTCGTGATCTCACTGTTTTTCATATACGCTTTCACCGCATCGATCACTTCGCCTAAATTGTGTGTTGGAATACTTGTCGCCATTCCGACTGCGATTCCCTCTGCACCGTTTACCAAAAGATTCGGGATACGTACCGGAAGCACCTCCGGTTCTTTTTCCGTCTCGTCAAAGTTCGGAGCAAAGTCCACAACTCCTTTGTCCAAGTCTGCAAGAAATACCTCCTGTGTCAGTTTTGCAAGACGAGCCTCCGTGTAACGCATCGCAGCAGCGCCGTCTCCCTCGATCGAGCCGAAGTTTCCATGTCCGTCCACAAGAATCATTCCTTTTTTAAATTCCTGCGCCATTACGACAAGTGATTCGTAGATGGAACTGTCTCCATGAGGGTGGTATTTACCCATCGTATCCCCGACGATACGCGCACATTTTCGATATGGTTTATCATAGCGGATACCAAGTTCATGCATATCGTAAAGTGTTCTTCTCTGCACCGGCTTCAGACCATCTCTGACATCCGGCAACGCTCTTGCCACAATGACACTCATCGCATAATCGATATATGATTTTTTCATGATATCCGAATATTCGGTTCTTATAATTTGTGAATCCTGCATCTTTTGTTGCCTCCTATATATCTAACTCTGCTTCTGTCGCATTTTCATAAATAAACGCACGTCTCGGAGGCACTTCACTTCCCATCAGCATCTCCGTCACAGAAGATGCCATTCTTGCATCTTCAATCTCGACAAGCTTTAGCATTCTCGTCTCCGGATTCAGCGTTGTCTCCCACAACTGGTCTGCATCCATCTCACCAAGACCTTTGTATCTTTGCAGCGTAAATGGTCCTTTCTGACGTTTGCGATAGCGCTCCAGCGCTTTGTCGTCGTACAGATATTCCTCTTCCCCTTTTTTCGGCATCGCCTTGTAAAGCGGAGGCATCGCAATATAGACATGTCCTTCAAAAATCAATTCCGGCATAAACCGATAGAACAATGTCAATAATAATGTAGAAATGTGAGCGCCATCCACGTCCGCATCAGCCATAATGATGATCTTGTTATAACGGAGTTTTGTGATGTCGAAATCATTACCATACCCTTCCGAAAATCCACAGCCAAAGGCATTGATCATCGTCTTGATCTCCGCGTTGGCAAGTACCTTATCGATACTTGCTTTTTCCACATTCAAAATCTTTCCGCGGATTGGCAGGATTGCCTGATAAGAGCGGTCTCTCGCCGTCTTTGCGGAACCTCCCGCAGAATCTCCCTCTACGATAAAAATCTCACATTTGCTCGCATCTCTGCTCTCACAGTTTGCAAGCTTTCCATTGCTGTCAAACGAATATTTCTGCTTCGTCAACAGATTCGTCTTTGCCTTCTCCTCCGTCTTACGGATTTTTGCCGCCTTCTCCGCGCAGCTGATTACTTTTTTAAGCGTATCCAGATTCCGGTCAAAATAGCGCACAATCTCCTCCCCGGTCACCTTTCCGGTCGCCTTTGCTGCATCCGGATTGTCCAGCTTTGTCTTCGTCTGCCCTTCAAAACGCGGATCCGGATGCTTGATTGAAACAATCGCCGTCATCCCGTTGCGAATATCCGCTCCTGTAAAATTGCTGTCCTTCTCTTTTAAAATGCCAAGTTCTCTCGCGTACTGGTTCATCGCCGTCGTAAACGTCGTCTTAAATCCCGTCAAATGTGTTCCACCCTCTGCATTGTAAATATTATTACAAAATCCGAGTACGTTCTCATGGAACTCATTTACATACTGGAATACAACTTCCACTTCAATCCCTTCTGACTCACCTTTAAAATAAATCGGCTCATGTATCGCCTCTTTCTTCTGATTCAGATCACGGATAAATCCAAGTATTCCGTCTTCCTCATGATATTCAATATGTTCTGTCTGCGCTCCGCGTCTGTCCTCAAAAATAATCGTCAGATTCGGATTCAGATACGCAGTCTCATGGAGACGACTTTTTACTTCCTCCGCCTTGAATCTCGTCTTCTCAAAAATCGTGTCGTCCGGCAGGAAATTCACTTCTGTCCCCGTTTTTCTCGTCTTTCCAATAACCGGAAGCAACCCGTTTTCAAGCTCTACAACCGGAATCCCCCGCTCGTATCGGTCGTGATGAATTGCACCTTCCCTGCTGATCTTGACGTCCATATAAATAGAAAGTGCATTTACAACCGAAGAGCCAACCCCGTGCAGCCCGCCGCTTGTCTTATAAGCTGTATCATCAAATTTTCCACCTGCGTGAAGTGTCGTATATACAATACGCGCTGCGGATACCCCCTTTTGGTGCATCCCGACAGGGACACCTCGCCCATTGTCGATCACCGTTGCAGAACCATCTTTTTCCAGTATGACCTGAATCTTGTCACAGTACCCCGCAAGATGTTCATCTACCGCATTGTCCACAATCTCATAGATCAAATGATTGAGCCCCTTCGTAGACACACTTCCAATATACATTCCCGGTCTTTTTCTGACCGCTTCCAGTCCTTCTAATATAGAAATACTATCTGCATCATATGTATTTTGTTTCGCCATTTACTTAAAACCCTCTCTTTTTCATACTGCACCCATCATAACACAAACAAAGGTTCGTTTCAAATAAATTCTTCTACCCCATGATGACTTTTGCTAAAACGTCTGACAGCAGCTCCATCGCATTTCGCATTTCCTCCACAGTGTTTGTCTGGGCACCTGCCTCGATCAAAAGAGATTTTGGCATCATATGGAGACTGTAACGGTACCCTTTCAGATAGATTTTCCTTGCAAATCCCGGATACATACTCTCTGATGCAAGCTGCATCTGTAGAGAAAACGACAGATTATCCTGAATATAAGGATTTGGAAGATATGCGATATCTCCATTGGCTTTTGTTCTGCTAAGTCCATTGAAAAACATGATCTTTGCCGCCTGTTTTCCATTTGCCTCCGTCACCAGATGTGTATCATTGCCGACCCCATCACGGTGCAGATCAATCACAACCTCAATACTTGGATTTTCTTCCAATATTTTTCTGACCCCCACTTCCGAAAATTCGTACGCTTTGCTTCGGTCTAATTTCCCGTCGATCAAATCATACACGCCGTCATGATGGATGGTTGAAATTCCCTTCGCATTCAAAAGCTCTGACAAATATGCTCCCATCCCGACGATACTTGTTCCGACATCTCCCTCGACAGAATCCACAAAAGTCTCCTGCGAGTGAGTATGAAAGATAAGTACTTTTGGTCCTTCCCCACTTGTGTCAATATGCATATCTTTTGCGAGAAGCTCATCCACATTTAACTGCTCCTGCCCGATCATCGTTGTACTGTCCACCGTATAGTAATGGCTCACCAGATAGTTAAAATCTCTCAGCTGCTCTATTGATACGGTCACTGGTTCCGTTTTCACTTCCTTGGCATCTTTTTCTGCGTGACTTCCGTCCCCGTTGATCAGATTTCCATTCTCGTCCACCTCATTTTCATCTGCCGCCTGCCTTGCCATGATCATTTCATAGGTCGCAGTATCTTCAATTTCAGATTCATAAGTTCCTTTCCCTTCCACATAACTTCCAAGCGGAATCATCTGCATCGCTTTTTTTGCAATCCATGTATTCCAATCTGTCTTTTCTTCTTTTTCCGCATAAAAAAGTCCTGGCATAAAAGACCTTTCCGTCATTCTCACAAGATTTTCCCGCAGACTCCACTTCCATTCTTCCGTAATCTGCGTTCCACCTTGAAATAATATATATATGCCAAGACAAAAGATCAAACTGCCCGACAATATTGCTAAACTCCTATTTTTTCTCATATTTCTCTCCTAACAGAATCTTTAGAGCTTTAACAATATATGTTGCCTTTTTGATAATTATGAGCATGTCCTCTCCGAAAACAAAATATTTAATCCCTCAGAAATCGTATATCCGATTCGTTTGATTGTCTCATCAATATCTTTCGGGGTCACAAACATTCCATTTAAATGCGGAGAGATCAGTTCTTTGATCAGTTCATATTTCTCCGTCGCATTATATCCCTGCAAAACGACCCCGACGCCTTTTAGTGTCTCGGATGTCTCCAGTGCCGCAATCAAATTTTCCATCGTGTCATTGACAATCGTAGCTGCATCTACAACCGTCGGCACACCAATGGCAATGACCGGAACCCCGATTGTCTCTTCTGTAATTCCGTTTCTGTGATTTCCCACACCGGAGCCCGGATTAATTCCCGTATCTGCAATCTGAATGGTTCGATTCAGTCTCTTGCTGTTCCTTGCGGCAAGCGCATCCACCGCAATGACCAAATCCGGTTTTGTCTCTTTTACAATCCCTTTGATGATCTCTAATGTCTCCATACCGGTCTGCGCCATAACCCCTGGAACGATTGCGCTTGTCATGTGCACAGCATCTTCCCCCATTGCGTATTTACCATACTCTTTTACAATATGTCTTGTAATTGCCAGATTATCGACTACATGTGGTCCTAATGCATCCGGTGTCACCTGACGGTTTCCAAGACCTGCCACCAATACAACATAGTCCTCTTTTTCGATTTTTATGAGCTCTTTGATATATTTTGCCAGTTCTTCTGAAATTTCCCTGTGATATTCCTCGTCTGGGACGGCCATATTCGGTGCTTCCATCGTAATATATGTGCCGACAGGTTTCCCCATCGCGCGAGCCCCTTTTTCCGTCTCAATCTTTACTTTCGTGATTCGTATCTCCCGCTCTTTGTCATACTCCTCTTCCAAGATAACTCCCTGAACTTCCACATGATCCGATTCAAATCGCTCTTTTTCCTCCAATGCTAAATCTGTATGAATACTATACTTTTCCAACATCTCAACTTCTCCTTGTAACTTTATTTTTTAGTTTTCACAAAAAAAAGAGAATTATGTATTGACAAGCCACAATAGTTATTTTACAATGAATGAGTATGTTTCAGTAGAACGTTCCGTGTCCGGGTCTGCTGAACAAAAGATGAATTTTATATCACATATATTGGAGGTGTTCAGATTGGCTAACATTAAATCTGCAAAAAAAAGAATTTTAGTAAACGAAACAAAAGCTGCTAGAAATAAAGCAATTAAATCAAGAGTAAAAACTTCTATTAAAAAAGTAGATGCTGCTGTTGAAGCAAAAGATCAGGCTGTTGCTGTTGAAGCATTAAAAGCTGCTATCAAAGAAATCAACATGGCTGGAAGCAAAGGTGTTTACCACAAAAATACTTGTGCTAGAAAAGTTTCTCGTTTAACAAAAGCTGTTAACGGAATTGCTTAATTTTTATTAGGAAATATATTATAAGACAACCATACCGTCATGTGGTTGTCTTTTTGATTGCACTTTAAAAATAAAGGAGTTTTTTATGGACACTGTTTTTCACGAAATCGAACCGATTTTTAATAGGGACTCAAAAATATTGATTCTCGGCTCTTTCCCATCTGTAAAGTCACGGGAAGGACACTTCTTCTACAACCACCCACAAAATCGTTTTTGGAAGGTGCTCGCAAAAATTTTCAACTGCGAAGTACCTCAAACAATCGAAGAAAAGAAACAATTTTTGCTGAATAATCAGATTGCGGTCTGGGATGTGATTGCTTCCTGCGAAATCAAAGGCTCCAGCGACAGCAGCATCAAACACGTCGTTCCCAATGATCTGAATCGAATCTTGTCTGTCTCCCATATCGAGCAGATTTATACAAACGGCAACGCCGCATTCCAGCTTTATGAAAAATACTGCAAAAGCCAGACACATATGGACGCAATAAAACTGCCATCCACAAGTCCCGCAAACGCAGTCTATTCACTGGAGAAACTTGTAGAGATTTGGAAAAGCATCACCCAATATACTGCACACAAAAAGTAGGTAGCGCATTTAATGCATCTACCTACTTTTCATTATAACGACTAGTTATTGATCAATTTATCCTCGTCGCTCCAGCTGTATAATTTACGGATTTCTTCTCCGACAATTTCTGATGGATGTTCTGCCGCAAGTTTTCTCATTGCTTTGAAGTGTACCTGGCTTCCTGCTGATGACATATCTAATAAGAAGTCTTTTGCAAATGTACCATCTTGAATATCTGATAAGATTTTCTTCATTGCTTTCTTTGTATCTTCTGTGATGATCTTTGGTCCTGTAATGTAATCACCGTATTCTGCTGTGTTTGAGATAGAGTATCTCATTCCGGCAAATCCGCTCTGGTAAATCAAGTCTACGATTAATTTCATCTCGTGGATACATTCGAAGTAAGCATTTCTTGGATCATATCCTGCTTCTACCAATGTCTCATACCCTGCCTGCATCAATGCGCAAACACCACCACAAAGTACTGCCTGCT
>OLOL01002563.1_pt1 | contig 12668 bp, 9 predicted proteins | sample 1673081 | NCBI WGS metagenome assembly OLOL01 (sample SAMEA3136753, study PRJEB25190) | human gut metagenome
TAAATTGAACTTTGCCAGCAAGGAGGTTCTAGTGGCCCAAGAGACGTTTAGCGATCGCCTGCGACAGACTATGTCCGATCGCGACGTTCGCCAGTCGGACGTGATCCGCGCATCGGAGATGCTCGGCAAAAAACTCGGCAAGAGTCAGATGAGCCAATATGTGAGCGGCAAGACGACCCCGCGGCGCGATGTGGCTGAGCTGCTCGCCCGTATTTTGGAGGTCGATGTTACCTGGCTGCTTGCCGGCGACGCCGATCAAGGCGAGGCATCATCACCCCGCAACGATTCCAAGCCCGAACCCCATCCCTCAGCTCAAATTGCAAGGAGCACCACCATGCGTACTTTTTCTAAGTCCACCAAGCTCGATAACGTCCTGTATGACGTGCGCGGTCCCGTCGTCGACGAGGCCGCCCGTATGGAGGACGAGGGCGAGCGCATCCTCAAGCTCAATATCGGTAACCCGGCGCCCTTCGGTTTCCGCACGCCCGATGAGGTCATCAAGGACATGCGCCAGCAGCTGCCCGACTGCGAAGGCTATTCCAACTCGCGTGGCCTGTTCTCCGCGCGCAAGGCGATTATGCAGTATTCGCAGATCAAGGGCCTGCCCAACGTTCAGATGGAGCATATCTACACGGGCAACGGCGTGTCCGAGCTCATTCAGCTTTCGATGAACGCGCTGCTCGACAACGGCGACGAGATTCTGATCCCCAGCCCCGACTATCCGCTCTGGACGGCGTGCGCAACCCTTGCCGGCGGTCATCCCGTACACTATCTGTGCGATGAGCAGGCGGATTGGTATCCCGACCTGGAGGATATGGAGTCCAAGATCACGAGCGCGACCAAGGCCCTCGTCATTATCAACCCCAACAACCCCACGGGCTCAGTCTATCCGCGCGAGGTGCTCGAGGGCATCGTCGAGATTGCGCGCAGGCACCAGCTTATGATTTTTGCCGACGAGATTTACGACCGCCTGTGCATGGACGGCTACGAGCACGTCTCCATTGCATCACTCGCTCCCGACCTGCCCTGCATTACGTTTAGCGGCCTGTCCAAGTCGCATATGATTGCGGGCTATCGCATTGGCTGGATGGTGCTTTCGGGCAACCAGCGCTGCATGAGCGACTTCATCATGGGTATCAACATGCTCTCCAACATGCGCCTGTGCTCCAACGTGCCGGCTCAGTCGATCGTTCAGACGGCACTCGGTGGTCATCAGTCCGTTAACGACTACATCCGTCCCGGCGGCCGTGTCTACGAGCAGCGCAACTTTGTGTATGAGGCGCTCAACAAGATTGACGGCATCTCGGTGGTTAAGCCGCGCGCGGCGTTCTACATCTTCCCCAAGATGGATGTGAAGAAGTTCAACATCACCGATGACGAGCAGTTCGCCCTCGACCTGCTGCACGAGAAGAAAATCCTGATCACGCGCGGCGGCGGCTTTAACTGGGCCGAGCCCGACCACTTCCGCATCGTGTACCTGCCGCGCATGGAAGTGCTCAAAGAGTCGCTCGAAGACCTCGCCGACTTCTTCGATCATTACCGCCAGGCGTAACGGCAAAGGTAGCCTGTAATGAAACGGTCGGCCCGCAACGGATGCGGGCCGACCGTTTTCTGTCTAAGCCCGTGCTGTTAGCACTTGTCTCGTTGAGCGGGCGAGGTTCGCGTGTGAGCGGTAAGTTCTATTCCAAAATGGAATACAGTGGGCTTAAGCTGGAATTGATGTCCGGGTACCTGCTTTTCTAGAATGTTTTCAACAAGATGAAAGGCGGTTCCAACCAATGATTATCGATGCAAATTCCTACTGGTTCGACGAGCACATCTTTCATGACGAGACGCTCTGCGAACAGTTTTTGGCCGAGGTACCCCGCGCCTATGACACCGAAGGCTATCTGACCATGAATTCCGCCGGCAAACGACAGATCGTGATCGAGATGCCCGCCGGTTCTCCGGGTCTTAACTACATTGAGGGCGACTACACCCTCGAGAAGCGCTTGGCCGATATGGATGAGGCGGGGGTCGACAAGGCGATCCTCAAGCTCCCCGGCTGCCACGAGTGGATGTCGCTCGAGATGTGCCGGCGTTTCAACGACGGTATGGCTGCTGACGCGAAGGCGTCAAATGGCCGTCTGATTCCGCTTGTCGCCGTGCCGCCCTTTGGCACCAAAGCGAATTTGGAGGAGCTCGACCGCAGGCTCGACGATGGTTTTGCGGGCGTGCAGCTCTGCGCTCACTACGGCAAGCGCTATCTCGACGACCAGGTCTTCTCGAGCTTTTTCGAGCACCTGAACGAACGCCATGTCACCGTTTACGTGCACCATGTTCCCGTGCCGGTCGAGAACGAGTCGCTTCTCGCGTACGACAACCTTCGCCGCTCTTATGGCCGCTGCGTCGACCAAACTACGGCGATCGGCCGAGAGATCTTTGGTGATTTCTTTGAGCGCTATCCCAATATCAAGATGGTCCACTCCATGCTCGGCGGCGCATACTTTGCGTTCAAGGAGATGCTGCTGCCTCATGGTCCCAAGCGCCCTGATGCTTCTGGCCGTTTTCAGGTCGATACCGAGACCGTTTCCAGGCACCTCGAGAACAACATCTATTTCGACATGTCCCATGCCCAGCCTTGGGGCAAGACACTCCTCGCCTGCGCGGTTGACGTGCTGGGTGCAGACCATATTGTTTTTGGCACGAGCTATCCCGTCAAACGCGAGTGGCTCACCGAGGGTGTCGCCTGCGTTCGCGCTGCAAATCTGAGCGATACAGACAGCGACCTTGTGCTTGGCGGTACGGCGCAGCAACTGTACGGTGTCGAGTGAGCGGCAATCAGAGGGGAGTATCTGCCATGGGCGAAGGAGAGATGAGGGCTGGGGCCGCTCGTGTGGCCATCGATCTTGGGAACGTGTTGCCGTTCGACGGTTTCGACGAACTCCGTCATGAGGTCTTCGCCCGTGCCCTTATCATCGAGGGGACGGGGCGACGCGCCTGCGTCCTTTCGCTTGAGGTCACCTCGATCGCTCCGGCTCTACTCGCCGATCTGCGTGAGGTTGTTGAGGATGCCGCCAATTGCAGCGGTGCTTATTCTTGGGTGGTTCCTACCCACACGTTTTCCATGCCTCACGTCCGCACTTCCGGGCATCTTGCCGACGATGCTACCCGCAATTGCAACGAGCGCTATCGCGCAGCGCTCGTCGCTGCCGCCCGCACGGCTGTCGAGCGCGCTGTTGCGGGCATTCACTCTGCCACGCTCGCCACTGTGGAGGGCGAATGCCCCGTGAACGTTAATCGCGACATTGAGACGCCTGCCGGCTGGTGGTTGGGCTCGAATCCCAGGGGGTTTGCCGACCACACGATGCCCGTACTCGCCATAAGGGATGCCGGGGGCGAGTATGTTGCCGTGCTCGCGACGGCGGACGTTCAGTCCTCCGTGCTCGACGGGTCGCGCGACTCCGAGGGGAGGCGCATGGCGAGCGGAGACCTCTTTGGTTTTGCCGCCATGTCACTCGAGCGCGAGCTGGGCGGCGTTGCCCTGTTGCTGCCAGGCGCCGCGGGCGACCAAGGTCCGGCGGAGCGCGCCATGAACGTCATGTTCGATGCGGCCGGCGTTAAGCAGACGGTCGATGCCCATGAGGACGGATACCGCATGCTGCACCAGCAGGGGCAGGCCTTGGGCAATGCTTTGATCGAAGCCGCTCGCATGGCGCGTGAGGATGACGCTACCGGCATTGATGCCCGCACGGTCGACGTTCTCCTGCCCGCTCAGACACGCGCCGATTTTCACTCTTTGGCTCCGCACCGAACGTATGAGTTTCATGCCGCTGGCGAGCAGCGCACGAGGGTCTATCTGCTCCGGCTGGGAAACGTCGAGCTTGTCGGCGTACAACCCGAGGTCTCGAGTGCATTCGGCGCCACTGTGCGCGCCGCCCGGTCCGGCTCTGTGTTCTTTGCCACGCTCGTCAACGGCGGACAGAAGTACCTACCGGCTCCCGACGCGTACGAAAAAATCACCTATGAGGCTATGAACTCCGGTTTTGCCGCCGGATCCCATGAGCGCCTCGTCGAAATCATCATTGCCGCCTTGAATGCGGCGTGACACAGAAGGAGAACGTGCATGAACATTGGACACGCGCGCCGCAAAATTACCCCACAGGGCGACATCTACCTGATTGGCTACCGCAATCTTCCCAACCGTCTTGAACCTGCGACGGGCGTCCATGATGACGTCTTCGCCAACGCCATCCTCTTCCAGCAAGGCGAACGTGAAGTGTTTCTTTTTAATGCCGATGTCCTCGAGTTCGAGGAAAGCATGGCCGAGGAAGTCAAGACAATGCTCGCCGAGCGCTATGGAATCGACCGTGACTGCGTTTTGCTCTCGGCGACGCACGACCATACTTCAATCGTCGCTTACCACCGCAGCTGGTGGACGGGAAAATTCGACGAGAACTACTACCGCTGGTTCCTCGATACCATTTGCCAATGCTTTGAGGAGTGCCGCGCCAACGCACAGCCCGCGATTTGTCGCTTGGGCAAGCAGGTCATCACCGGTTTCTACGACAACCGCATCATCCCAGGTGAACTCGCCGACAATGAGGTCATTGTCGTATCGTTCTTCGATACCGAAGGCAAGCCATTTGCGGGCTTTGTGAACTGGGCGGTGCATTCCGCTTGCGTCGGACCCGACTGCACGGAGCTCACGAGCGAACTCGCCGGTCTTACCGGCAAAAAGCTCGCTCAGAGTCTTGGTTACTATCCGGCCATGGTCGTCGGTGCTGCTGGCGACTGTAGCGACCGCAATTTTCGCCAGGGACGCGGCATTCCCGAGGTCGAGCGCGTTTCGACCGGTCTTGCCGAGGCGATTTCCCAGATCAAGCTCGATCGCGAGGTCGTTCTCGACCGCATCGAGCCTCAGACGTTCTATCACACCGTTGCCCATGACGACTTTTCGCTCACGCTTAAGTGTGCCGTCATCAGTTTGGGCGGCCTGCATCTCTTTGTGTTCCCGAGTGAGCTCGGCAGCGACTTGGGTATTCGCATGAAGCGCGAATGCCCGGTCGAGGGAATAGTTTGTGGTTACACCAACGGCTATTTCGAGTATTTCCTTCCGGCACGCGAGTACGGCCTCTCCTTTGAGACCGAGCGTACTCAGATTCCCCAGGGCGAACCGGAACGTCTGTGTGACAAGTTCTGCCAGACGACGAGACTTCTCGGCGCAGCAGATTCGCGTTTGTAGACCTGATTGCGTGACATGGGCCAATGAGGCTCGCCGCCATGTGATCGGCATCTTCCATCTTCTCTGCCGTTTCGCATCCCGGACGTACGTGCGTCCGCGGATTTCAAAGGGGGAAGCGGGTTCCTTGCCCTCCCACGTCGACTACGGAGGCATGAAATCGATGCTATACCCCGCTCAGAAAAAGGAGAATTCCATGAAATACCAGAAGCTTTGCGATGAAATCATCACAAAGGTCGGTGGTCGAGACAATGTGTTAGACGTGAGCCACTGCATTACGCGTCTCCGCTTCCACCTCAAGGATGAATCGCTCGCCCAGACCAATGAGCTTAAGGCGACGAAGGGCGTCGTTGACGTCATCCAGGCCGGCGGACAGTATCAGGTCGTGATTGGTGCCACTGTCGAGGCCGTCTACAACGACCTTGTTCAGATTGGCGGGTTCGACTCCAAACCCGCACTCGATATCGATGAAGGCGACGACGTCAAAAAGGGCGATCCATTCTCGCGTCTGCTGGCCATCATCTCCGAGATTCTGCAACCGGTTCTTGGCGTGCTTATGGCCGGTGGCTTTATCAAGTCGATGCTCGCGCTCTGCACGGTTGCCGGTTGGCTTGCCAAGGACAGCAATACGTATGTGACGCTCTTGGCAATCGGAGATTCGGTCTTCTATTACTTTCCGCTAATCATTGGCTGGACGTCGGCCAAGAAGTTCGGACTTAAGCCCGTTATGGGAATGGCGCTCGGCGGTATCCTCGTCTACCCGACGCTCGTTGCCCTTATGGGCGGAGATCCGCTCTACACGCTCGGCGCCGGCACGGTCTTCGAGTCCAATGTCTACGGTGATATTTTTGGCATCCCGCTGATCATGCAGAATTACTCATCGACGATTCTGCCTGCGATCTTTATCGTCTGGATTGCCTCCAAGGTGCACAAGGCCCTTTCTAACGCGCTGCCCGCGCTTGTGAGCTCGTTCTTCTCCAACATCCTAACGCTCCTCATTTGCGGCATCCTTGGCCTGCTTGTGGTCGGTCCGGTCATGACGGTCCTCTCCAACATCGTTGCCCAGATCATTCTGATGCTCATCAACTTCCAACCCGCCATCGCCGGCTTTGTCATCGGCACGTTCTGGAGCCTGCTCGTCATGTTCGGCCTGCACTGGGGTATCATCCCGCTGTGGTTCCTCGATGTCGCAACCTACGGCTATGACCTCATTAACCCGCTCGTGTATGCAGGCGGTTGTGCCATCGCCGGCGCTGTGCTTGGCATGATCATCCGAACCAAGGACTCCGAGGAAAATGCTGCCGTCAACATTCCCGCCCTTGTCTCTTCGATTTTCGGTGTCAACGAGCCTGCGCTTTACGCCATCTTGCTGCCGCGTAAGCGCCTTATGTGGGCAACCTTTATTTCCGCTGGTGTAGGCGGCGCCATTGCCGGCCTCATGGGTGCCAAGCTCTATGCCTTCGGTGCCTCCGGCCCGCTCGGTTTCCCGAGCTTTATTAACCCTGCCGGCATCGACACGGGCTTTATCGGCCTTGTCATCTCCGGTGTGGTCGCTTTCGTTCTGGCTCTTGTCGCCGCTATGGTGATCGGTACCAAGAAGGACGAGGGCGGTAAGGCACTCAACATCTCGGTGGACTAGTCTTTCTGCGCACTTTGATTAAATATGCCTCGGACGGCGACGTGCCGCCCGAGGCATATTTGTGTTTTGTGCCGCTGTCATCGTGTTTGCGGACACAGGTCTGCGGTTGTGGAGCAGCGGGGATTATGACGGGCGTGCCACGGTGGAAGACGTACGGTCGCCCTGCAGGAGCTGACGGTAGGGGAGGAAGCCGATGAACGAGACGACCGCCTGCGAGTGCGCGGCGTTCCGCTTGAGGTAGAGCCTGACCTCGGAGGTCGCCGCGGGCTCAAGCGGCACCAGGGCTACCTTTCCGCTGGCAAGCGATTCCGCCGGCTTGCGCATGAGGAATGAGACACCGGCGCCGCGTGCGACAAGAGAGATGATGTTCTCGGCTCGTTTGCCGGTGAACGTAACACGTGGGCCAAATCCAGCTTCGCGGCAAATGGAAAGGACGAGCTCGCTTACGAACGAGCCTTGGGGAAGCATGAGGAAATTCTCGTCGATAAGGTCGTCTATCTCGACGGTGTCACGTTCGGCGAGTGGATGGTCGAGCGGAAGGACGGCCACGAGCCGGTCGGTCGTAAAGGGAATCTTTTTGAACTCCGGCTCGATGGCGCCGCTGTCACGGATGAAGGCCAGGTCAATGTCCTCGTGTAGGAGCATGCGCTTGAGTGTGTCGCCCTCGCCCTCGATGAGCTCGACAGAATATGAGGGGTTCGCCTGCTGAAAATCGATGACGGCGTCCGTAATCCCATAAGGGGCCATAATGGGGATAGAACCTACGGTGAGGTGCTCGAGCGGCTCACCTGCACCTATTTGAATGGCGGCAAGATAGCGATGCTGAAGCGTCGCAATTTTTTGCGCATAGGGGAGGAGCGCTTCACCTTGCGCGGTGAGTGTTACGTGGCGCTGGCTTCGATCGATGAGCTTGCAGCCGAGTTCGTGCTCCATTGCCATGATGTGCTTGGAGAGGGTTGATTGCGACATGAAAAGCAGTTCCGCCGCATCAAGAAACGTGCGTGACTGCGCTAAGATGGCGAATTCGCCAAAGCGGCTGATATCCATAGGGAGGCCTCCGGTACCCTCATTTTGGCGGGTGGCCTAAACCACGACGCCGTTGCAGTGGTCGATTTCGTGCTGGATGATTTCGGCGGTGTAGCCCGAGAAGTTTTTGATGCGGTGAACGAAGTTCTCGTCCAAATACTCCACCTTAATGCGACGATAGCGGGTACAGGGACGCTCGCCGATCAGCGAGAGGCATCCTTCGCTCGTCTGATAGGCATTGACCTGCTCAAGAATCTGCGGGTTGTACATAAGCAGCGACTTGCTGCCGTCCTTCACGCAGATGATGCGTTTGCGCACGCCGATCATGTTGGCGGCGAGGCCCACGCACTCGCGCTCATGCTCGTGGAGTGTATCCAGGAGATCCTGCCCGGTTGCGGCATCGTCGGGTCCCGCGTCTTCGGAAGGCAGACGCAAAAAGAACTCGGATTTCATGATGGGTTTAATCATGGCGGGCTCCTCATGTCTTATGCTTTCGTGGACTTTTAATAATAGCGCGGAAGGAAAGCTGTGCGTCCGCGTTACAATCTTTCGACGTTGGACCATGTTGCCAGATTCGTCGTGTACGGTGTCTGGCGTAAGTCTAGGGCTCATTTTCGCCCTGGACTGTTCCTCTGGGGCGATGCGACTGTCGTTCCAAGAGGAAGGAAATGCATGGGGAGCAAATCTCAGCAACAAGTTCAAGTAACGCCATCGGCCACTGCGGCGATTCTCGTCGTAATGTATATTGCAGCCTTTGTTGCCGCGTTTAACGAGAACATCATTAACGTGACGTTGCACGACATTATGGCAGCCTTTTCGGTGAGTGCCACCACGGCACAGTGGCTCGTCTCGGGCTACATGATCGTGACGTCGATCTTTACGGCCATCATGGCCTTCCTGTCCGGCCGTTTCTCGACGCGTAAACTGCTGTTTTTCGCATGCGGATGCATGGTCGCCGGCGAAATCCTGTGCCTGGTCGCTCCGTCGTTTAGCGTTTTGCTGCCAAGCCGTATTTTGCAGGCTGCGGGATCGGGCATCTTGTTCCCGCTCATGATGAACGTGGTGTTGTCTTGCGCCCCGCGCGAGAAGCTCGGTCTGTATCTGAGCCTGGGCGGTGCCTGCATTACGCTGGGGCCGGCGTTTGGACCTGTGATCAGCGGTCTTATGTGCACGTTGTTTGGCTGGAGGGCGGTGTTCGTAGTGCCGCTGGTGGGCGGCATTGTGGTCGCTGCGGCGGGCGTAAAGCTTGTTCAGAATGTCGGAGAGCGCTCGAACGCCACGCTTGATATTCTGTCGGTTGTTTTGCTCGCTGCCGGCATTACGGCATTTGTGTATTCCGTAGGCGAGTTCTCGACCAATCTGATTGCCGGCATCGTGACGCTCTTCGCCGCCCTTGTGCTGCTCGGCCTGTTTGCGGCCCGCCAGCTCAAACTTGAGCATCCGGTGCTTAACGTGCGTCCCATGGCGAGCGTTCGCTTTTGGCCTGCGTGCCTGCTTGTGGTGGTGTCGATGATGACGACGTTCTCGATGAGTGTTTTGTTGCCGCTCTATTTTGAAGGTGCCTACGGCATGACCGCACTTGTTGCGGGCCTGCTCATTTTGCCGGCGATTGCCTGCAACGCCGTGACCTCGATTGTGGGCGGACGCGTGATGGACGCCCGTGGCGCATGGCCGCTGTTGCCGGTCGGCTTTGCCCTGATTGCCGTGGGGCAGACTGCAATCTCGATGACGGCGGCAAGCATGAACATCGGCGTCGTCGTGGCGCTGACCGTTGTGGTGTATGCCGGAGTCGGTTTGGTGCTGAGCCCCTCGCAAACGGCCGGCTTGGAGACGCTGCCTGCCGCTGAACATCCTCACGGAACGGCATTGCTTAACACGTGGAATATGATTGCCGCGTCGTTTGGCCCGTCGCTGTTTATCGGTCTGCTCTCGAGTTCTGCGGCGACCGCCGGCACCGCTGGCGCTGCGACGGACGTTGCCCAGGCGATTGGATTTGCAGCTGCCGTGCGTGTGGCGGCTGTAATTGCCGTGGTCGGGTTCGTGGCGTCGCTGGTGTACGCTCGTCGCGAGTCACACATGTCGCATTAATGTGTGCACATAGATTCTGCAGCTAGATTGGATGGCGACACCATAAACTAATGGACGTTTTGCCGAGAGGCATGAATGTTTAAAGCGCAAAGAGTGCGCGACGGGCCCCGCGAATGGGGCGATGATGCCCGAGAGGGCCAAGAAGGAGTCTCATGTCCGAGAACGAAGAGATCATGAACGAGACCGAGAACGAGACCATGGCTGCCGAGGTTGAGGCAGTCGAGACCGTGGAGACCGAAGCTGCCGAGGTTGAGGCTGCTGACGAGGTTTCCGTCGAGAAGGAGGCCGAGGTTGTCGAGGCCGCCGTTGATTACGATGACGAAGAGCTGATGGACAAGATGCAGAAGGCCGCCCGCCTGCTGCGTAGCCGTCGCTTTGCTATTTCCAAGGAGGAGGAGGCCAAGGCCGAGCGCATGGCGAACATCGAGCGCGCCATCAAGCTCCTTGACCTCAAGCCCAAGATGGAGCAGAAGGAAATGTCCGACCTGCTGGGCATGCGCCTTCGTGAGCTCGATGGTCTGATGGCCGAGGCCGAGGCTGCCGATCTGGTCGGCCGCATCGACGACGCCGAGGGCGATATGCGCAAGATCGTTGTCTTCGCTGCCGAGGATGCCGCTGAGGGCCTGGTCGAGCTTGCCAACAAGAAGGAGAAGCTTCTGCCCGAGCTTTCTTACGAGGAGGCCACCGAGCTGATGGCCGCTCTCGATAAGGTCATCGCTCCGCTCGTCGCCATGGGCCTGGACGAGGACCGCGGTCCTCGCGGCGGCCGTGACGACCGCGGTGGCCGTGGCGGTGACCGCGGCGGTCGCGGTGGCGATCGCGGTGGCCGTGGCGGCTTTGGTGACCGTGGCGGCGACCGTGGCGGTCGCGGCGGCTTTGGCGGCAACCGTGGTGGCTATGGCGATCGCGGTGGCAACCGTGGCGGCTTCGGCGGCAACCGTGGTAACGACCGCGGCGGTCGCGGTGGCGATCGTGGCGGCCGCAACGGCGGCGGCTTCCGCGGCAACCGTTTCTAGGGGTTACGCGGTTCTACGAACCGCGTAACTAGTTGACGCTGCAAACCCGCCAGAGCGGCAACCTGCCTTTCAACTTCGGCGGCATGACAAAAAGGTCAATGCCGCCTCGTTTCAAGGCACCTTGCTCGCCCTGGCGGGCTTTCGCTCATATGACCCAATCCGCTGTCAAGAGCCACAATGGCCCCGCCGACCGCTTGCAATCGGTCGGCGGGGCCTGCCGTTAACCCGTCCCGGTCCGCCCCCGGCATGTCATCGACGCCTTCGGCTCAGTCTCATATCCGCGGATACCGTTCTGCCGGCCCGCACTCCATTCCTTCGGCGGGGTTCCCCAAGTCTGTCGAGGCGCATGCGGAGGGCTCCGCGCGCACAGCGAAATAGGGGGTATCCCCGAAGGCCGCCCGGCTCGCCGGGACGGGGGCCATGTCTATTCCGCGCCCTCCCGGCACATCATGCCGAGGGCCCAGAGCCACCTCACGAGCTCGGCCGCGGTGGCCGCGTTGGCCTTCGCCGCGGGCATGCCGCGGGCGAGCATCTCCTCGCGCCGCCGCAGGAGCCGCTCGGACCCCTTCCTCCCGTGCATCCTTATCTCGAGGGGCACGCCCGTGTCCCTCGGCATGAGCTTCGGCTGGTGCCGTGCCGCGGCGTAGCACCATGAGCCCTCAACGGCCAGCTTCCTCACGAGCGCGTTGCCCGCGCCGCTGATGCCTCCGAGCCGCACGGAGTCGCCACTCGACCTCTGGCTCGGCGCGAGGCCGAAATAGGCCGTGACCTGCCTTCCGGAACGGAACCTCGTGAAGTCGCCGACCTCGGCCGAGAAGGCTGCGGCCAGCGCGAAGGCGCAGCCCTTGATCGACTGGAGGGCGGCCACCTCCGCGGCGATCGGGCTGGCATCCACGGCGGCCCTGTGCTCGGAGAGCAGGTCCGCCCGGGCCTCCGCCGCGGCCTCGACCTCGTTCCTCAGGGCGGCGAGCGCCCGAACCCCGCCATCGTCCTCCGGCCTGACCTTGTCGAGCCACCTCAGGAAGTCGTAGGTCCAGTACTTCCTCGGGTTGCCGGCGGGCGTGGTGCCGCCGTAGACGAACCCCCGCCTTGCGAGGAAGGCGAGCAGCCGCTGCTTGGCGGTCGCCAGGCGCGCGGTCGCCCCGTCGTGGGCGCCGGCGAGGTCCCTGATGCCTTCGACCTCGGGGGAGGGGACCCATGCGGGGGAGATGTCGTGGGCGAGTATCGCCCTGGCCATCCTGGCGGCGTCGTTCCTGTCGTTCTTGGAGGCCGAGTCGGCGGCCGACCTGGGGATCTTCGAGACCGCGGCGACGACGCACTCGACGCCGAGCCCGGCGAGCTCCCTTTGCGGGGCGAAGCCGAGGTAGCCGCTCTCGTAGGCCGCGAGCGACGGCCCGGGGAACCCATCCATCCACCCGGCGATCTCGCCCCAGGGGTTGCCGGGAACCTCCTCGTCACGGCCTCGCCGGTGTCCGCGTCGAGGGCGCAGACGGTGGTCGACCTCAGGTGGACGTCCATCCCGAACGCGGTAGAATACTTTGGCATGGGAGCCTCCCAACCTCGTTGCGGCGCGGCTGCGCCTATGGCACTTCGACATCATTGTCGCAGCCCCGACCCGCGGTCACGAGCGGGGGCTCCTATCTTTTTAGTGCCCTCGGATTGGGTCATAGTGTCTGTC
>OLOL01002569.1_pt1 | contig 12656 bp, 6 predicted proteins | sample 1673081 | NCBI WGS metagenome assembly OLOL01 (sample SAMEA3136753, study PRJEB25190) | human gut metagenome
TGCGAGCAGGATGCGACCGCCGCGCCCGATTCCCTGCACGACTTCGCCGTCGCCTACGACCGCGATGCGGTGGCCCTGCGGCGCGATTTGGGCGTGGAAGAAGATTGGCCGTGGCGTTACGAAACCTTGTCCAGCGGCCAGCAGAAGCGCCTGCAGGTTGCCTGCGCGCTCTGGCAGCGTCCCGACATGCTCGTTATGGACGAGCCCACCAATCACGTCGATGTCCCCACCCGCGAGGCCGTTACGGCAGCTCTTGCGCGCTTCAAGGGCGTGGGCCTGTTGATCTCCCATGACCGCGCCCTGCTGGATGCGCTGTGTTCCCAGTGCTTGTTCATGGCGGCCGGTCAGGTGACGGCGCGGCCCGGCGGCTACAGCCAGGGGCGCGGGCAGGAGCAGCTCGAGCGGGAAACGGCCGTCCGCCAGCGCGATCAGGCGAAGCGCGAGAGAAAGCGCCTCGCGGGGGAGGCCCAGCGTCGCCGGGAAGAGGCCTCGCGGGCGGCCGGTATGCGCAGCTGCCGCAACCTCGACCCGAAGGATCATAGCGGGAAGGCGCGCGTCAAGCTGGCCGTCTACACGGGAAAGGACGGCGTGGCCGGCAAGCTGAGTTCTCGCATGGAGGGGCGCTTAGCTCGCGCCGAGGAAACGTTGGCGTCGGTTAAGGTGGAAAAGCGCTACGACGGTGACTTATGGATGCGCGCCGAGCCGAGCGCACGCAAGGTTCTCCACCGGCAGCCAGAGCTGGCACTGGCCCTGGGAGAGCGTCGGCTTCTTGTGCCCCCGCTTTCCATTGGGAATACCGACCACATCGCCCTGACCGGCCCCAATGGCGCGGGGAAGACCACTTTGGTGCGCGAGGTGGTGCGGCGGCTCGATCCGTCCGTGCGGGCGCTCGCCATTCCGCAGGAGCCCACCGCAGAGCAGTGCCGCGGCGCGCTTTCTCGGTTAGCGACGCTCGATTCGCGCAGTCGCGGGCGGGTGCTGGCGGTGGCCGCGGCGCTCAACTCCGATCCCGATCGCTTGGTGGAAGGCGAGCGAACGAGCCCGGGCGAGATGCGCAAGCTCATGCTCGGCCTCGGGATGCTCGACGCTCCGGAGCTCATCATCATGGACGAGCCTTCCAACTACCTGGACCTTCATTCCGTCGAGGCCCTGGAGCGCCTTCTGGCCGCCTTTCCCGGTGCCTTGCTCCTCGTGTCCCACGATGCCGCCCTGCTTGCGGCGACGACGTCGATGTGTTGGGAGATTTCCGAGTCTTCTCCGGGAACCTCGGTTCTGACGGTAGGCTGGCGGTAGGGCGGCCGCGATGCGAACCCCGGAGAGTTGCGTCGCGCCGGAAGCCGCGAGGTGCGGGCGAGCTCTCTCGCTCCTCGCTGGCTTCGCCCCTTCTTTTCCGTTGACAGGGCGGTGCGGTTTCGCCATACTTTACCGTGGGTTTGGGGATGGAATCCAAGGAGGAAACCGTGGATAACATCCTAGGTTTATTTGAGAAACTGGAAAGTCAGTCGCTGGCGGTGCAGCCGAGCCGCTGCGTGGTGGTGCGCAACCGCAACGCCACCTGCCGCCGCTGCGCCGAGGCGTGCCCGACGGGCGCCATTTCCGTGGAGGGGAACGACCTGGCGGTGGCGCCGGAGCGCTGCGTGGGTTGCGGCACCTGCGCCACGGTGTGTCCCACGGCGGCCCTCGAGGCGAGAAAGCCCGACGACAAGGATCTGCTGCGCGCGGCCGCCGCGACGCTTCAGGCCAACGATGGGGTGGCCGTCATCGCCGAGGAGGCCATGCTCGCCGCCGCGGCGGACAAGTACGATCCGGCGAAGGTGGCGGCGGTGAAGAGCCTCGGGCGCGTGGACGAGAGCCTCATCGCCGTGCTGGTCGCCGGGGGAGCCTCCTCCATCGTGCTCGTGGCGGCCCCGCGGGCCGCCGAGGAAGGCGACGGCTCGGGCGACGGCGGCACCGGCGCTGGTACTCCCGGGGGCGACGGTGTTGCCGCAACCGCTGGTGAAGGGAGCGGCGGCATCTCCGATGCGTTCGAGGCCGAGGACGCCTCGCCGGCCGACGAGGCCGCCGAGGTGGCTGCGGCGGCCTTCGCCACGGCCCGGCTCGTGCGCGACACCGCCGCCGTGCTGCTGGAGACGTGGGGGAGCGATGTATCGGTGAAGCTCGCGACCAAGCTGCCCCGCTCGGTGCGCGCCGCCGAGCCGGCCGCCTTCGATGCCGGCCGCCGCGGGTTCTTCTCCGCCGTGCGCGACGAGGCGCGGGCCGCGGCTGCCATCACCGCCGAGCACGTGGTGCGCGAGAAGCTGGGCGCCGATGAACCGGAAGAGCCCAAGTTCGCAAAAGTGACCGAGGACGGCACGCTGCCCCACTTCCTGCCCGAGAGACGCGGACGGCTGCTTCTGGCCCTCAGCAACCTGGGCGAGCCCGAGGACATCATGATCGATACGCGTCTGTTCGGCCACGTCATCATCGATCCGGAGAAATGCACCTCCTGCCAGATGTGCGCCACCTTCTGCCCCACCGAGGCCATTCGCAAGTTCGGCGACGCCGCCACCGCCGCTGAGACCGGCAAGCCCTTCGGCATCGACCACTACACGGGCCGCTGCGTGCAGTGTCATTGCTGCGAGGATATCTGCCCCACGGGCGCGCTTACACTTTCGACCGACGTGTTCGCCACGGACGTGACCAAGCGCGGCCGCTCGGAGCGCATTCCCATGAAGCCCCGCAAGCGCAAGGTGAACGACCCGAAGTCCATCGTGAACGCCATGAGCGACCTCCTCGGCGTCCCCAACGTCTACGAGCGGTAGGGAAGGGGCCTGCGAAAATATTGAACGCAATTCCAAATTGTCACAGGTTGTTATAGGTACTGCGAACATCTCCTCCGGCCTTCCATGGATTCGAAGAGGAGAGGGGTGAGGCTGGCATCGACGCGAGTCCTCTGGTGACAAAAACCGGGTCTCTCGTGCACGTTTTTCGACTTATACAGGCATTCGGGGGCGCGGAGCATGCTGGCATGGAGGGAAAGGCGTTCTGCAGCTATCGCCTGACCAGGGGAAATGCGGCAAGGAATGGGCGGCTGCGTTCGGGGCTCTGGTTTTCCCGATTGGAAATGTCTGTATAAGTCCAAAAACCTGCACGAGAAGGTCCTTTTCTGTCACGGAGCCGCGTTTGGGAAAGAGGAAGCTGAAGAGTGCGAGGAGGTCGGAATTGAAATAAGGCGATCGAAGATCAGCCCTTATTTCAAAAACTCTGGACTTACTGAAATAAGGGCCTCAAAAATGGAAATCACCCCGACGTTCGCGGCTGCGTCTTTGCCGCCACCAGCTATCTCGCCATCCTGCGCGAAGAAATCGCAAAGACATGGTGAAAGCCCCACAAGGGGAACAGCGCTTTGTGCGTTGCATTCTCGGAAAAGTGTATGCGCATTGCGTTTTTTGCCTTATGCGGTCTTTTGCCTAAGCGGGATTTCCTCATGAACGGCGCGATCCGCGGATAGCCCGGGGAGGGAAAGGGGCTTCTGCGGATCGCGCGTAACGGGAATGGCGCTGGGGGAAGGATGAGCGCTATGCGAGGGTTGCGGCATTCTGGCCGGCGAAGCGGCCCAGGCTGAGGGCGATGCCGTGGCTGATGCCCGGGGCGGTCATCGGATACTCGGCTCCGAATCGGCCGCCTTGGTTGTTGCCAGCGACGTAAAGGCCGGCGACGGGAGTGCCTTCGGCGTCCAGAGCGCGGCAATAGTCGTCGCAGGCAATGCCGCCCATGAGCACGAGCATGTTGCCGGGATGTCCCTCGTACACGTAATAGGGAGGTTCGATGGCGGTCATCTTGGTGATGTCCTTGCCGAAGTCTTCGTCAACGCCCTTGGCGACCAGCTCGTTGTAACGGTCGATGGTGGCCTTCAGGGCCTCGGGGTCGCACCCTACGATGGCAGCAGCCTCTTCGACGGTGGCGGAAGGCTCTGGTTTCACGGCATCGGGGCCGGGGTGCAGCACCTTGGGGCCTTAGGGGTCACCGGACACGCAGTAGGCGACTTCGCCCGGGCAGCGCATGATGACGTTGCTCAGCGATTGAGCGCCCAAATCCTCGTTGATGAAGCGCGTGCCGTCGCGACGGACGAGCAGCAAATCTGCTACGTCGGAGAGGTGGCTCATAGGCGCCATAGGAGTCTTCTCCATGGCGGCGCCAGCCCAAAGGGCCATCTGATGTCCCTCGCCGATATTGCATATGTCGCCGTTAGCGTCCATGCAGTTGTAGGTGCAGTTCAGGTTGGCCGCTTGGGGTGCGTAGTACTCCACCATTTCCTGGTTATTGCCGAAGTCTCCGCAAGAGAGTACCACGGCCTTGGCGTTCACTCGGATGTAGTCCCCGTCGACATTCTGCGCGATGACGGCAACTACCCGATCGCCGTCCTTCACGAGCTGGCGTCCCCAAGTGGCGTACAGAAATTCGCCGCCTTGGGACTCGATGTGCTCCTGGAAGCTCTTCATGGGGTAGTAGAAGCCTGCGTCGTCGGGGAAGGATGTGTCGAAATTGACGCTCATGGCCGTAGGATAGGCGGGATAGCGACCCTCTAGGTTGGCTGTGGCTTTGGGCATAAGGTACACATTGCCGCTCAGTCCGCCTTCTGGCACCATGGCGCCTGGCTCGAGAACCTCCACGTTCTGACAAAGCTCGAGAAACCATTCGACGTCGGCGCCGGAGTGATCGACCCAGTGCTTGAGAAAGCTCTGATTTGCCATCTGCAGGGTGTCCTGCATGTAGCGATTGATGAGTGCGGCGGTGTCGAAAGTGGGGTAGCCGGCCTGCTGCTGATAAATGCTGTTGACCGCACCTAGTTGCGAACCCATCGTTCCTCGGCAGTTGAAACGCTCCGATTTCTCGATGATAACGACTTTAGCGCCCTCGTCGGTGGCGGCTCTCGCGGCGGCCATGCCCGCAATACCGCAGCCGACGATTACCACATCTGCATCTTTGGTTGTCGTGATATCGGCATCGGCAATCGGTTCGGGAGCATTGAGAAAGCTGGGGTTTGAAGAAGTTGATGCCAGGTCGGATGCAGGTGCTTTTTCAGCGGCGGCTTGGCTTGCGGTGCTGGGTGCGCAGCCCGCGAGGCCAAGTGCGGCTATGGTGCTACCAGCAAGCGCGCTTCCTAGAAACGCACGACGCGATAATCCTTTGTTCTTCATGGGAACCTCCCTGATTCGTTGCGCTCTCCTCCGTTGGAGCGGTGTGCTTCGCATGATAGGAGCCGCACGTCCAGACGCTGTCATCCTTTGGGAGTGAAAATGACCCTGAAAACCTATCGATCATTTGTCACCCAAAAAGAAGTAATGGGCGCTCAGAGGCCCTTTTGCTGGAAAGACTCGGGTATACTGGCGCTACTGGACAAGGTGACGCGCGACAATGGAGGTGAGTGGTGAAGACGCAGGGAAGAGCCGCTGCGAGCACGCTATTCGTTATCGGGCTGGGGATGCTGTGGGCCGCAGGGTTCGCGCCGTCGCTCGCCACAGTTGTGGGGGAGGGGATCTCGTCGCTCGTCGTCCCGATTCTTTCTGGTGCGACGGTGGCGGCGTTGGGGGTCGCGCAATGTTGTGGAGCTGCGCTCGAGCGAGGCCCAAAGCTCGCGCTCGCGGCGGCGGTCGCTCTTGCCGGGTGCGCCGCAGTTGGCTTCTGGCCGGCCGCGTCAGGTGGCCTCGTCTATGCGCGGCCGATTCTGAACGGCCTGCTGTTCTTCTGCTGGCTGGTTGCGTTCTTGCGCTTTCGGGACGGCATCGCCGACTGCGCGGTTCCGCTCGGGCTCCTCCTCGGAAGCGCGCTCGCACTTGTCTTCGCGGGCCCGCTCTCCGCCGGGGCGCCGACGCGCATGGCCTTCCTCGGTGCATCATGCGCGGTCTTTCTCGTTCTGTGGTTCGCGTGCGCCGACGAGGGAGACGGGAAAGGGGCGTCTGTTTCGAATGCGAGGGCCGCGCAGCGTCGTCTGTCCGTCCGCTCGGTGCTGCTACGCTACGCGGTTTTGGCTGCCGGATCCGTGGCTCTGGCATTTGTCTTCGGCGTGATGACCGACTTGCATGGATGGATGGCCAGCGAGCAAGCTGCCTGCACGATCCAGGTTGCCAATGGCATTGCTGCCGCATTCATGGCTGTCGTGTTCGCCTTGCATCGCCGTCCTTTCCGCGTTGATGCGGCATTGACGATGGCCCTGCCCCTGTTCGCGCTGGCGCTTCTCTCGGGGCCGGCGGAAGCGGGTGATGTGTCGTTCTCGCGTCTCGCCATTATGGTGGGCTATCTTTTGTTTTTCATAACCTCGTGGATACTCGTCAGACGCGATGCTCCGCCGTTTCGCACCTACTCGATACCTGTGCTCGCCTGGACGGTGGGAACGCTGCTCGCCTTCTCGCAGATCGGGCGCTTGGTCGCCGGCGCGGCAATTGGGTCGGGCGTCCTAACCTCGGAAGCGCTCTCTGCCATCTCGCTCGGGTTGTTTTGGGTGCTTGCGCTTATCGCGATCGCCGCATATTGGCTGGCCCGCAGCCGGGCCGTTGAGCGCGATCTTGCGATGCTGGAAGCGCAGGAGGGCGCTGACAGAGGGAAAGACGGAGGTGCTTCTCGCGACGATGAAAGTGGTGCGAGCGACGAGGAAGGCTCTGCGCTGGACGAGCTCGGCGAGGACAAAGGCGCGATACGGCATGCGGAGGGGCGGCCGCGGGGCGAGTCTTTCGCGGAGGCGGAGGCGTCTCGCAAGCCGGACGTTGTCTTCATTGACACCGTGTCCCATCGGGCAAAACGCTTGGCGCAGCAGATCGGGCTTTCGGCCCGTGAACTCGAAGTGCTTGAGGAATTCGCTCGGGGCCGGTCGGCGGCATCTATTGCTGAAAAACTGTTCATTTCCACCAATACGGTGAAGACACACTTGCGCCGGATTTACGAGAAGGCCGGCATCCACTCCCGCCGCGAGCTTCTTGACATGATGGAGGAGGCCTAGTTTCATTCTTTTCGGGCGACGCGGCATGCCGCCCCTCACGAAGTTCACCTTTTTTGCATGACAGCGCAAAAAGGCATCGTTCCTAGAATGCGCCATGAGAGCTCCTCAAGAGGAGCTACGTGCTAGGAGAAAGGTGAACCGAGATGGAAAACGGATTATCGAGACGTGCCTTCTTAGGAGGAGCTGCCTTTGCAGGCATTGCCGGCATGGGTGCGCTGTCCGCCTGCGCGCCTCAGCGTCGTGGAGGAGAATCTCTTTCGCAAACCAGCGGGGGCGAGGCGGGCATCGCGGGGGCCAGCTGGCGAGATGCTCCGGCCAAGATAGGCGACGACGAGATCGCGGAAACGCGAGACTGCGAAGTCCTCGTGATCGGTCTAGGACATGCGGGATGCTGCGCCATGAAGGCAGCCGTTGAAGCCGGCGCCAAAGTATGCGCCATGCAAGAGACCTCGGAAGACGCTCTTCTATTCAAAGGCCATTCTTACGGGCATATTAATTCCGAGTTCCTCAAAAGTCGCGGCGTTCCCGAGGTGGACGTGACGGAGTTTTTCAATGATTGGCAGGTTCGTTCGAACAACCGCTCGAATCCTGGTCTCATCATGCGCTACATTACGCACGTGGGAGAAACATTCGACTGGCTTATCGAGGGGTTGACCGACGAGGAGAAGCAAAGCATCTACATTTGCTATCTCATGGAAGGCATTCCTTTCAAAAGAGAGTTTTCGGGCGTGAAAACATGGATCGGAACGGCTCGTTTGACCACCGAGCTAGTGGAGAAAATGTACCGCGGCATTATCGACGAGGCCGTAGCGGGCGGCGCCGAAGTGCTGTGGGAGACGAAGGGGTGCCAGCTCGTAGCAGATGAGGCTGGGAAGGTAGTTGGCGCTATCGGACTTGGCCCCGACGGCTACGTGAAGGTGAACGCCTCGAAGGGGGTTATACTCACGACAGGCGGCTTTGGCTCTAATGAGGAAATGAGAGAAGATCTGCTGTACGAGATCAAAGAAAGTATGGGAGAGCAAGACCAGATTAGCTGCAATTTGGATTGCGATGGATCGGGTATTCAGATGGGCTATTGGGCCGGTGGACGATTGGATCCCTGTATGGGCACGATGGATGGAGCCTACTGGTATCCAACGGATAGCCCTATTGATCCCATAGGGGCCACCTCCTCCTTGTGGATGAACGCTGACGGCAAACGGTACTGCAACGAGGGCTTCGGCTCTACGGAGCTGCAAGCGATGCCGGGCGCGAAACAGCCCGACGGCGTTACTTGCTCCGTGTTTGATAGCAACGTGGAAGAGCTCATCAAAGCTCAGGCTTTCGGCCATATGAGCTACGACTACGCCGAAAAAGGATTCGACGGGCTGCATGAGACGATGGAAAAGGCCTATGCGGGTGGCGAGCAGGGATCCGCTGATGGCGATGAGGCGGAGAATACGGCTGGTGCGGACAAGGCTCTTATGAGTCCTCCGACGTTGTATGCGGCAGATGATTACGAGACCCTTGGAAAGTACCTGGGGTACGCGGGTCAGTCGCTTGAGAATTTTGTTGCAACCATCGAGCGTTACAACGAGCTGTGCGAAAAAGGTTTCGATGAAGATTTTGGAAAAGACCCGAGTCTTTTGTTCCCCATTAAGACCCCGCCATTTTATGGCTTTGCCGGCACGAAGGCCCTGGGGGTGCTCATGGTGACCGTCGGGGGTCTGCTCGTGGATGAAAACGGCGCCGTACTTGGTAAAGACTACCGGCCGATCCCGGGACTGTTTGCCGCAGGCAATGCGTCAGGAGGCCGGTTTGGCTGGCAGTACTCCACATCAATCGGTGGTGAAAGCCTCACGACGGCCAATACCTTGGGGCGCTTGACGGCCGAGTACGTGGCGTCTCTGTAGGGTTTCAATCTTCCAGCTGGATGAACTAGAGGAGCCCCGTGACCGTCATCGACTGCGGGGCTCGGAGAGTCGCCCCCTATGCTAGGGGACTCTCTTTTGTGGGCGAGTGCCCCTCTTGATCCTCGCCGAGAATAAGATCGAGCAGTTCCTGCCGTGAGTGAATGTTCATTTTCCGGTAGATATTGAGCCGGTGCGAATTCAACGTGCCCTTTGAGATGAACAGCTTCTCGCTGATGTAGTTCGCGTCGCGCCCGTATGCGAGAAGGCACGCCACCTCCTTCTGGCGGGGCGACAGCTCGAAAAGATCAAACACCTCGTCGCAGCGGTCTTTGAAGGTGGCCTGGGGATCGACGGGGTTCTTAAGCAAGTCGAGTATGTTGCAGTGGGAGAAGAGCAGATTGGAAAGCGTGGTGAGCGCGATGGCGATAATGGCCGACAGCGTCACAGTTTGCGATTGGTCCTCTAAAATCCCGGGCAGGAAGGTGAACGCCACCAAGCTCCCGATGACGCCGGCGCCCGCTATGACGGAGCGGCCGAAGCCGAATACCTGGATGGGGGAGAAATGAAAGCGGTGGCACAGATCGCTCAAGATGATCCAGACAAGCAGTTCGAAGCAGGTGTAGCCCGATTTGACAAAAGCGGCGGGAACGAGACTCGACGTTCCGAACACGGGCAGAAGCAGCACTCCGACGAGCATGGCTATCAGCGCCGGCCGGAAGAGCGGCTCGATTTCGAACGTGCTGCTCCTCTTCGCGATAACGAGAAACACGGCGATGATGAACGTGGTCACTATGGCGATGGCAGTGCAGTATCCGTCCGACAGCTCTCCCTGCATGGTGCTGGGCTGAATATCTCGCGTCAATCCGGCGATAAAGCCCAGAAGCGTGATGCCCGCCAGAAACTTCGCAAAGGCGATGCCCTCTTTCGCGAGAATCGGCTTGGCAAAGTCGCTTTCTTGGTGGGGATGGCGGGAATTCGCGAAGAGCCATCCCGACAAAAGCGGCATTGCCACGGCGAAGAGGTACTGGAAAAGGGGGGAGGTGACCGAGATCAGCGCGTAAAGCGCCACGCCAAGAAAGAAGGCAATGCACGATTCCAGAACGGTTCGGTTCAGCGAGAGCTCCGAAAAGGAGATGCCCCAAGAGAGCAGGAGAAGCCCCGATCCGAATCCGGTAAGAACCGATGACGCCGCAAGGAAGAGGAGAGGGTGCGCTCCTTGGGATACGAAAAGAATGAGGGCGCTCCCCACGGCGGCCGCGCACGGTCCCACGAATTGGCCCACGGACGAGGGCAGCAGCGCCCAAGTGCGCTTGGGACACAACGCGCTTATGGTCAAAGTCGCACAGAGGGTCAAGATGGATCCGATGTAGAGGCTGTTCAGAAAAGACGGCTGCGGAGAGGCCGAGGTGTTGAAGAGGGCGATGCAGAAGAAGCAGACATAGGCCCAAGCTCGGTTGCAGGCAAAACCGAGCACTCGCGCGAGGGATTTGTCGTCGATTCTGATGTCGTTAAAAGCAATATTCACGATGCCCCTCGTCTCATTCCCTCTTCACGTGACCCATACAGCCTACAACGACGGGTTCGATCTGTGAATCATAAGCGCCTTATGATTCGATTTTCGGAATTGTGCGTTCCGTATCGATGGCCAAAAACACCTGTGGGCCCCACGCTTTTGGGCGAGCGTTGAATCGGAAGTGGAGAAACCGACAACGCGGCTCTTTCAGCAATCTCGAAGAGAGAGGAGAGGCCCATGGGCAAGAAGACGTCCATGACAAGACGCGCGTTCACCAAGCTCGCCGCTGCAACGGCGATTGCCGCCACGGTGAGCTTAGAGGGTGCGCAAGCGCTCGGGGCGACGGCGGGCGAGAAGACTGCCGTGCCGGAGGTCAAGCGGATACGCACGGCGTGTCGAGGCTGCGGCAAGATGGAATGCGGCGTATGGGTGACGGTGGAGAACGGTCGCGCGGTGAAAATCGAGGGTGATGAGTCGGCGTTCCAATCGCGAGGGAACTGCTGCACGAAGTCGCAGGCCTCGCTTGAGGCCGCTTACCATCCCGATCGCTTGCGCTACCCGATGAAGCGCACCAATCCGAAGACCGATGACGATCCAGGCTGGATGCGCATCACGTGGGACGAGGCGTTCAAGACGACGGTGGCGAAGGCGCAGGAGGTTCAGGAGCGCTATGGCGGATGCTCCATTGCGGGCATCACGGGCACCTCGCGCGTGTGGCCCATGGCAGGCACGGCAGGGTGGATTCGCATGTGGGGCTCGCCGAACGGCATTCAGGCTTGGCAGATTTGCAAGGGGCCTCGCCACTTCACGGGCAATCTCGTTTCCCAATTCGCGCACTCCTGGGTGGCGACGGTCGACCGGCCGCGGGTTTACACCGCGTGGGGCGGCTCCACTGAAATCTCGAACTACGACGACTCGTGCCGAACGAGCGTCGAGGCCTCCAACCAGGCGGATGTGCGGATCATCGTCGATCCCCGTGTGACCAATCTCGGCAAGGAGTCCGATTACCATTTGGCCCTGCGGCCCGGTACCGATGCCGCCATGGCCATGGGATGGGCGTATATCGTTGTCGACCATCAGCTTTACGACGACCTCTATGTCAAGAAATGGACCAACGCGCCGTTTCTGGTCGTCGAGGACATGGAGCCGTCCGGCTACGACACGGTTTCGACCAACGGCGACCCCTTCACGCTGAAGACGCGCCTGCTCAAAGCGAGCGATTTGGACGAGAACGGCAATCCCCACCATTACATGGTATGGGACGCCCTCGCGGATCGACTCACCTATTTCGATAGCGAAACAGGCCAATGGGAAGGCGAAAAGTGGGCGAAGCCGACGGAAGGGTTCACGCCCAATCAGAAAGTAGTCGAAGGGATTTCCCAAGGTTGGTGTCCGAATCCGACGCCCTTCGATCCCGAAATCGACCCGGCGCTCTACGGGGAGTTCGAGGTTACGCTCAAGGACGGCTCGGTTCATAGCGCGCGCCCTGTTTGGGAATATTACGTCGAGTCGCTGGAAGATTACACGCCCGAGAAGACTGCCGAGATCACCGGCGTCGATGCGGAGCTCATCGAAGAGGCCTGCCTGGCATGGGCCACGCGCATCGATCCGACCACGGGATACGGCAATGGGGGAATTCGTTACATGCTGGCCGTCGAGCACAGCGGCCATGCGGTCCAGACGTGCCGCACCCTGGACATGCTCGCGCAACTGACGGGGAACATGGATACTCCGGCAGGACATCGCGGCGCGACGCGCGCGCCCGTTGAGGGCGGCCATGCGGGCTTCGGCTCCAATGCGCCCGGGTGCCCGCCTATGCCGGAGGAGAACCAGCTGAAGCGATTGGGAACCGATCGGTTCCCGTTGCTGCGCTGGTGGCGCTCGTGGGCCGATGCCAACAGTGTGTGGGAGGCCATGACGACGGGCGAGCCCTACCCGGTAGTCATGGCGATGAACTCCTCGGGTGATTTCATGTGTCAGGGCAATACCGCCTACAACTGGGAGGCACTGAGCAAGCTCGATTTCATCTTCGAGGCGAATTTGTGGCAGCCGCCCTCGGCTGGCATGGCGGACATTCTCGTTCCCGCGCAGCATTGGCTCGAGATACCCGGCTGCCCCCGAGCGTCCCAGGGCTCGACGGGAGCCATGGGCGCCAACGTCAACTGCATCGACCCGCCCGGCGAATGCAGGTTCGAGGTGGAGATAGCGCAGGATTGGTACAAGGAGGCCGGCGTGCCGCTGTACGATCCCGCCACGGGCGACGCATGGGGGCCGG
>OLOL01002574.1_pt1 | contig 12619 bp, 10 predicted proteins | sample 1673081 | NCBI WGS metagenome assembly OLOL01 (sample SAMEA3136753, study PRJEB25190) | human gut metagenome
CGCCACGGTCATCGGCGGCCGCAAGGGCGGTGTGCCGGAGATGACGCTGGAGTACGTCATGAAGCAGAACGGCGTGGTGCCGCAGGTGGACGCGGTGGTGGACACCTCCGTGCAGTTCAACATGATGGCCGGTGCCTTCACCGGTGGTCAGGGGGACTATGTGACGCTGTTTGAGCCCACCGCCACCGAGGTAGAGCAGGCCGGTCACGGCTACGTCCTGTGTTCCATCGGCGAAGCCTCCGGCGAGATCCCCTATACTGCCTATTTCGCCAGCCAGAGCTATATGGCCGCGCATCCCGACGTGGTGCAGGGCTTCACCAACGCCATTGCCCGGGCCCAGCGCTGGATCGCGGAGCACACGGACCGCGAGGTGGCGGAGGCCATCTGCGATCAGTTCCCCGACACCAGCCTTGACGTGCTGGAGGCCGTCACGGCCCGTCACCGGCAGATCGACGCCTGGAACGAGGTACCCCGCATGGAGCAGTCCGCGCTGGAGCGTCTGGAGACAGTGATGACCGAGGCCGGTGAGCTGCAGAAGGAGGACTGGGTGGACTTCACCCAGCTGGTCGACAACAGCTACGCGGACAAAGCCGCCGCACAGCTGGGCTAACCCGTCTGCGTCAGGCGTAGCGTGTCACGGAAAAAGAGGGAGAACGCTCCGCGTTCTCCCTCTTTTTTATTTACGCATCGTCCGCCTCCTTCGCAGGCCGCGCCGCCTGCGGCCAGAGCGGTGCTTCTTCCCCGCTGCTGGCCACGTACAGGTCCTCGCACCTCTGCTGGGTCGCTGTCAGTGTCTCGATGGCCCGCTCCATGGCATCCATGGCCGCCAGATACATCGCCTTGTAGTCCGCCATTTTCGTCCTCCCTTTCTTATTTGATATTTTTTTGATATCATTTTGAATTCTTATTATACAGCATCGGAATGATATCATCAAGCCATCAAATTGAAGTGGGTGATGTCATGGCAAACTACTATACGCCGTTTTCGCTGCGGGTCTCCGAGGAGCTGCTGGACAAGGTGAAGCAGCTCGCGGCCGCGCACAAGCGCTCCGCCAACAAGGAGATAGAGTTCGCGCTGGAGCAATACGTGGCCGCCTACGAACAGGAGCACGGGAGCATCCGCCTGCCGCCGCAGGCGTAACACATCATGAAAAAAGAGGGAGAACGCTCCGCGTTCTCCCTCTTTTTTCAGCTCAGTGCGCTGATGATGCTCTGGTACTTGTTGATGTCCGAGCCGCCGTTCCACGTCATAAAGCCGCCGCTGCAGCCGGTGTCCCGCAGAGCTCTGACCTCCGCCGCCACCTCCTCCGCGCCGTAGGTATTGTACGGCTCGCGGATGGCGTTGTAGGCCTGTATCCATGTGCGCACCGCCGCCGGAGAGGCTGTCTCCGCCTGCCGCGCCGCCGCGGCCGCGCCAAACATGTGTACCGTGTCGTAGGGGTGCTCCCAGGGCTTGTAGTCCCCCTGGGCGCTGTAATGGTCGGGATAGGGCATGCCGGAGATGGCGTCCACCGCCGCGCTGATGGCCGGCCAGTACTGGCCGCAGGCGGTGACGTAGGGATTGGCGCACTCGCCGAACACATCGCCGGACAGATAGTACCCCGCGCTGTGGAGCCGCTCCGCCGCGTACAGCAGGAACCTCTGCACCGCCTGGGCCTTGCTCTCGCCGTAGGCGTTGCGGTAGTCGATGGTCCCCTCCTTCTCGTAGCTATACGCCCCATCGGGGAAGCGGATATAGTCGAACTGGATCTCGTTGAAGCCCAGAGCCGCCGCCTCCAGCGCCAGATCCACCTTGTACTGCCACACCGTCCGGTCGTAGGCGCTGGGCCAGTACATGGAGCTGATCTTCAGAGGCGTACCCTCCAGGTCGCAGATGACCTGCTCCGGATGGTCCGCCGCCAGATGGGCGTCGTTGAACACGGTGATGCGTCCGATGAGGTAGTATCCCGCAGCCTTCAGCTTCTGAATGTTGGTCTGGAAGTTTTCTCTGGTGTCCATGGCCGCCGCGTAGGCGGACGGGCTGTACTGCTGCATCACCGGTGAGGCGTAGGACACGGCGGTACCGTCTACGATGTCCACCACGAAGGCGTTGACGCCGCTGCCCTCCGCCACGCGCAGGTAGCTGTCGGCGTACTGGACGGCGGAGCCGTTGAGGTACAGGGCCCGCACCTCATCGGGCATGACGTTGCCCTCGATGGCCCCCTTCTCCACAGGGTAGTAGTCCAGCCCCGCTGCATCGCCGCCGCCCCAGCTGTCGCCGCGGGAGGCGTGGAGCTGATACAGCTCCGCATCGTACTGGGTCAGAGCCTCGTCCTCCGTCATGCGGACGTTGGCAGCGGCGATATAGCCCTCGCCCCGCTGGCAGGACACCTGCCAGCGCAGCACCTCGCCGTTTTCGTCCAGCCCGTCGAAGCCGGTGACAGCGAGGGCCATGCCCTTTTCCACGGCGCAGCCCGGGACAGCCCCGGTCTCATCCAGCAGGCTCATGCCCCGCAGAGCGTACACCGTCTCCACCTGTACCGTCCGGCTGAGATCATCGGCCAGATGGGACGCGTCCAGCAGGACGTACCCCTCGCCGTTGACCACGCGGACGCGGCCGTCCTCACGGGGCGTCTCCACGTCTGCGGCCACGTAGGCCACCTGACTGCCCCGCACCAGTACGCCCAGCTCCGCGCCGCTGTCGGCGTCGTACACCGGCGCGGACGCCGTCTCCGACGCCACGTAGCCGATGGCCGTCTCCGGTGCCTTCGGCGGCTGCAGCTGCCGGTAGATATACACGCCCAGAACGGCCACCGCCGCCAGCGCCAGCAGGATAAAGAGGATCCCCGCGGTGCGGCCGGAACTGCCGGTTTTCTCTTTTGTTGACATAGGCAAATTCTCCTTGTGCTCGTTGGTGTTACAGCGGACATTATACGATATTCTCCGCCATATTTCCACCCTGTTCTTCCTGCGGCGGCAAAATTTCCCCCTTTTTCCGTTTTTCCCCGCATTTCCGGTAGACAACAGCGGGAACGAATGGTATACTGTCAGTGATTATTATGTAAATCAGCGGCGTTCTCCGCCGCTTTGACGACTACTGAAAAGGCAGGGTGTATGCGATGAAAAGGATGAAGCGGAGCACCGCCATGGTGCTGGCCGCCGCCGTGGTGCTGAGCCTGCTGGCCACGGCGCTGCTGGCCGCCAGCAAGAACTGGCAGGACGCGGGACTGGGCGACCTGAGCCAGTACTACGAGACGGGCAACAGCGCCGACCCCGGCTACGTCTCCACCGTCCGCGGCGACAGCGGCGGCACGTCCTACGGCATCTATATGTTCGCCAGCAACGCCGGCACGCCCCTGAGCTTCGTCCAGTGGCTGCAGGAGTTCAAGTCCGGCTCCATCTACCGCGACATGGGCGACACGCTGTATAACGCCTACGCCTACGACCGCAACGGCAAGTACTCCCCTGGCTACGGCAGCAATTTCAACGCCACCTGGCGCAGCGTGGCTGACGACTACCCCGACGAGTTCATGCAGTCCCAGAAGGACTATTGGGAGACCCACGCCTATGCGGACCTGCTGAAGAACATCAAGTCCGCCGTCCCCTCCTTCGATCTGGATGACTACTCCGTGGCTCTGCGCAATGTGTTCTGGAGCCGCAGCGTCCACCACGGCGCAGGTGTGATCCGCGGTGCCAGCAGCAGCGATGGGCGCAGCGGCGCCACCGGCGTCATCCTCCGTGCCTTCGACTCTCTGGGCGGCTTCAAGAACCAGAGCGAGGCCCAGCTGATCCAGGCCATCTACGCCGAGTGCAGCCGTCTGGACAAGACCCCCGAGCCCAAGCGCATGACCGGCGACGCCGCCAGCAAATACGGCGTATCCGGCCAGTCCATGGCTTATTTCAGCGCCAACTCCGGCGACGTGCAGCTCAGCGTGTACAGCCGCCTGCACGTCAATGAGCCGGCGGACGCGCTGGTAATGCTCTACGCCAACTCCGACGCCCCGCTGGCCGACGGCGCCTACCTCCTGTCGCCCCGCGGCGCTACGGACCGCGGCATGGCCGCCGACCTGTCGGGTCTTACCAAGATCTCCTCCGCCGCCTCCGTGCAGCTGACGTACTTCGCCAGCGGCTACTACACCCTGACGGTGGGCGATAAGCGCCTCAGCGATAACGGCGGCAAGGTCACGCTGGCCTCCGCCACTGCCGGCAACGAGCAGATGTGGGCCCTCACCGGCGACAGCCCCTACTATCTCCAGAACCGCGCCACCGGCCGCTATCTGGCGCTTGCGGACAACAGCGTGTCCACTGTGAAGGACAGCGCCGGCGCCACCAAGCTCCAGCTCACCGCCGATGGCAGTGTCTGGGGCTCCGAGGGTCTGTTCTACCCCGGCAGCGAGGGCAAGGAGACCCAACTGCTGGCCAATAAATCCTCTTACCCCGTCCGCGGCGTCATCACCAGCAGCCTGCCCATCACCAGCGTCACCGTGAAGGCGGTGTCCTCCAGCGGCAGCACCGGCTTTACCGCCACCAGCAGCATCAAGGGCACCGTCTACTCCTACGACCTGTGGAAGCTGGACAGCGCCTGCGCCTTCAGCCGCCTCAGCGTCGGCGAGTACACCCTGACCATCACCGCGACAAACAGCGCAGGCACCGTGACTCTGGCGGAGTCCCAGTTCAAGGTCAACGCCAACAGTTCCTTCAGCCCCGGCGACCTCTCCGACGAGGAGTACGCCGTGTCCTTCCAGATAGGCGACGTGGTGGTCGAAAGCCGCATGTACCGCCTTACCGACACCTATGGCGAGCTGCCCACGGTGGACGAGGCCGGCTTCCAGGGCTGGTACCGCGAGGACGGCACGGAGATCTCCCCCAACTCGCCGGTGGCCGCCTCTAACCACACGCTTTACGCCCGCTTCGGCGACCTCTACACCGTCACCTTCCAGGTGGACGGCGAGACGGTCCGCACCTTCAAGCTGGCCAAGGGCGATCTCATCACCGCCCCTGCCAACCCCGTGAAGGCGGCAGACAGCAAGTACACGTACAGCTTCAAGAACTGGGTGGATCAGAACGGCGACGTTTTTGCCGCCAAGGCCACCTACATGGGCACCAAGGACATCACCTACACCGCCCAGTTCACCAAGACCGCCAAATCCGACCACGGCAGCATCGATCCCACGGAGCCCTCCGGCGCGTTCCTCAGCGGTATCGCGCCCCAGACCTCCGTCAAGGCGCTGAACGACTCCGGCTACACCGTGTATGACGGCAAGAAGGAGATCACCTCCGGCTACGTGGGCACGGGCATGACCGCCGTCGACGGCAGCTCCAGCCTGACCATCGTCGTCACCGGCGATGTCACCGGCGACGGCCGCATCACCATCACCGATGTGGTCAAGCTCCAGAACTACGCCGCCGGCGCAGGCGACCTGAACGAGGCCGCTCTGAAGGCCGCCGACATCAACGGCGACGGCCGTGTCACCATCACCGATGTGGTCCAGGCGGCCCAGGTCACCGTGGGCCAGCGCACCATCTGAGCAGGAGGTACTCCATGAAAAACATGAAAAACAAACTGCTTCGCACCGCCCTTTCTCTGGTCACAGCGTGCCTGCTGGTGCTGGCCATCCTGCCCCAGCGGGCGGAGGCCGCCGGCGCGTCCCTCTCCGGCAGCAGCAGCGTCCAGGCCGGCAATTCCGTGACGCTGACCCTGTCCGTGGACAGTAAGATCCTCGGCCTGACGGCGGACCTGAACTGCGGCGACGGCCTGACCTTCACCAACTACTCCTGCTCCGTCAGCGGCTGGAGCATTCTTGTGAACCAGAACCATTTCAGCGTCTATGGCACCAACAGCGCCAGCGGCGGCATCATCACCGTGACGCTGAAGGTGTCCTCCAGCGTTCAGGGCGGCGCGGCCCTCAGCGCCAGCTTCAGCAATATCGTGGCCTCCGACGGCGAAACCGACATCGACGTGGGCACCGCCAGCTGGACCGGCAGCGTGGCCGCCGCGCCCAGCGGTGACTGCACCCTGTCCGCCATCATGTGCGGCAACGCCACCCTGTCCCCCGCCTTCTCCTCCAGCACCACGTACTACACCGCCAAGGTCCCTTACAGCGTATCCAAGCTGAGTCTGGATTATAACCGCAACGACAAGGGCCAGACCGTCAACATCAGCGGCAATGACCTGGCCGTAGGCGTCAATACCGTCACCCTGAAGGTCACGGCGGCCAACGGCACCACCAAGTCCTACGTCATTGAGGTCACCCGTGAGCAGGATCCCAACTACAAGGCCTCCACCGATGCCTCTTTGTCGGCGCTGGGCATTGAGGGTGCGACCCTCAGTCCCGCCTTCAGCAGCACCGTCCACGACTATGTGGCCTATGTGCCCTTTGAGACAAAAACGGTGAAGGTCAACGCCTCCGCCAACGACAGCAAGTCCAGCGGCATCACCGGCACCGGCGACATCACGCTGGACAAGGAGGGTGACAACCCCATCTCCGTGGTATGCACCGCCGAGGACAAGACCACCAAACTGGAGTACACCGTCCATGTGGTCCGTATGCCGGAGTACACCGGCACCCTGCCCGTGATCTCCGCGGCGGAGCCGGAACCGGAGCCTGAACCGGAGCCCGAGCCGGAGCCGGAGACTCCCATGCTCCAGATCCCCGTGAGCATCAAGCTGCCCCTGCTGGGTGAGGTTCGCACCGTGGTCGCCCTGATCGGCGGCGTGGTGCTGGTGGCCGCCCTGCTGTTCCTGCTTGGCCTGTTCATCGGTCGCGGCACCGGCGGCGGTCCCGATGATGACGGCAATGGCCCCGATGACCGCGATGACCGCCCCGACCGCGGCGGCAGAGACCACCGCGAGGAGCGCGAGGAGCGCCGCGAGCGCCGTCACCCCGCGCCGGAGCGTTCCCGCCCCGCGCCCCGCATCGTGCCCCGTCAGGCGGAGCCGGTACAGCAGCCCGCTCCCAAGGCCCGTGACTGGAAGGACTTCGACATCCCGCTGGACGATGAGCCCACCGTCAGGCCCGCGCCTCAGCCCGCCGCTCCCGACAAGGACCTGCTGGCGGACACGGTGGATCAGGTACTGGCGGACGAGCCCACTCCCAAGGATGAGGAGGATGTGCGCACCATGTCTCTGGAGGACCTGCTGAAGGATATTCGCAGCATGTAACAAAAAAGAGTACGGACGCTTTCGCGTCCGTACTCTTTTTTTCTCACAGCGCCCCCTTGGGGCAGCTCTTCACACACTCCATGCACAGAATGCACTCCGTGCCGTTGACCCGCCGGCGGGAGTTGTCCGTCATGTCCACCTCCATGGGGCACGCCCTTCTGCACCGCCCGCAGGACACGCATTTGCTCTTGTCGCAGGTGATACGGAGCAGGGAAAAATAGCTCATGGGCTTTAAGAACACCGTCACAGGGCACAGGTACTTGCAGAAGGCGCGGTTGTCCCGAAACGCAAAGGCCAGCAGGATACCTGCCCCGTAGTACAGTGCGTTGCCGATGACAAAGGCCCAGAACATGATGCGCTCCAGGTGCCCCACATTGGCCAGAAACAACGCCGCCACAAAGACCAGCGACAGCGTGAACGTCACGTACCGCAGCCAGCCGATGGGCTTCCGCGGCGTCTGCGGCGCCTTGTAGGGCAGGAAGTCCAGCACCATGGCCGTCCAGCAGGCGTACCCGCACCAGCCTCGCCCGAACAGCAGCGGCCCGAAGATCTTGGCCACGGCGTAGTGGATGGTGGCCGCCTCGAACACGCCGGTGAACAGGTAGTACCAGAACCCCTCGATCTGCATATTCTCCCCGCAGATCAGGCCCAGATACACCAGCATGTACGATCCCACCAGCAGCTGCGTCACCCGTCGGGCGTGCTTGTATTTTCCCACGAACAGCGCCGTCCCCAGGGCGATAGAGCCGCCGATATAGCTAAAATTAAAGAGGTAGAACAGGTTGTCCTTGGTGAGCCACAGCACCACGGCCACCGTCTCGAACACCGCCAGCAGCGCCAGCGAGGGCAGATACTTCTTCATACCCTTACTGCCCTCTGCGGAGCAGGGAGGCCGCCTCGCGGGCCGCCGAAGCCGCGTCCTCGGTGTAGGCATCTGCGCCGATCTCGTCGCAGAAGCTCTGGCTGATAGGCGCGCCGCCCACCAGGATCTTCACCCTTCCGCGGATGCCCATCTCCTCCGCCAGACGCACCACCTCCCGCATCTCCTGCATGGTGGTGGTCAGCAGGGAGGAACAGGCGATGATGCCGCAGTTCTGGTGCAGCGCGGCCTCCACGAATTTCTCCGGCGCCACGTCCACGCCCAGGTCCACCACCTCAATACCGCTGCCCTCCATCATGATCTTCACCAGATTCTTGCCGATGTCGTGCATATCGCCCCGCACCGTACCGATGCAGGCGCGGCCCAGCTTCTCCGTGCCGCTGCCGGCCATGCGGGGCCGCAGCAGCTCCAGAGCTGCCTGCATACACCGCGCCGCCATCAGCATCTCCGGCACGAAGGCGATACCGGCGGAAAAGTCCACGCCCAGCCGGTCCATGCCCCGCATCAGCCCGCCGGACAGGATGTCCGCCGCCGCAATGCCCTGATCCAGCGCCTCCCGGCACAGGGCCAGCACCTTTTTCTGCTGTCCCCGCTGCAAGGCCGCCGCCACGCGGTCCAGTGCGTTGTCGCCGCTCTCCGCAGTCCGGACGGCATCGCCGCTCTCCTTCTGCGCCAGCACCCGCCGCGGCACCGGCGGCAGATCGAACTTCGGCAGGTGTACCTGCCGGTTATACCCGTCGATGGCCTCGTCGATATACCGGTCCACGTGGGGATACACCGCCCCCGCCAGTCCGTAGGTGATGGATGGGATGAAGTGCCCCAGCGGCCCGCAGGACGCCAGCACGTTCTTTGCGTAGTCCCGTATCTCCTCCGGCGACGCGTCGGCGCGGTCGATGGCGGCACCTATGCCGCCCATCAGCACCAGTCTCCCCCTCAGCTGCCGCTGTAAGGCGGGGATATCGTTCTCCGGCAGCACGCCCTGCCACACCTGGATGCCGAGCTCCGCCATGTCCTCCACGATAGGCGCCAGATAGGAATCGGCGTGGTGGACGGCGATGCAGCCCCGGGACCGGATGTACCCATAGAACCGGCGGTACGGCTCCTTGAAAAACTCCCGCCACATCTCCGGCTGCATGAACAGGGCGTTCTTGGTGCCCCAGTCGTCGTGGGAGAAGATGACGTCCGGCTGCAGGTTGTCGATGAGCAGCTTCACATATCCCAGCCGGTACTCCGTGATGTACTCAATGAGCTCGTGCATCTCCTGCGGGTGCTCGTACAGCGCCGTCAGCGTGTCCTCAAAGCCCATCAGGAAATGGCACTGTTCAAAAATACCGGTGCCCATGAACCCTGCCAGCAGCTTCTCCTGCCCGCATGCCTCCCGCGCCTGCTGCCGGACGGCCTCCCAGCCCTCCGTGCAGTTGGCCGCCAGATCCGGCGCATGCACCGTCTCCCGCCACCGCGTCACGTCGGGACACACCGCAAGGCCATCGTGGGTGACGGGCATGGGCCCCGGCGCGTCCTCCGGAAAGCTGATGGTTGTGCCCCACCGGTCCACGCTGACGGTGCCCCGCTTCCGGTTGCCCCGCAGGTAGGTGTTGATGGGATCGCCCAGGCACATGTGCAGCGCCTCGTACTGCCGCAGCAGCCGGTCCGGCTGTCCGTCCGGCTTCAGAAGCTCCAGAAAGATCTCTTTCGCTGTCATCATCGCGCTCACCTCACAAAGACTCTTGACAAAGCAGCCCCGCACTGCTTAAAGTAGTGGTATCATTATAGAAATCTGGTTCCCCCCTGTCAAGTACGGCGCGGCCCTTTCATCCCATCACGGAGGTATTCACATATGGAACTGCGTTTTCCCCTTATTCTGGACGGTGCCACCGGTACGGAGCTGCAAAAGCGCGGCTACACCGGCGATGTCAGCGCGGAGCAGTGGGTGCTGGCCCATCCGGACAGCATCCTGTCCATCCAGCGCGATTACGTGGCCGCCGGCAGTCAGGTGCTCTACACCCCCACCTTCGGCGGCAATGCCGTGAAGCTGGCGGAGCACGGCGTAACGGAGGACACCGCCGCCTATAACCGCCGTCTGGCGGACCTGTCCCGTCAGGCCGCGGACGGCAAGGCCCTGCTGGCCGGCGACCTGTCTCCCACCGGCCTGTTTCTGGCCCCTCTGGGCAGCGCCTCCTTCGACCAGCTGGTGGACGCCTACGCCCAACAGGCAGCCGGACTGGAAGCCGCCGGTGTGGACCTGTACGTCATTGAGACCATGATGACCCTGTCCGACGCCCGTGCCGCCGTGCTGGCCGTGCGCAGCGTCTCCGCCAAGCCCATCTTCGTCACCTTTACCTGCGACCAGAATGGCCGCAGCATCTCCGGCACCGACATCACCGCCGCCCTGCTGGTATTGCAGGGCATGGGCATCGACGCCTTCGGTCTCAACTGCTCGGCGGGGCCGGACCAGATGCTGCCCCAGCTCCGCCGCCTGCGGGAGTACGCCCGCATCCCCCTGATCGCCAAGCCCAACGCCGGCATGCCCACCATCGTGAACGGCAAGGCGGTGTACGACTGCACGCCGGAGCAGTTCACCGCGCTGGTGCCGGACATGCTGGCCTCCGGCGTCATGATCTTCGGCGGCTGCTGCGGCACCACGCCAGAGCATATTGCAGCCCTGCGCGGCGCACTGGACGGCGCGGCCATCACGCCTCCCGCCCCGCTGCACACAGATCTGCTGCCCGCCGCCACAGAGAAGCTCCCCGCCCTGCTGCCCGCCGACGCTGCCCACGGGCCGGTACTGGACGTGACCCCCGGTCTGGAGGATGCCCTGTCCGACGCGCTGGAGCGGGACGACCCCATGGTGGCCCTCCGCGTTGCCTCCATGGCGGACGTAAACGCGCTGGCGGACTGCCAGTACCTGCTGACAAAGCCCCTGTGCCTGGTCTGCGGCGATGCCGCCGTGCTGGAGCAGGCCCTGCGGGTCTATCAGGGCCGCGCCCTGTACGAGGGCAGCCTGCCGGAGTCCGTTCTCCGGCCCCTGTCCGACAAATACGGCCTGCTGTTCTGAACCGCATAAAAAGAGGGGCGCTTCCCCAAGGGAAGCGCCCCTCTTTTTCTCATTTTTCGGCCTTCATGCGGAAGGTATAAATGCCATCGGCGCACACGGTGCCGCCGTCATCCTCCACCCACGCCCGCATCACCACGATGCTGTGACCCATCCGCACCGCCTCCGCGTGGGAGGTCAGCGTACCGCCTACCGCGCCCGCCGCCAGAAACCGCACGTCGCAGGTGACGGTGCGGCACAGCGCGCCGCGGCTGCACGCCGCCGTCCCCGCCACCTGATCCATCATGGTGCAGTACACGCCGCCGTGTACGATACCCATGGGGTTGCCGTGCCGCACCTCGGTGTGCAGCTCCCCACGGGCCCAGCCCTCGCCCATGGCCACGATGCGCATGCCGTTCTCCACGCCGAAGGTGTCCTTCTGGTTGGCCCGCTTCATCACGTCCGCATACAAGATTTCCTTTTCCTGCTCTGTCATTTGCTCCTTATCCTTCCGCTATCAGCGTCATCTCGCCCAGCACCACATACCGGTAGTTGTCCGCCTCGTAGGAGCAGGTACACAGCCCCACGATGCGTCCCGTGGGGATGCCCCGTCCCGCGTAGAACGTGGACTGGCTGATGAACCGCTCCAGATCCACAGTCTGGAACGATGTGTTGAATACCTCGTGCTCTCCGGGCACAATGAGGCCCGCGAACAGATCCACCCGATACGTCCCCGCGTTGGTGTAGACGTAGAGACACGGGTGCGCGTCGTAATACCACTGCTCCTTGTAGCCGTCGATGGACGCGAACATGGTGCGGTCCTTCATGTGGTGGCCGTACAGCATATTGCACTGTGCGCTGAAATCCCGCGGCGCCCGGGCGTCCAGAAAGATGGTGCCGTACTCGCTGTAATTGCCGTCCAGATCGTGGTGCAGGTAGTATTCGTTGTTGCCATCGTAGGCGATCGGATAGCTGATGGGCGTTCCCGGACAGTACACGTAGCCGATGATGTCGGGATAGCGGGCCTGCCACCAGCTCAGGTCGATGTCCGCCGGCGGGCCGCTGTGCAGCGCCTTTTCCACCGTCTCGTCCACACTGTCCCGCAGCTGCTGCACCGCCGCATCCAGCGGCTCTGCGGCGGACAGTGCCGCCTCCATCGCCGTACCGGCCCGCACCGCGGCTGACGCCAGCACCGGTACGGCATCTTCCCCGGCCGCGGGCGCCGCCGCCCCCGCCAACTGCACCGCCAGCCATGACGGCACGCCTACCACGGCCAGTGCCAGCAAAAATGCCGCCCAACGTCTCCTCATACTCCACGCGCCCCCACACAAAAATATGCTTCATTATACGCGGCACGGCGGCGCACCGTCAAGCACCGCACGGAAAAATCTCCATTTTCCCGCCCTATGCCGCCGCGTCCTCGCCGCAGAAAGCCGCCGCATCCCCGCACGGCCACCGCCGCCCGCCCTCAACAGCCGCTCGCCGCGCTCCCAACACAAACGCTCCCGTTTCCCCGTAAAAGCTCCCCTCGTCTCCGCAGCAAAAAAGGACCGCCGCGCATAAGCGC